>Ga0209655_10000229_pt1 | contig 21361 bp, 12 predicted proteins | sample BogFormECP03_OM2_FD_188236 | JGI IMG/M metagenome (GOLD analysis project Ga0209655, IMG submission 188236) | Bog forest soil microbial communities from Calvert Island, British Columbia, Canada - ECP03_OM2 (SPAdes) (version 2) | ecosystem: Environmental > Aquatic > Freshwater > Wetlands > Bog ...
ATTTGCGCAACAAGCACCGCTGTCGTAAGATGTTCAGTCTTGGCCGGTAACAAAACCGTTCCCCGGTAGCTCAATGGTAGAGCATTCGGCTGTTAACCGAAGGGTTGCTAGTTCGAATCTAGCCCGGGGAGCCAATCTTTCAGTGACTTAGGCTGCTTCCGAGCCGCCTCACTTTTCTGACACTTCTAGCAGTTCGTACGCGTCTTGAGGCCATATAAAAGGCCGGATGCTCTGTCAGCAGGTCCAGCCTTGCTATTTCAGATCGTGGCTGTAATAGGCTGGTACGGCGGCATCTAATCGTTATACCGACTATTCTCGGAACGACCTTACTTCGTTCCGGAGCAGGGTGTGATCTGCCCGCTCAAACCTCCAGTACGTCTCGATATGATTGTCTAGTTTCCCCAGCCTCCCATGGTCGGTGTTCTCCAGCAAGGCGGAATCGTTGCGGGCAATTGAGCAATTAATAGGAGGGTGTCATTCTTGGATCAAACGCAAAACTCGGCAAGATGTCGGACCTCTACCCGGTTAGAGGAGATTCAGGACCCGCCAGTATTTATCTGCCATTGGGTGCGTCAAGTTTCACTCCTCCACCTTGGCGATGGCTTGCTCTATTCGGGCCAATTCATCATCCGTGATTTCCGAAAATAGGTCGCGCTTGCTTTTTGCCAACTTGCCTTTGTTCTGCATGATCAGTCGGACAAGCAGCGATGCCCGCTTGTCGGGCATGTCGACAATCTCCTTGGTTTCATCGAGAGCCCGATCGTATTTCACGATGAACCCTATTTCTTCGCGAAGATCCTTCTCGATTGTTTCCGCCACGCATTGATAGAGGTATTCCGCTTGTTCGGTGGCGTCGAAATAGGGATAAAAGCTTTTCGTCTCGTTCAGAACCGTCATGCGCTGTGCATCATCCATCCGATATTCGATGAACGGCGCTATCTTTCCCGAGAATGCATTCAATGCTTTGTCGTACCTGGCAAGGTCGCGCAGCATGGCCGCGGAGACCGGAAAAATGATTCCCTGCGGCGCATACCCCAACTTTGCCAAGCTGTGGTGAATCAGAAACCGGTGAATTCGCCCATTTCCGTCCTCGAACGGATGAATGAACACGAACCCAAATCCCGTTAGTGCGGCCGCACAGACGGCATCGACTTTGTCGCTTTCGATCCGCGCCACCATACGCATCCACCCATCCATCAGCGAAGGAACATCTTCCGGCTTGGGAGACACAAAATGGACAATCTCCACATAATCCCTCCCGGTTTCTGATACATAGTTCTGTCCGCCACGCCAATCCTTTTGCGCATAACGCCCATCGACGATTGCATTCTGCAACCCTACAAAGGCGCTCTTGTTTGAGGTATCGAACTCCGGAGCGTGCGCGAGCGCGCGCACAAACCGCTCGGTTCGTTCCGAAGTTGGTTTCTCTCCCTCGATAGCGAACGAAGATTTCGTTTCTTTCGTAAATAAGTAATGAACCGCCCGCCGTAGGACAACCGGATCACAGTCTCCGACAATCTTCTTCGCTTCGGCTTCGAAGCCACGGGCCATGGCCGCGTCTAGAATTTCCGTACGGCGGATGGTCGGACAATAGTCCGCGTTCCCGAGCAGATTGTCGATCACCCGCTGTCTTCGGACACGCTTGCCGGCACTCGTAACGTGCAAAGCTGGATCGAGCAAGGCCACATTGTTTGTCGGGGGCACATTGGGTACATCCAATGTCTTCTTCGTCAAAAGCTCATAGAGATACCAGGCTCGCCGAACGTATTTGCCGATGTGCTCCGCCCGGACCCACGTTTCCATCTCTTGTTGCGGTATCTTTGCAAAAGCGGACGCGAGAACGCCGATATCAAGAGGTTCGTAACGCATCGCAAATCGCAGGTGTCCGAAGAGGTTGGTCGGTGCATAGGTCATCGGATACTGTTCGACAACCGAATCTTCTGAGATTTTCGTCCTTCGTGCGCCGCGAACTGCCTCGCAGCGCACTGCTGGCGTAGGCACCCGTAGTCCGAGCTCCTCGATGAGTTTGACAAGGCCAATTGGGGTGGCTTCTTGACTCATTTCTCTCCACAATCGCTAAATCTCATGCGTAAACACTAAGAACGTTGCTCTCTAATACAGATCCACTAAGCCTTCTTACCATTGAAATCTGCTAAAGTACATCCCAAATCACTAAGAATCGCCATTCTGAGTGCAAAATTGCTAAATATTGCTGACTACGAGCCCGAAGCCTCGGGGCATCGCCAGACCATAAGTCCTTTATTATTAGATAATCATGAGAGCGGAGAAATGCACTGCAACGGAACTTAGCCTGGCGCCTATGGCAGTGAACAGCGGGGCAAGTGCACAAAGGCGCAGGCCTTCGCAGCGGTCGCGAATACGGTGACGCAGACAATGACGACTCAGAGCAAGTTCTACTGCAACATCAAAGCCCTGAATCAGGCCGAGCGCGCACATCACAAGCAGGAGACAGAGAAATTAATTGCCGCGATTAGAACGGAAATTGTGGAAACGGAAAAGGGCTGCGAAATTCAGCTCAGTCCGCGACCATTTCACTCACGGAGCTGGCCGATGGGGTCGCTGCTGAGGGAAACTGTTGCCTATTTTTTTGCCATGCTTTGGCGCCACAAGGGTATTTTTTCCTCCGTAAGTGGTGCCTCAAAGGCGCATGAGGTTTCTTTGGAAAGGCTATTCGGCCTACACCTTCGCAACAACCCTTCACGCGGACTTCAATTTCTCTTCGACATAAAGCGAGAGCTCAATCATGCGCTCCGCTACTTGTTCGACCGGCTGACCCGCAAAGTTCTTGAGCACCAATTCCTTGACATAGAGCCGCCCAAGGTAACGCAGCTGCAACGCGCGATTACGGGTGGCGAAAACGAAATCGCGATGCCCGTTATTCACGACAATCAGGTTACGCTCAGCGTCGTATCGCGAGCGCCACAGTTCCCCGGCGGCCCTTTCGAAAGTGTAGCCCGGTAAGCCGCGGGCGTTCACGACGGCCGGGCCGATAGCGACATCGAGGCTGTCGGTGACGGTGATCAGAGCCTCCGCGCTGCAGCGTATGTCGCGCTGTGAGACGGAGACGGACAAACGCACGAGAACGGGCGACGAGGGCGCCTCGAAGCTCACTTCCTGATCGGACGTGGACAAGAGCGTGCCACCCCCGTCGACGATTTCCCAGGCAAATGTCAAGTCCTGCTCGACCGGCCGGCGCGAGCGATCCCGGGGTAGCGCACGAAGGCGTCGGATTTGGCCCACTGCCAATGTGCTTGACGTTGGTGAAATCACGACGGAGTGCAAAGGCCCAGGATAGTCGAAGAATTGGCGCTGCGTAGATCCGCCTGCGCTCGGTTCCGGAACGCCACACTCTTCCTCCGGACCTGATGCCTCCACACCTCGCTCCGGTGACCGGCCGTCACCGGTCGACTGCGGCGAGCGTGACTGGATCTCAAACCAGTCATATTCCTCGCGCGGCAAAACCAGCATGGCTTCGCGGAACGCACGTTGAATGGCGCGTAGGGACTCTCGGTTAGCCTGCTCTTCCTCAGCGCGTCGCTGGGCGTCGATGAGGCCATTGAGGTGTGCTTCCAGCGGTACCAAAGCTTTCACCAGGGCCCCATAGCGTTCATCGTGGACGATCCCGGAACGCGTACCAGGAGTGAGGTCAAGAAAGGGCACATCGATCAGGCCCTGCAGGTAACGAGAACTCCACGGCGCCCGCTCCAAACCGGGCAGCGTTCCGATATCCGCTATTACCCGCGTCCCACCTCTAGTAAGGGCGACACGGCAGTCCTCGGCTGGTTCCGCGAGATACAGTTCGGCATACGCCTCGCCGAATGAAGAGCGAATCGTCGGCAGCTGGTGCAGCAAGCGGCCTTCGAACTGTCGCGGCTCGACCTGGTACTGTCTGCGTGCAAGTTTGTCAATCACCGTTACACGAACCTGTGCATCGCGAATACGGTCGCGCAGCTCCGCTGCCAGATACCACTGGATCTTCTCGCCGCTCAATCCGCGTATGCCCTCTAGCAAGGGGCTGATCTTGAGTTCTGTGCCTCGCTCGCCAAAAAGCACCCGTCGAAGCTTCACCATGTAGCGCGGATCCCCCCTGCTCATAACCATCTGATAGACCCGCTGATCAGCACCGCTAGACGTCATCGTGAGTGTATCGCCCACGGTCCAGAAACTCAAAAGACCGATACCAAATTCTCCTTGTAAGCCTCCTCCGGCACCGTCTGCCTTAAGTTGTCGCTTGACTGAGTCACAGATATGGGTCGCGACGTACTTGAAGTCGGGCAGCCCGTTCGGATCGCGCGGGATTCCGTCGCCATCGTCCTTGACGGTTAGGAAGTGCTTGCCTTGCTCGCGGCCGCGCGTGATGGCAATGGTCTTGGCATGCGCATCGATGCTGTTCTCGACCAACTCCGCGATGGCCTTGAGCGGATTGCTTTGCGAGAGTGCGATGATACGGATAGCATTCCAATCATCGCCGATCCGCAATTTGCCGCTCCCTGATTTCTTCGACTTAGCTGAACTAGTCTTCGCCATAGTGACAAGGAACTCCACGGGTTAAGTGTAAGGCAGGAAGGACCGATCGCAGCCTACCATCGGCCACCTACTATATCGCAATGTGGATTCGCGTTGCGGACGCTGGTGATACCTTGAACCTACTTAGAAGCAGCACAAGGATGGGCCGGAACGGGGAAGCGCAACCGGCGAACCTTTTTTTGCGCCCTCATTTGTGCTGTCGTGCCGAGCCTTGCATATGAGTTTTGACAGCCATTTCAAAATAATTCGAGGAGAAAACAGTTAGGGCAATAATCGGTTGATGGTCGGAGCAGCGACCATCAAGCCGCTGAGCGTTGAAATGGTCACGATAAACTAAGAGGAGCTCAGCCGAACAGCTCTCGTCTCGTATCTTGCGGCTCTGAGGTATGAAACGAGAATGAAATCCCCGGTCTCATCCGCAAAGGGATTTGCGGAATTTTCTTGAAACACGGCGGCCCATCGCTATTGGTGCAGGGAATTCGTGAAGTGATAAACGGAAAAGCACTGTTCGAGAAGGAATTACTGCAAAGGGCGTTCGAACGCACGGAAAGGACCAACACGCAGCGCGGCGGAGTTCGCTTGACGGAAAGGGAGCGAGGGATGCTTCCGTTTGTCTTCGCAGGTCTGGCGAATAAGCAGATTGGAGATCGTTTGCAGATTTCGGAGAGCGCGGTTAAAGCGGCGCTGCAACAGCTTTTCGCCAAGATTGGCGTCAGAACGCGAAGTCAACTGGTACGCATCGCATTGGAAAAGTATAGAGACCGGCTTTTCGGGGCATCGGATCGGAAATGAGAACAGAATGGGAACAACAGCTGCCCAACATGACGCCTTCACGTGCGTGATCGCATCGGTAAAATCCAGACGATACGACCACGTCATGCTTCTGCGTTCATTTTGCGAGTTGTGCCTCAACTTCAGGCAGCACCGTCGTGCCTTCCGCTCTCACCGCGTCCAGCGCCGCTGGATCCAACCCCAGCGCCTTCACGATCGTTGGCGCCACCTGCGTGGTTGTGGTCGTGGCGGAAATAGTGCGCGCCGAAAAGTCTGGATGCGCCACCAACAGAATGACGTTGGTGTCGTCATGCGCGAAGCCGCCGTGATCTGCGATCATTGTCGTGCTCCCCGAGTAGGTGACGCCCACGTTCGGAGTCACGATAATGTCCGGCGTCCGCGGGTCTTCACCTGGATCAAGACCGCCCACGTTGTAGTTCAGCCACAGCGACGGCCCGTAATAAAGCTGCCCAAGCCCGATCGCCGCCGCATTCTTTTCCAGCAGTTCCACCGCCGCCGTGACGCTTGCTCCCTTTTTCAGCCAGAGCACAGACACATCATCTTCGGTTGCACCAATGCCTGTCGAATTCAGTGGCGACTCCGAGAAAGGGATCGCAGTCCCCAGCAGAGTTGCCGGCGTACTAGAACCGTTTGCCACATACAGCGTGGGGTCAATCGGCGACGCCCCGTGCTTCGCCGCGATAATGACCAGCGTGTCGTCGTAAATCCCATTATTCTTAAGCGCGTTGACGATGTCGCCGATCGAGGCGTCCACGAACTCGATCTCCTTCAGCAACTCCGCGCTGGGCAAGCCCGCCGCGTTCTGGTATCCGCCCACGCCGACGCCCGGCTCGTTCACAGATTCTCCCGTGTATACTGCCTGGAAGTTCATCCCGAAGACGGCTGGTATCTGCGCCGCCGCGCCTTTGTGTGTCTTGCCCGCAATTTCGTTCAGCAGCGCGTTCACCCTCAGCGCGTCGTAGCACTGGATGTTCTTAAAGCTGCTGTTCCATCCTGACTCGCTGGCCGTGTCGCGGATCGTCGCGCACGAAGCGCCTTCCGATGTGGTCACGCCTGGGAGCGCCACTACGTTCGAGTCCACTTCCGGCGAATAATAGTCATCCAAGCCCTTGCCGCCAGGCCCTGCCGTAAACGAATACGACGCGTGTTTGTCGATCCACGCCGTGTAGCCGCCCGCCTCATGCACTACGCTAAAAATCGTATTGGTGCGGACGAAGTTCCACGGATACACCGGCGCGCAACCCGCGGCTGGGTCCCGCGACAGCTTCCGCTGGTCAATCGAGGCGATCCCACCTTCGGTCAGCTCAGCGCCCGGTGCGCCGCCATTCAGCTTGGTGTCGTCGAATTCGATTCCCTGGTCGTTGTCGGTTGTCGTTCCGGTCGGTACCCCGTAGGGCGTACACGGCGACGCAGCCAAGCCAGTGCCGGTCGCGAGCGCCGGCCCATCGAGCGAGCGGTCGTAAGCGACGTCATAATAAAGACCAGTTGACTTCGGCGAGCCACCAGTAACGAGCGCGGCCAATCCAGGAAACGAATCCGAAGGTTTCGACGACACAGTCGCCACATAATTAATCCCTGTGTGAGTCAGCGTGGCCAAGTTCGGGCAGTACGGGGCCCCGCCGTTCGCGCCTGAAATTCCATGCGTGCAATTATAGAGGTCCACCGCGTGCATGCCGTCAATGCTCAGCAGCAGCACATGCTTCACATTCTTCGTCCCCACTTTGCTGTTTTGCGCCGCGGTTCCATGCGACCACGACGCCAGGATCATCGCCACAGCAACTCCTGTGAGTACTATTCTGTGCGCCTTCATCAAAGCCTCCGTGACGGAATTAGGGCGTCGCAGTTTGAGTCACCGAACGATACGCTTGAGTTACTGCTCCGTGAAAACTTCGCTACTTCTTGCATCGCAGCACAGGCTCCCGCGGGAACATCAGTCGTCTGAATTGTTTTCAGCCATTTTTTGCCTGAGGTTCATGCGGCGTTCACCATCCGGTATTGCTGCCTCCGCTAAAGTTTTCGCCTCAGCTTGTTTGTCGCATTGAACCCTTCGCGCCCTTCTCGCCCGGCTCGTTTCGCTTCAAAGATTTAAGAAACAAGCGAAACGCACCAAGCGCTCGCGCGAATTCAGAAAAACCATCTCATAAGTGCGCAACCGAATTTTCGTACTCCCGGTCTCTGCGCAACCATTCGACGAATAATTCCAACCGAGGCTCAAACTCGGCCTCACCACAATAAAATGCACAAAAAATACCAATCCTACTGAGGAGGATTTCCAATGATAGGCCGAAGCAAAAAATGGGTAGCAGCTGTCGCCGGCGCCGTATTGCTGGCAACCGCAGTGGTTTCGCTCGCGCACGCGCAAGACTGGAACCGCGGCGGAAATCGCATTCGTCACGTCTTGCTAATCAGCATTGACGGCATGCACGCGCTGGACTTCATCAATTGTTCCAAGGGAATCGGCGACGTGAACGGCGGCAAACCCTATTGCCCGAACCTAGCCGAACTCGCCACCACCGGCGTCAATTATCTCGACACCGCAACTTCGAAACCCTCCGACTCGTTTCCCGGTTTGATGGCGCTCGTCACCGGTGGTTCTCCGCGCACGGTGGGCGCGTTCTACGATGTAGCCTTCGACCGCTCCTTCGCTCCTCCGCTGAATACCACCGGCAATGGACTCGCCGGCGGCACATGCACGCCCGGTGTGTTTCCCGGCACCACCACCGAATATGACGAAGGCATAGATATCGACCAGACCAAGCTCAACGGCGGAGCATCCACCGGCGACGGCGGCGTTGCCTCGATCGATCCAGCCAAACTCGTGCGCGATCCCGCAAACAACTGCGCGCCCGTCTATCCCTGGAATTTTGTCCGCAGCAACACAATTTTCGGCGTCATTCACGCCGCGGGCGGCTACACCGCATGGTCCGACAAACATCCCGCGTACTCCGCGGTCAACGGTCCTGGAAACGGCACCAACGTGAATGATTACTATTCGCCCGACATCAATTCCATCCCAGTGAATCTGCCGGGAATCCCCGGCTGCAATCCGCTGCCAGATCAGACTACGGTCTCTTCCTCGAATGCCTGGACCGACAGCTTCCAGAACGTCCAGTGCTACGATTCACTCAAGGTCAACGCCATTCTTAACGAGATCAATGGCAAGACGCACAACGGCGCGTCTTCCGCTCCCACGCCCACGCTGTTCGGCATGAATTTTCAGGTCGTCAGCGTCGGCCAAAAGCTCATCGAGAAATCGATTGCGGTCACCGGCGGCTACGAAGATGCCCAAGGCACTCCCACTGCTGCGCTGCTCAGTGAGATCGAGTTCGCCGACGCTTCCATCGGCAAAATGGTCGCAGCTCTGAAATCCCGTGGCCTTCTCGACTCCACCTTGATCGTGATTTCGGCCAAGCATGGCCAGAGCCCCGTCGATTCCTCTCATTACACCCGCATCACGTCGAGCGGTTTGGTGACGACTTCGCCGGCAACGATCTTGCAGAACTGCATTCCGCTTTCTGAGTCGCCAGCCAATCCCACCGGCGTAGGTCCCACCGAAGATGATGTTTCGCTGGTTTGGCTCAGCAGCGCTTGCACCACGGAAAGCGCCGTGAATATGCTGGAAACACAGTCGCCGGTGACGGCCAACATCGCGGGGATCGGTCAGATCTTTTTTGGGGCGGGCATCACCCAGCTTTACAACGCACCCGGACTGCCGCCCACTGGTGATCCGCGCACGCCGGACATCCTTGTCACGCCGCACATCGGCACCACCTACTCTGGCAGCACCAAGAAGCTCGCCGAGCACGGCGGTTTCGCGCATGACGACGTCAACGTGATCCTGCTGCTGTCGAACCCCAGCTTTGAACCCAAAACCATCACCACCCCGGTCCAGACGATGCAGATCGCTCCCACGATTCTGAAAGCTCTTGGCCTGGATCCGAACCAACTGCAAGCCGTTCAGAAGGAGCACACTCCGGTTCTGCCTAGCGTGCCGCTAGACGAGGGCGACAACTGGTAGCGACGTTCGGGTGCGGGAGTTGGTCGCGAGGATCGGTAGCAAAGTTCCGAAGCGTCGGAACAGCGTTCAGCGCCCGTGATTGCAACAAACAAAAAGGCCCCGTCACCTGCTCACCCCGGGAGCGGGGCCTTTCTTCGTCACCCGATCTTTAGCAAATGAGGCTACCACTCACCCGTGGAATTGCTCGGCCGATCCGTTAGCTATTCTTTTTCGAACGCTTTCGGCGGAAGCAGAAACTGCATGCCGAAATAGCCCACGAAGTGAGGCTGCTCGTTGCTCGCGGGCTGGACGCTGCGCCCCGCCATCAGCAGCAAAATGAAAGGAGGATGTATTTTGTAGCGCATGCCGCCTTCGATAGTTTGCTGGCCGGCGGACGGATGAAACGTTCCCAAGGCATAGAACTCGGCGTCGACTTCAAGATTCTCCGTCAGGTCGTGGCCCACCACGACGCCGGCGAGCCAGCCATCGTTTCCTGTGTGGACGTAGTTGTAACCGGTTTCCCAGTTCAAATCGATGGGCCCCAGCTTTTTTGAAAACTCCAAGGGGAAAATCACACTGGCGCTACGCGGAGTGATGCCGCGTGAGGCGGAATTGTTCGGATTGTTGAGTGAAACCTGGGGAAAAACGGAGATGGCGAATCCGGATTCTGCATTGTCGTAAAATCGCCATTTGACGCCGAGCTGGTCTTGTCCGAGCCCGTATTTCGGAGAGCTCGAAGGATTGACTACGCGCAGCCAGGCATTTTCGAAAGTGAGTTGGATGCGATCGCCCAGCCCATAATTGATATCCACGTCGGGCTGGTGGGTTAGGGAATTGTTCGTGTACAGGAAGGGCATGTAGCCCAGATTGATTTCCCAATTGTGATTGCCGGGGGTGCCGGGATCGTTGGTGTAATAAGGCGGCCCTCCTTGAGCAAACAGCGCGGGACAACCAAGCACAAGTACTAGAAGAATAGAAAGCTTCCATGGCCCAAATCGACTGAATACCGTAGCTTTTCTCACGACGCTCCGTTCCTATTGCGATGCACTTCGCAAAACCTGCAATCGGTGCGTCCCGCTCGATCGAGTGATCCGCGCGCACGAAAAGACTTTCCCGCGAGCACAAAAAATTGCAATCACGGTCGCCGGATCGCTGACATTTAGATTAGAGATATGCAGATAAACACACGATTAACGGGAAGGGCCAATGGAAGGTGACCGCTCGCTGGACGCCGGTATACGCACGGTGAACTTGCTACCCGTGGCGTCAGAGCGCACTAATTCGATTCGGCCCCGGTGAGCTTCGGCGATCCATAGCGCGATCGAAAGACCGAGGCCCGCGCCGCTGTCTGCTCCAGTTCGCGAACGCGCGCGATCAACGCGAAAAAATCGCTCGAAGACACGGGATTGCATCCCCGCGGGAATACCGGGGCCGCTATCCGTTACGCTCAATTCATAGCCGTCCGGCGCAGAGCCGCAAGTGACTGAAACATTTCCGCCGGCAGGCGTGTATTTGATGGCGTTATCCAGAAGATTCAGAATCATCCGGCGCAGAAGATCTTCATCCGCGTGTACGGGCATTTCTTCCGCGGTCACCGCGACCAGCGTTATGCTCTTGGCTTGCGCGAGAGCGCGCGTGGCGCGCACACAATCGGCCGCAAGTTCCTCCAGATAGAAGTCGGTCTGCGCCAGCCGATACTCGCCGGCGTCCGCGCGCGTCAACGTGAATAGGTCTTCCACGATGCGCGCCAGGCGTTGTGCCTCCTCATGCAGCACGGCGAGCGATTCGCGATACTCCTCGGGGGAGCGTGAAAGTTGTGATAATGCCACTTCGGCCTCGCCGCGAAGAATGGACACCGGTGTGCGCAGCTCATGGGAGGCGTCCGAAATAAAGCGCCGCTGGCGTTCGAAGGATCGGTCGAGGCGATCCAGCAGTTCGTTGAAGGTCCCGGCCAGCCTGCCGAGCTCGTCGTTTGCATTGCGCACCTCGAGCCGTTCGTGCAGATTGGCGGCGCCAATACGTTCAGCTTGCTTGCCCATCGCGGCAACGGGCGCAAGACTTCTGCGCGCGAGAAAGTAGCCGCCGAAACCAGCGAGCAACACGCCCAGCGGGATCAACCAGGCGAAGGCCACGCGAATTTGCTGCAGCATTTCCAGCTGCGCGTGCAAAGAGTGCAAAATCACGAGCAACCAGCCCTGGCCATCCGCGGAAAAACGGGTGGAATATGCGCGAAAGCCGCCGTTTTCTCCCGCGATGTTCTGAAAACGCTGATCCGATTGCGAGGCGACGACCACGAACTTGTGGAAACTGCTGGAAGCGAGGGAGCGCGAGGCGATGGAATTTGCCGGCGTGCTGGAAGGCAGCACGTCGGCCGAGCTCGCTGCGATTTTGCCAGCCGCATCCACGATGAGAAAAATATCGCCCCGAACATGGTGTTCGAGCATCGCTTGTCGCGCGGCGGCCTGCAATTCGCCGGATTTATCCGGGTCCTTTAATTCGTCCTGAAACGTCACCAGAAATGAATTGGCGAGCCCCGCGAGGTCGGCATCCGTGCGGCGATTTGCAGCTCTGGAAAAAAGCAAGTAGCTGGTTAGGCTGAAGAGCAGCAGAAGCAGCGCGAGCACAATGGAGTACCACAGCGTCAGACGCGCGCGTAGCGTATCAAGCATGGTTCTTCTTACTCGCTGGATCCAATTTCTTCTTCGCCGGTCGCTGTTCGTCGCGCTGGGCAGGATCGTTTGCGCGCGCATTTTCTTCTGCGGGCCCGAACAGATAGCCTGCGCCACGCCGCGTATGCAACAGCGGCACTTTCGAATCCGCGTCAATCTTCCGCCGCAAGCGATTCACGTACACTTCAATCAAATTCGAAAATGGATCGAAGCTTTCGTCCCACACATGCTGCGCGATTGCGGCGCGCCCCATCACGCGGCCGGCGTTACGCGCCAGAAATTCCACCAGCGCATATTCCTTGGTGGTAAGCGCGATGCGGCGGCCGCCGCGTGTTACCGTTTGTCCTGCGGTCTCCACAACCAGATCGGCGACGATAATGTCCGGAGGACGAAGCTCGCCGGAACGCCGCAGCAACGCGCGCAAGCGTGCGAGCAATTCCCGGAATGCGAAGGGTTTGGTGAGGTAATCGTCCGCGCCCACGTCCAGACCCGCGATGCGATCTTCGACGCCGTCAAGTGCGGTTAACATCAAGATCGGCACGCGATTGCCCGTACTGCGGATTTGTTTGCACACTGCGAACCCGTCGCAGCCGGGAATCATTACGTCCAGAATTATCAGATCATAGGTATTGATTTCGGCCTGATACAGCGCGTCATCGCCGGTGATCGCGGTATCTACCGCATAGGCTTGTTCGCGCAACCCCTTCAGGACGAAGCGCAGTACACCGGGGTCGTCTTCTACCAGCAGCAGCCGCATCGCGACATCATACTTCACTCCGCCGGTTCTGTTTCCAAGTCTGCGCTGAGCAGCGTATTTCGACATAACCTTTCAGTGTCGCCGATTTATCCTGCGTTTAGGTTGCGTGTGACATCGTGCTCACGCAAATCTGGACGGCTCCTTTTAGAATTCTTGGAGGATTGCATGTCAAAGAAATTTGTTTGCGCTATTGTCACGCTTCTTCTGCTTTCGTTGCTGGCTCCTGCCCAGGTCCGCACCGCCCCGCAATCCAGCGGCGGCTCCGGCTATCATCTAATCAAGAAAGTGAAGCTCGGCGGCGCGGGGGGCTGGGACTATCTCGAAGTGGATCCCGCCACACATCGCCTGTTTATCACTCGCGCCACTCACGTGATTGTGGTGGATCCCGATCAGGGCAAAATTATCGGTGATATTCCGGATACCCAGGGCGTACACGGCGTCGCCTTGGCCGACGAATTCCATAAAGGATTCACCACCAATGGCCGCGCTTCTAATTCCACTATTTTCGATCTCGCTTCACTCAAAGTGCTCGGCAGCGCCCCTACCGACAAAGATCCTGACGGCGTTATCTACGATCCATTCAGCAAGCGCGTCTTTTCGTTCAATGGCGACGGAAACTCCAGTACCGCCATCGACGCCGCTTCCGGGAAAGTCGCCGGCACCGTGGCTCTCGGCGGCGGCCCGGAGTTTGCCGCGTCCGATAACAAAGGTAATATCTTCGTTAACCTGGAAGACAAGAGCGCGCTCGCCAAATTCGACGCCAAGACTCTTAAGGTCGAAGGTACCTGGCCTTTGGCACCCTGCGAATCTCCCTCTGGCTTGGCCATGGACGCCGCGCACGAAATTCTCGTCGTGGGCTGCCGCAACAAACTCATGACCTTCGTCGACGGCAACTCCGGCAAGATCCTCGGCACCGTCCCCATCGGCCAGGGCGTGGACGCAAACCGCTTCGACCCCGTATCCGGTTACGCGTTCGCGTCCTGCGGCGATGGCAGTCTCACGATCGCGCACGAAGATTCGCCCACAAAGTTTTCCATCGTGGAGACTTTGCAGACGCAGCGTGGTGCGCGCACCATGGCTCTGGATTACGCTACTCACGCCGTTTATCTCGTGACTGCGGAATTAGGTGCGGCTCCAGTCTCCACGCCGGAAAATCCCCATCCGCGTCCGACGATTGTTCCGGACACATTCACGCTGCTCGTTTACGGCAAGTGAGCGCTGAGTGATTTCGAATGAAGTTTGCACGGCTGGACAGCGGGCGACAGCTCGAAAAATGCCTCTATCCCCGGAGCGTTCTTCGTAGCTGTCGCTCGATGAATTGCATGAGCGATTTTCGTCCCGGGGCGTGTTTGCGCTCTACGGAGTCGGCGGCTCGACATCCAAAGCGTGCACGATCCATGGCACGATCACTTCCTTGAACATGATGGGATCAGGCCACACGCCTTTCTGTCGTCCCAAGTGCCCGCCATGTGGATTGATCCAGCCGGTTTTCGGCACGTCGCCGGCGCTTAGCAGGCGATATGTATCAGAAATCGGCACTTGCGTATCGAGCACGCCCGACAAAATGAGCATCGGCGCGGTGGGTTTGCCGATGAGGCCCTGCGTAACCAGTGACATTTTCGGAAAAATCTCCAGCAGGTCGTCGAGGTTGTTCACGTTGTCGAAGATGGACATCATCGCGGGCAACTGATCGAATAAATATTCGCGGTTTCCCTGCAGGCCGTTCAGCACGAATTCCTTCTGAAACATGTCGTGAATCGGCGGCGATTGCACGCTGACAGCCTTCAAACGGCTTTTTTCTAGGATGGCCATTTTGGCGCCCCAGTACGCGCCCCAACTGACGCCGTGAAATTCCACTCTGGATTTATCCACTTCCGGGCGACTATAAACGTAATCAATCACGCGCGACAGCATGCGATCCGCGGTAGGGCTGGCCTTGATGGGAGCTTGGCCGGTGCCGGGTCCGTCCACAGCGATATATCCGATGCCGAAAGGCAAAACCGCGGAAAAACTTTCAGAGAGGTCCTCTTTGCGGCTATCGAGGCCATTGATGGCGATCACTATGGGCACCGGGCCGGTGGTATTTTTTGGAAAGCGCAGATAGCCGATGATTTCTTTGCCTTCGAACGGGATGTGCACCACTTCCATGGGGGGATCCCAGAATTTCGCGTGCGCGCGAAATGCTTCGAGCGCTTTCTCGTAAGAGCGCTGCTTGCCGGCGGACGATGGGACGGGCCAGCGGCCGAATGAATACACGCGCCAGGCGCGAATGTAGTCCGCGTTAGCTTTGGCAGGATCAGTTTTTTCGAGCGACTTTGCTTCGGCCATCCACTTATCGCCAACCGCGATGAATGCGGCGGCCCATTCGTCGGGGTCTCTGGTCTTGATGGAGGCAAACGCCTCTTGCAAATCGTCGGGATTTTGCCCAATGCACGGATACTGGCCGTTTTCTGCCCGCGTGATCGCCTCGACCTTTATTTCCTCGATAGTGCGTTCAGGTCGCACTTGTTGAGCGTTTGCCGCGGGCGCCAAGAAGCTAAGCAAAATTGCGAAATTTGCCGCACCGATTTTTGCCATGAGGAAAGTATTCACACTTCGCATTGGACAGGGCCCCTTTTCTGGTTTCACAGCTCAGCAGGATTGGATTGCCGTGATTTCGAATCAAATGGGAGCCAGGAAGTGCGCTGGCTCCCATTTGCCGTCGCCACTTAAGCGATTTAAAAGATGAGTTTCAAACCCAGCTGGATTGCCCGGCTGCCACCGGAGCCAATCACTGGATTAGAAGCGGCTACGTCAGGCGTAGCGCATCCGCAGCCGAATATTCCTCCGGCTCCCGTAGATGGATCGTTGTGGGCCCAGCCGTTCTGGCCGCCAAAAGGATTGGCGAAATTCGGATGGTTGAGAATGTTGAAGAATTCCGCGCGAAATTGAGCACTCAAGCGTTCGTGAAACGTCCATGTCTTCCCGACCGAGAAGTCCCAGTCGCGAAATCCCGCATCGCGAAAGATGTTGCGGCCCATGGTGCCAAAAGTCCCGAGCGCCGGTGGCAGCAATATCGAATTGCCCTTCGTGAAGCAGCCGAAAGCGCCCAGCGCTGTGCTATTCAAACCAGTAGGATTGCCGCTATCGAGGCTAAGGGCTTGCGCGGCGCACGCTGGATTCGATTGACCCGGCGAGTACGGGATTGGTCCCGCGCCCGAAGTGAAATCCGAAGGGCTTCCGAAGAAATTCCAACGATCATTCAGCGCGCCGCTGCCGCTGACATCGGTCCCCGCGTCCATCACACCCCAAGGTTGCGGACTATCGAGGGTCACGATCGAGTTCAGTTCCCATCCTTTCAGCATCTGCGCATATCCATCACGGCCGGGAACCGCATAGGTGATCGTCAGTGTGCCGCGATTTCTGATATCGAAATCGCTGCTGGCATATTCCCGGCCCGGGTGAGTGCTGTCAGATGGCAAGCCCAACCCTGCGCCAAAGTCCCAATTCGCGCCCACATTATCGAGCGAATGCGAGTAGGTGTACGCGGCGACGAACGTCAGGTTGTGATATTGGCGTCCGGTCAGGGTTGTCTGCAGGCCGTCGTAGTTGGATCTGTAGCCATTACTCATCTGGTAGATGTTCTGCAAGAACGGGAATGCGGCATTGAACGGTCGAGCCGCCTGCTCGGCGCCAGGATCGCTTGCGCAGTTATTGAACGCAGGAGCTGACGCCTGACAGGCTGCGATTGCCGCTGGCGTCCATCCCGAACCTTCGGCCGCCTGATTGAGATCGCGAATACTGGCGAGACTCGATCCGTGATTGCCGACGTAAGCTACTTCGAGCGAAACATTGTTGGTGATGGCGCGCTGAACGTTCAGAGTCCAGTTGTACACGTAGGGCGAGCTCAGATTTGGATCGATGCCCATGATGGAGCAAGGGGTGGCCGCATTACAGGTCAACGAAGTAGTCGGGAAAACCGTGCCTGGACCGTTCCAATTCAAGCCGCCCGGGCCCGGACTGAGATTCACCGTTCCCACGTCGATCGTTCCGGTCCCTTGCGTTCCACCGGGACCGACGCCCATCGCGCCGGTGGGGATTGTACTGATGCCCAACGAATTGTTGAGCGCGAGAAAGGATTCCCAGTTGATCGTCTCGTAGATGATTCCGAAGCCCGCACGGATCACGGTCTTGCCGTTAGCGAAGGGATCCCAGGCGACGCCCAATCGCGGACCGAAGTTGTTATAATCGGGATGGTAAGGTTCGCTGATCTGCTGGCCCACCTGTTCGAGACCCGCCGTCGGGCTGAAATTACCCAGCAAGTTGTTCTGTTCTTTCACGACTGTGTTGATCTCGTAGCGGAGGCCCAAATTGAAGGTGAGGGTCCTGGTAGCGCGCCAGTCGTCCTGGATGAATCCGGCGATACCCCAATTGTGGATGTGGCGGGTAGGATCGCCGATGAGCAAGGTGGCGGAGTCCGGAAAACCCGCGAAATAAGCTTCGAGAGAAGTCGCTGTGGGGAATGGAAAATCCGCTGAGTTGAATCCGAATTTGATTCTGCCGCGCGCCCCGCCGTATGCCCCGCCCGAAAAGGTGTCGCGGTGAACTTCTCCGCCAAACTTGATGGCGTGTTTGCCGATAATCCGCGAAATATGGTCCACGAACTGCGTGCGTGTGTCCGGTCCTTGCACTTTCGGCCAGTTAAATCCGCCCAATTCTTGCGGGAAAATATAGAAAGGGGCGATGTTGATGCGGGGCAACCCGCCATAAAGCGGATTGGTCACACCGGTATCAAGCCCATAATCGGATGCGGGTTTATCGTGATCATTGGTAAATGTTGGCTGGTAAAGGCGGTTGTAACCGAAGCGGGCTTCGTTGACCCACTGTGAATTGGGAACGTACGTCCAGTTGACGCCAGCCACTTGCGCCCGCGTATGGATTTGAGTCAACCACTCCGTCTGGAGTTCGCTTGCATCGCTCACCGTTCCATTGTTGTCGCCATAAAAGTACCGGCCGCTGATCGTATTCCGATCGTTGACGTGATAGTCCACTTTGGCGATAGCATTGTCCGAACTGACGCTGTTGGGAAGGCCGAAGTTGATCGTGGTGGTGCCGGCCGGGTTGCTGCCCGGATTCGTGGGGAAACCGGTACCGTTGCAGGTGACTGGGGGTCCCAAAGTACATCCGCCGATTTGCAGGCTGGCAGGGCTTACGGGGATTCCACCCGCTTGCAAATCCTGGATCGCATTCACTAGACTGTTCGCGCAATCTCCCGACGCGATAAACGTGCAACCAGATCCTCCCGCAGGCGTTGGCAATCCAACGGTTGCCGGGGTCGATATCGTTCCGATGTTCCCGACGACATAGCGCTGACCTTCATACCCACCGAAGTAAAATAATTTGTCTTTGCTGATTGGGCCGCCGACAGTGCCGCCGAACTGTTCCAAGTTGCGGGGCTGCTTAGTCTGATCAACTGTATTGAAGTAATTACGTGCGTCCAGAGGAGTGTCGCGGCCGAAAGCGAACGCGGTGCCGTGCACGGCGTTGGTGCCTGATTTCAGGCCGACGTTCACTATCGCACCAGGCTTCCAGCCATATTCGGCTGGCGGATTTTCGATCAGGTTGAATTCCTGGATGGCATCAATCGGAAGAATTGTGGCGGAATCACCTGCGATTCCCGCACCGTTGATGATGCTCTGGCCTGAAAACGGTTCGCTGTTGAAGAGCCCATCGACAAAATAGCCGTTGTCTTCCGCTCGCAGACCGTCGGTACTCGTCGTGGAAAATCCGCCGCCGGGATAGCGCATTACACCCGGGCGCAATTGCAAGAGGTTTTCATAATTGCGGCCGTTGAGCGGCAGATCGGTGATTTCCGCATTGCTCAAAGTGCCGCCCAGGGTGGAAGAAGTCGTATTGAGCAGCGGCACTGCTTCGGTCACAATCACGGTTTGGGTGGCATCGCCGGGCTGCAGCACGACATCCATGCGAACGTCCATGGCCACTTCCAGTTGAATGTTGGTTCGCTCGAATCGCTTGAAGCCGGCTCTGGTAACCGTAATCCTGTAAATACCCGGTTCCAGGTTGGGAGCTACGTACTCACCTGCACTGTCCGTCTCCAATGTGCGCGACACTCCGCGCTGCACGTCGGTGATTTCGACTGAGGCGCCGACGATCACCGCAGCGCTGGGGTCGCGAACATCGCCGAGGATTCGCCCAGTGGAAGATTGCGAGAACAGCGGCGAGCACACCAAGAGCGTTCCCAATCCGAGGAGCCAAGCACGAGTGAATCGGTTCCAAACTGAATGGCCGTGCGAAGCCCGCAAAAGCGATTGCATTTCCATATTTTCACCCACCCCTGTGCCAGAAGGCTCTAGAACACCCTATGTGGTATGACAGCCCTACCACCCAACGATTTGCCATGTCAAGATAATTTTTATCGTTTGTATTCGTATTTTCGTGGTATGATGGCTATACCAAATGTGGTCTAGCGCTCAAGCCGTGCTCATTTCCGCACTTTGTACCGCTTTCTTAGCGTTTTTATGCGAATGTACTTTTCGCGCTGCAAATCGCGCCTGGGCCCTATCAGTGACTCGGAGGAAGCGTCATGAGCATCGCAACCACCAATCCCGCCACCGGAGTCGTGCTGAAAACCTTCGAGCCCATCTCCGATGCGGAGCTGGAGGAGAAGCTGCAGCGCGCCGTTGAGGCCTTTGGCGCGTTCCGCAAGACGAGCTTCGCCAGCCGCGCGGCGTTGATGGTAAAGGCCGCGGAAATTCTGGAAGCGGACAAAGAAAAGTTCGCGCGGATCATGACCACGGAAATGGGTAAGACTTATCGCTCTGCGGTGGATGAAGCCGTGAAGTGCGCGTGGGTGTGCCGTTATTACGCGGAGCACGCCGAAAAATTTCTGGCTGACGAGGCGGCCGACGTTCCAGGAAGCAAGAGCTTCGTACGTTACCTGCCGCTGGGCCCGATTCTGGCGGTCATGCCGTGGAATTTTCCTTTCTGGCAGGTTTTTCGGTTCATTGCTCCGTCGCTGATGGCGGGAAATGTGGGGCTGTTGAAGCATGCATCGAACGTGCCGCAATCGGCGCTGATGATTGAAGACGTGCTGCGGCGAGGGGGATTTCCGGAAGGCGTTTTCCAGACATTGCTCATTGGCTCGAATAAGGTCGCCAAGCTTCTCGCTGATCCGCGCATTAAAGCCGCGACACTAACGGGCAGCGAAGGCGCGGGCGTGCAGGTGGGTGTGGCCGCTGCGACGGACATCAAGAAAGTCGTTCTGGAGCTGGGCGGCAGCGATCCATTTATCGTCATGAAGAGCGCCAACCTGGAGCAGGCGGTCACCGTCGGCGTCAAGGCGCGGGTACTCAATAACGGCCAATCCTGCATTGCGGCGAAGCGATTTATCGTCGCGGAAGAAATCGCGGACGAATTCGAGCGGTTGTTCGTGAAAAAAATGGAAGCGCTGAAGGTGGGAGATCCGTTTGACGAGGATACCGACGTCGGGCCGTTGTCCTCCGCGGAAGCGCTGAAGGAACTCGACGCCGACGTGCAGAAAACAATTGCAGCGGGAGCGCGATTGCTGACCGGCGGGAAACGGCTGGATCGGCCTGGGAATTTTTACCTCCCTACGGTGCTCGCCGACATTCCCAAGGAATCTCCAGCGGCGTGCGGCGAGCTGTTCGGACCTGTTGCGTCGTTGTTCCGCGCCAAGAATGTGGAAGATGCCATTCGGATCGCGAACTCCAGTCCGTTTGGCCTCGGAGCGAGTGCGTGGACCAATGACCCTGCAGAACGCGAGAAATTCATCAACGGCCTGGAATCGGGGATGGTCTTCATTAACCGCATGGTCGCATCGGATCCGCGGCTGCCTTTCGGGGGAGTGAAACGCTCGGGCCACGGGCGAGAGCTGGCGATGTTCGGAATTCGCGAGTTCATGAACATAAAGACCGTTTCTATCGAAGGGGCTCAGTGATGGGCGAGGGTGCGGCGGGGCAGCTCGTAGGCGTCGTCGGCCCGAGCCAACCGCGATGCCTTTGATTTGTATGAACCGCATGTGGTATGTCGGTCTGGCCACCAGAACGCGGTGACTTTAGGGCAGGAGGCTTTATGTACAAGGTAGTGCGCACGTCGCGCCTCTACGAGCAGATCGTGCAGCAAATCGAGGATTCGATCCTGAAAGGCACGCTCAAGGCCGGGGATCAGCTTCCGTCCGAACGTGAACTGGCGTTGAAGTTTGGCGTGAGCCGCACCGCAGTGCGCGAAGCGGTCAAGGCGCTGCATGAAAAAGGCCTGGTGGAGGCATATTCCGGGCGCGGAACGTTTATCACCGACGGGACGACGGAAGCCGTCCGGCAATCCATCAACCTGATGATGCGTTTTGATCAGACGGAGGGTTCGGAAAATCTGGCGGAGGTGCGGCAGATTCTGGAGCCGGAAATCGCGGCGCTGGCCGCCACGCGTATTCAAGAACCCCAGCTGGTGCTGATGCGCGAAGCATTCACGGTGATGAACGACGCGCTGAAAGATCCCGACGCCTACATTGAAGCGGATCTGGATTTTCATTTGGCGCTGGCTGAGGCCGCCGAGAATCCGTTGATTCTATCGCTGCTCGAT
>Ga0209655_10000231_pt1 | contig 21326 bp, 20 predicted proteins | sample BogFormECP03_OM2_FD_188236 | JGI IMG/M metagenome (GOLD analysis project Ga0209655, IMG submission 188236) | Bog forest soil microbial communities from Calvert Island, British Columbia, Canada - ECP03_OM2 (SPAdes) (version 2) | ecosystem: Environmental > Aquatic > Freshwater > Wetlands > Bog ...
TGAGCCGAACCACGCGCTGCTCCAGCGGGTCAGCGCGATCGACTGCCCGGTCTTCATCGCCAACGGCGACAGCGACCCCATGATCCTGCCGCACTACTCCCACCTACTCGCGGGCCTGATTCCGCAGGCCAAAGTCAAGATCTACCCTGACTCCGCACATGGCTTCCTCTTCCAGCACGCGACAGAGTTCGCCGCAGATGTCGAGGCCTTCCTCAGCGGCGCCAGCTAAGGACGGCAAGCAATGGATCAACCAGCAACGACAGCCCTGGAGCTTGTCAGCCCCGCGCAGCTCGCCCACCCATGATCAGGCCGCGTCCTACCACGGGCTCTGTGTCGCGAACGTCGAGCTCCTCGCCGCACTCGGCGCAAACGACGCGCGCGGTCGTACGGTGTCCGCACGGCTTGTGCAGGAGTTCGACCGGTGGGGCCGGCAGATCGGTCCATTCGTTGCCCCACTGCATGAGCGCCGTATAGACGGGGAACAGGGCTCTGCCCTTGTCCGTCAGCCGGTACTCGTTCAGTTCGCGGCTTGCGTGCTCAGCGTATGGCCGGCGCACAAGGATGCCGTTGTCGACGAGCAGATTGAGCTTGTCGGCGAGGATGTTGCGTGCGAGTCCGATGCCTCGCTGGAAGTCCTCGAAGCGTCGCGCGCCGTTGAACGCCTGGCGAAGGATTACCCACACCCAGCGCTCACCAACAACCCCCGATGAGCGGGCTATCGCACAGTTCTCGTCAAGCAGCCCAGAGTGCTTCATCTCGTCAGGGTAGCGCCCGTAGGTTGCGTTTCGCCACGGGACCTGAGGCTCATGCGGCCGTCAGGCCACCGTCGACGATCAGCGTCGTCCCGGTCACGTATCCCGCGGCGGGGCTGGCGAGGAACAGCAGCGACGCCGCGAGCTCCTCGACGTCGCCCGCTCGCCCGGCCGGCACGTTTGGGAGCTGGGACTCGATGTACCCGGCGGGCAACAGCTCGGTCATCTCGGACGGAAAATAGCCGGGCGCGAGCGCGTTGACGCGGATGCCCTTGCGTCCGGTCCACTGCACCGCGAGGTCGCGGGTGAGACCGATCAGGCCGGCCTTGCTGGCGGAATAGGCGGCTTGGGGAAGGCCGCCGCTGGTGAGTGCGGCGACGCTCGAGATGTTGACGATGGCACTCCCGGGCTTCATCACGCGCGCGCAGGCTTGGGCCATCCAGTAGCAACCGTTGAGGTTGATGTCGATCACCTCGCGGAACTGCTCAGGCGTCTCTTTCGTGCTGGGCACCGCGGTGCCCTTGCCTGCGTTGTTCACGAGGATGTCAACGCGTCCAAAGTGCTCCATGGCCGCATCGATCACACCCTGCGCGTCCTCGGGCCGCGAAACATCTGCGGTCACGACGAGCGCGCGGCGGCCGCGCTCCTCGACGATCACACGTGTCTGTTCGAGTCGGTCGGTTCGGCGTCCTGCGAGCACGAGGTCCGCTCCCGCCTCCGAAAGCGCCGTCGCGAAGGCCACGCCCAGCCCGGAGGACGCGCCGGTAACGACGGCGACCTTGTCGTCGAGCCGGAAGCGGTCGAGCACTGAGGTTGGCATGCTTCTCCCTTGGTAGTGGTTAGCAACGACAGTTGGGTCCCGTTACCCGCGCCTTCGTGCACCGGTCCGGCGGGACAGGACGCGGGCTCCGACCGCAGATCATTCGCCGCGGTAGACGGCGTGCCCTGCGCCGGACTCAAGGAACGATCTGATGCCCTCCTGGGCGTCGAGGGTGTCGAAAAGACCGACGGCTGCGTCGAGGAGGCGCTCGTCGGCTCCGGGCACCCCCGCTCGGGTGTATGCGGCGGCGATGTCCTTGATGGCGGCGTAGGCGACGGTGGGTCCGTCGGCGAGCTTGTGCGCGAAGCGCTCCGCCTTCTCCCCAAGCTCCGCTGCGGGCAGGACGCGGTCGATGACGCCCCAGGTAGCGAACTCCTCGGCTTTGTAAAGGCTGCCGCCGAGCGCGATCGTGCGGGCCCTGCCGAGGCCGGCGCGGGCCGCGACCCGCTCGATGCCGCCGGCGAGCGGGACGATCCCGAGGCTCGACTCGGGCAGTCCGACGACGGTTCCCTCCGCGGCCCAGATCAGGTCGCAGAACAGCGCGAGCTCGAAGCCGCCGGCCATGCAGATGCCGTGCGCCACCGCCAGTGTCGGGAACGGGAGCGCCTCGATGCGCCTGCCCAGATCGAGGAACGACGCGATGAGTGGCCGCATCTCGTCCGCGCGCCGGCCGACGAATAGGTCGACTTCGGCGCCCGCGCTGAAAACGTCACCGTCGCCTTTGAGCATCAGCGCCCGCAGGCCCTGCGCCTGCTCGACCTGGTCGACCGCAGCGATCAGGTCGCCGATCACCTCTTCGTTTATCTGGTTCATCGGCGGGTTGCGAAGCGCGACGGTTCCGAGGCTTCCGTCCTGCGTGAACGTGACCTTCGGTTCAGTGGTGCTCATCGCCCGGTGAACCTCGCCTCGCGGCGCTCCACGAACGAGGCGAGCCCCTCGCGACCGTCCTCGCTCTCGAACAGCCTCACCATGTCGGGCTCCAGGCGCGCGAAGGCTGCCTCTTCCCCATCCAGCCGCGCACGGTGAGCCGATTCGAGCGTCGTCTTGACCCCCAGCGGCCCCGACCGCGTGGCGATCGCGTCGGCGAGCTCGATCGCTCGATCGAGCTCGGTGCCGGTCTGTACGACCTCCTGGACGAGTCCGATCCGGTATGCCTCGGCGGCGTCGTACACCTCGCCCGTGAGCAGCCAACGCATTGCGTTACCCCAGCCGGCGTCGCGCGGCAGACGGATCGTCGCACCGCCGAACGCGTAGATGCCGCGGTTGATCTCCATCTGCGAGAAGCGGGCGTTCTCGGCGGCTATCCGGATGTCGGCGGCGAGCAGCAGCTCGATCGCAAGCGTCATCACCCAGCCCTGGACGGCCGCGACGATTGGGGTCGTCCAGATGCCGTCCTTACGCCACGGGTCGCGGCGCCCGTCGCCCGTCATTTTCAGCTTGCCTTCCCGGATGACCGGCCCGACCTCGGCGAGGTCCAGGCCGCCGGTGAAGTGGTCCCCGTGCGCGTACAGGACGCCGCAACGAAGCTCCTCGTCCTCCTCGAGCTCGTGGTAGGCGACCGCGAGTTGGTCAATAAGCGTGAGGTTGAACGCGTTTCGCTTCTCGGGTCTGTTCAGACCCATCAGGAGGACGTGCCCCTGCCGCTCGACCGTCACAGCTGTTTCGTGTGTCGTGTCTCGGTCCGCCGTTGCGCTCACGTCGCGTCCTCCTCGCTGTCAGTACAGAGGCGGCGATCATAACGCTTCTAGTTGCATTTCGCTATCACCGTGAGGCACGGACTGCGATGGGCTAGTCGTTGGCGGTGGCAACGTCCAGGAGCTCCGCGAAACGCTCCTTTGCGGCTGCGCGCCTGGTGGGTATGTGTTCGGTTGGCACTTCTCCGGCTGGCGGCGAGTAGCCGTGCAGGATCTGGCGTGCCACGGACTGGCGGTGGATCTCGTCGGGCCCGTCGTAGATTCGCCACGCTCGGGAGAACCGGTACATGCCCTCGAGTGGCATGTCAGTCGAGTAGCCGAGCGACCCGTGCGCCTGGACGGCGCGGTCGATGACGCTGTGGAGTGCACCGGCCGCGTAGAACTTGATCAGGGAGATCGGGACCCGCGCCGCCGAGGTGCCGTGGGTATCCATCACCCACGCTGCGTGCAGGGTCATCAGCCGGGCGGCCTGGATCTCTGCCGCGGAGTCGGCGATCCAGTTCTGCACGGTCTGGTGCTCTGCGAGCACCTTGCCGTGGGTTTGACGGTAGGTGGCGCGCTCACACAGCATGTCGAACGCACGACCGGCGACGCCGAGCCAGCGCATGCAGTGGTGGATCCGTCCGGGATAAAGGCGCTGCTGGGAGAGCAGAAACCCCTCGCCGTCGGCGCCGAGCCTGAGCGACGCCGGTATTCGCACGTCTTCATAGAGGATTTCTGCGTGCCCGCCCAGTTTTCCGAACTCCTCGGCGGGGTGCTCCATCGTCGCGACGTCCCGAATGATGTTCACCCCGGGTGTGTCGGCGGGGACGATGAACATCGTTGCGCGCTGGTGAGCTCGTGCGTCCGGGTCGGTGACGGCCATCACGATCAGGAAGTCGGCTATCGAGCCATTGGAGGTGAACCACTTGCGGCCGTTGATGACGTAGTCGTCGCCGTCGGGGACGGCGCGGGTTTGCAGCAGGGTCGGGTCGCTGCCTGCGGTGTTCGGCTCTGTCATCGAGAACGCCGATTTCAGGTCGCCCGCCAGGAGCGGGTGCAGGAAGCGGTCCTTTTGTTCGGGGGTGCCTGACAGCGCGAGGATCTCCGAGTTGCCAGAGTCCGGAGCCTGGCAGCCGAATGCATTGGGCGCCAAGAAGGACGTGCCGAGGATCTCGTGCATCAACCCGAGCTTGAGTTGCCCAAAGCCCTGGCCGCCGAGCTCGGGGTCCAGGTGCGCAGCCCACAGGCCGTGTTCCTTGACCTGTTCCTGAAGCGGCGCGTAGATGCGGTCGAGCGTTGCCTGGTCGAGCTCGCCGAAGATCGTCTCGAGGGGCCAGATCTGCTCGCGGACAAATCCGCGCATCCACTCGAGCTTCTCCTCGAAGTCTGGCTCGGTTGAGAAATCCCATGCCATGGCAGTCCTCCTGTTCAGTTGCGTGATACGTGTACGGGGCTCGCTGGGTGAATTCGCCGGCGCCATGCGGCTCTCAACCAGTTGCATTAGGCAACGACGAAAGGTACCAGGGGTCGTTTTGATCGGCGTGCCTGGTTGGAGAGAGAAAGAGCAACACACCCGGCCTGCGCAATCCAGCGCGACAATCGTTAGGGCTATGCCAACCGGCATGGCGGGATCGCGCGATATCTAGCGCTGAGACGTACGGTCCGGGTCTTTACGGTGCCGGTCGGGGTGAGGAGTCGGCTGAGGGAGTTGCTGGCTTCGATGCCCGCTTGCCGGCGTGATCAGCGGCGATCCGTGCGAGCTCGACGCGAGAGTTGATCTTGAGCTTCTGAAAGACGTGGCGCATGTGTGTGCTCACTGTGTGCGGCGAGAGGAACAGATGGGCGGCGGCCTCGCGATTGGTCATGCCGCTCGTTATTGCCTCGACGACGGCGATCTCGGACGGGGTGAGCGCCTCCCAGCCGTGGTCGGGTCGTTCGGCCTGTCCGAGGCGTCGCCGGACGCCCATGTCGCGGAGCCTGCGGCGTAGTCGAGTCGCGTCCCATGTTGCTCCTGTCTCGGCCGTTAGCTCCAGCGCGCGATCGAACGAGTCGATTGCGGCTTTGCTGTCACCGTTCGCAAGCGCAGCCACGCCCTGATCCTCCAGCGCAGAGGCGAGTGCCGGCCGGCGAGGCCCGCGCTCGAAATGCTTGACTGCGGTGTTCAGGAGCGCGAGGTCACCGTCGAGTAGCCCGCGGGCGTGCGTGGCGGCGCCGTTTACCGTGTCGATCGTCGGGTTGAGCGACGCGCGCTCAGATGCGAGCTCGACTGCTCTCTGGCCGAGCGTCTGGTCGCCGACCGAGAGGGCGAGCCTGACCAGCCCGATCTGGTCTGTGACGTCGACCGGGAAGTAAGGGAGCAGAGGCTCGTTGTCGGGGAGGGTCGGGGCGACATCGCGGAGCAGGCGAATCGCGCGCTCGCAGTCGCCTTCGGCTTGGGCGATTTGCGTGCGCACCCACCCCGCGTGGCGCCTCAGCTCCGGAGTCCCACGTTCGAGCATCACCGCTGCGAGCTCGCTGCATCGGCGCATGAGCTGTCGGTCGCCGACCCGGATCGCTGTGGCAGAGAGCGCGCTGATCGCCGAGGCATCGTTGGACCCGAAGGTTGAGTCCGCGTCCTCTGGGCGAAGGATTCCCTCAAGGGCAGCGATCGCATCCGAGTATTCGCCGAGCTGGTAATGCTGGCGTCCGCGCCACTGCTCCCACAGGTGGATCGCCCATGCCTGAGACTCCCTTCGCGCCGACTCGAGACCCTCGATGGCCAATGGCACCGCCTCATCGAACCGGTCGACGGTCGCAAGGACCTCGGTGCGCCATTGCATTGCGATGCGAGCGCGTGCGTCCTCGCCCTCAACTGATCCCGCGCGGACGGCCTGCTCGATCTTCTCAAGCGACTCAGCGAAGCGCCCTTCCTCGTAACAGAGTCCGCCGGTCGCTAGGCCCAGAGAGAAGACTGTCGCCTCGTCACCGATCCCCGCGATCTCCTCGGACACGTCGGCGAGCAGCCGCTGTGCCTCTGTCCTCCTACCGCCGGCCAGCACGTTGTGAACCAGGCGCGCCTGATGACGTGCTCGATCTTGCCGGCTCAGGCCGGGTAACGCGAGCGCGCGTCGTCCGGCGTCGGCTCGCATGTCGGCCGACAGGCTGAACATGCCGGCGATGCTGAAAAGCACCTTCGACTCCTGCGCCGGCGGCAAGAGCGGTGTGAGTGCGGTCTGGGCAAATGATGTCGCCTCATCCAGGCGCCCAGCGGCATGCAAAAGGATCGCCACTTCCGCGACCAGTGGCCCGCGCCGTGGGTCGTCGCGAGGTGTCAGCTCGAGCGCCCGCATTGCGAGGTCGGCTGCCGCGGCCGGATCAGATGTGCCCAGCGACTTGGCCGCGGCGAAGAGGACATCGATCGCCTCGGAGTCTCCGGGTTGAGCGCTGGCGGCGAGCTGCTCTGCGACCTCCGTCGGCGGTAGCCCCGCGGCGAGCAGCGCACTGACCGCTTCGCGCTCGAGCGCCGTGCGGGCGGGCGCGGGCATCGAATCGAGCACGGCTTCGCGAACAATGTCGTGCCGAAACGACAGGTGATTGCCCTGGTCCACGAGTATGTCCGCGCGGATCAGTTCGTCTACGGGCTCGAGCAGGGACGCGGCGTAAGCTCCCACCATGGCGGCCATCACGTTGAACGGGAACCTTCGCCCGAGGGCCGCACCGACCGACCCGACCTGACGTGCGAGGGGCGACATTCGCTCGAGGCGCTGGTGCATGGTGTCGCTCATGCGCGCCGGCAGGTGCATCGTCGCTGTGCCCGCGCGCCCGTCACGTGTTTCGAGCAGCCCCTCTTCACGCAGGCCTGTCAACAGCTCCGTGATCCAAAAAGGTATGCCGTCTGCGCTGGCGGCGAGATGGAGCAGTGAGTCGTCGGGCTCAGCGCCGGCGAGGTCCCCGACGACTTGCGCAACCGCGTCGTCGTCGAGTGGCGCAAGAGACAGCCGCAGCGCTCCTGCCGCCTCAAGGCGCCCCAGCGCCTCACCGACCTCCGGCGGGATCTCGGCCGGACGCCACGCTACAAGCCAGGCGATGGGAAGCCCCGCCAGCCGGAGCGCGAGGCCTTCAAAGGCACCTATCGTCCCGCCGTCTGCCCACTGGAGGTCGTCGATCGAGACTAGGATCGGCGTTGCGCTGGCTGCCCTCTCGAGCATCGCCTCGATCTCCTGGACGAGCCAGTAGCGCAGATCCGGCACGCTCTGGACGTCGCGAAATGCCTCGCGGGGAAACAGCGGTTCTGAGCCACCTGTAAGTGAGTCGAGCAAGGCCCCCATCGTCACGACGCGGTCGCCGCGCCTTGCTCCGCCGGCGCCAACGCGCACCCCCAGCCGGCCGGCGATGTTGGTCGCCTCCGCAACGAGTCGCGTCTTGCCGGCGCCGGGTGATCCCTCGAGCACTGTGATCGACCCATGTCCTTCGCTGAGGACTGCAAGCTGCGCCTCGAGCACCGACACCTCGCGTTCGCGCCCGCGGATCGGGCTAGGAGTCGATAGTGGTGTCACCGTCGTCCCGCGGAGAGCCTGTTGTCAATGCATGCGGGGTTGTCGACCGGCGAGTGCCATTGGACCACCGCCGAACATACCTGAGCGCCGCGAGGCCCGCGTGAGGACGTTCTGGTCGGCGAGGTCCTGAGCCGGGACATGGCCGGATCGATCTATCTCAAAGATTGTCATCGGAATATGAAACCGTTGCCGTACTCGGTCTACGAGGTGACGCTCCTGCCAGCCATCGTGGTCGGCGCCGCGCAGAGCGAGGAGGATGTGGTCAGGTCTGAAAGCGCTCACAGCGTCTTCGAAGGCGCGCATCGGCGTGTCCGCCTCGACCATGCCGGTACCGTGTGCGCCCAACGCGTCCAAATGGCCGAGCACGGCATCCAGGCGCTCGTCGGCCTCGTGTGTGGCACGGTCGATGTCTGACACGAGCCATTGAAGCGCGCCCGGCAACCGGGGAGTGACGACAAACCGCTCGAAAGCTCCTTCGATCAGAAACCGAACAAGGGGAGGAAGCGCAGCGGCATCTACGGCCGCAGCTCCGGTGACGATTAGCAGTCTCAACTTCGGCAACGGTTTCATGGAACTCCTCCCGCGTCGGGCCGTCCGGTTGTGACGCCGTCACAGCGCGACAGTGACGGCGATAGCCAGTGTGCTCTTGAGGGTCAACTCGCGCACCCAGTCCCCTGCCGACCAATGCCGGGGCCATGTGGAGACCCCCAGCGCGGGATTGACGAGTGCGACGAACGCAAACGGTGCAAGGAACGCTGCCACGAGTCGTCGCGTGGGCTTCCCACCGGCCAGGGAGGCCGCGACGGCGGCGCTCGGAGCGAGCGACGACTGCACTCCGTATGCCAGTACGTTGCGCAGCAGGGGGCCTTGGACCGGATGCCCGATCAGTTTCTCGACGGCGCGAACGGGTGTATCACTCGACGGTCGGCCCGTGAGCCGCATGTCGATGAGCTGAGCCGCGGCGAACGTGATGGCTCCGCTTGCGGATGCTCGAGCCACGTTTGTCATCGTGTACGACCCGGCCGGATGTTCGAGCGTAGGTACCCGCTGCCCTGGGCCTCCCGGGCCGACCTCCAACCGCACGGAAGATCGCGAGTCATCATTCGGCAGGGAGCGGGTGGAGGTAGGCGTAGAGAATCGCTGCAGTTCCTCCGCCGAGAAGGCTGGCGAGGACGTAGATCCATAAGTGGCTCCACGCCAGAGCGCCGGTGATGCTGCCGCCCAAGGCGACGGCGAGATTGAATGCCCCGCCGCTGATCCCGCCCACGGCGAAGGCGCCCGTGACGACCGTGAATCCGATCGCCAGGCCATAGAAGGAGTTGCCTTCAGTGGCCTGAGGCACGGTGACATTCAGCACTACGTATGCCAGCGCGAGCGTGAAGATGAGCTCGACGACGAGGATCTTCCAGTCGGATCCCAAGAGAGCCGGCGTCGCAGGTCCCACAAGGGCTCTCACGAGGAGGGCGGCGAGCGCGCCGGCCGCCAGTTGCGTGATGACGTATGGCGCCGCGTTTCGGGGACGGAGCTTGCCTGCGAGCAACATCGCGAGGCTGACCGCCGGGTTGTAGTGCGCCCCGGAGATGTGCCCGCCCGCAAACACCATCACCATCAGGGCTGAGCCAATGGCGAGCGGGGCGAGGTCCCCCGCCCCCTTGCTCGACGTCGCCAGACCGACGGTGAGGACGAGGACGAACGTGCCGATGAACTCGACGGTGAGCTGGCGTCCCAGCAGCGAAGGCGACACCAGCTTCACCAGGCTGTGGGCTGGATCCACTGAGCTGTTCGCTGAGTGCACAGAGCTGTTTATGTGTGATCGTCGATCGGTGAGCATGAGGTCGAGGAGTGTCGGAGGGGCGGTGAGGCGGAGCGCAAGTCGCCCCGCCTCACCCGTTACTCCTTATGCCGTGGCCAGGGATCCGGAGACGGTCGTCACGAGGTTGCGGATCGCCTCGAGCACGACGTCGGGGTGGGAGAGCATCGGGACGTGGCTGCTCGCGACTTCGTACGTGGTGGCGCCCATGCGCTCGGCGGAGAACCGCTCTAGCTCAGGATTGACGGCGCGGTCGTTCTCGGCGACGATGTAGGCGCTCGGCTTCGTCCTCCACGCGACGCCTGGGACCTTTTCGTCGAACAGGGTGGCGGCAGGCGGCGCGGCCGCTGCCCACACGACCTGCTTTTCCGCCTCGGAGAGGTCGCCCGCGAAGTCCTCGATGCCGTCTGGAAGCAGCCAGATGCGCCCGTCCGCGACCTCGATTTGACCGAAGGCGGGAGTGGTCTCGAACTTTGCCTGCTGCCCCGCTGCGGTCTCGGTCTCGTCCATCGCGAGCGCAGCGACGTAGACGAGCCCCACGACGCGGTCGTCGGTCCCCGCTGCCGTGATGACGGCGCCGCCGTAGGAGTGGCCGACGAGGATGGCTGGACTCGAGACCCGCCCTAGGCAGCGAATCACGCTGTCAACGTCGGTCTGGCCTGTGTCGAGGTTGTATTGGGCGGTGATCACCTCGTGCCCGTCCGCCCGCAGCGGAGGGATGAGCTTGCTGAAGCACGTACCATCGGCCCAGATGCCGTGGCAAAAAACGATGCTGGGTTTGCTTTGCGGGGACATGGGGTGTTCCTTTCTGTTAGAACCGGTTTGAATCGGACCTCGATCCTGAGCCCTGCCGTTCGCCTTCTCTTGAGTCACGGGACTCATGGTCAGCGGCCGTGATTCCGACCCGGCTGGTTAGCGTCAGCAGTCTCCATCGAGGCATTCCCCCGCGTATCGCATGCCCGTGTCATCTCTTAGCGGATCTACTGGTTAGCCGCGCGATGTCAGCGGGCTTACCGGTCCGCCATATCGTCAATTCATGCGATTCGCCGAGTTGTGCCGGCTCGGCGGACCGGCGGATGAATTGGATGACAGCGTGAACCGGTCGGCCGCCGTACTCGCGAACCCGGTCCGGCGCTATGGCCCTGAAACAGCCTCATGGTCGGCGGCTATCCGCGACAGCGTCGAGCGAGAGTTGACCTCGAGCTTCGCGAACACGCTCCGGAGGTGGCTCGAGACGGTGTGCGGAGACACAAACAGACGCTCGGCAACCTCCCGGTTCGTGAGGTCCTGCGCTACCAGTCGTGCAACTGCTAGCTCGGAGTCGGTTAGCGCATTCCAACCCGCCTCGCCCCGTTCACGCGCGACGCGTCGGCGCCGGACACCATGGTCCCGAAGCCGGCTGCGCACACGGCGTGCGTCCCAGCTCGCTCCCGCCTCGACATACAGGACGAGTGCGTCGTCCAGCGCGGCGACCGCCTCGTTGACCTCACCACTCCGGCTCCGGATGACGGCGAGGTCCTCGAGCGCCGAAGCGAGCGCGAGCGGCCGAGGCCCCGACCCGAAAAGGCCCACTGCCCTTTCGAGCTCCTCCACGCTCGACATCAGCAGGCCGCGTGCGTGAGATGCACTCGCCGCAATCGTCGTGACCTCACGGTTCTGTTGTGCGCGCCGCTCAGCTTTCTCGGTGGCGACCGTGGCGAGCTCGAGATCATCCGCGGCTAGCGCGATCCGCACGAGCTGCGGCTCGTCCGTGACGTCAATCGGGAACAGTGGAAGTATCGACAAGCGCTCGTTTCGCCCGAGCGCACAGAGCCATGCGTGAGCCCCCGTTGAATCCCCCGACGCCATCGCCTGGAGCGCAAGCAGCCAGGACGCCTCGCGGCGGAAGTTCGGTGTGCTGTCCTCGAGCAGATCCTGCGCCAATCGGGCAGTCCGCTGTTCGAGCCGCGCGTCGCCTTGGTGCATAGCCACCCGACCGAGGGCAACGATGCCAGCGGCATCCAACGCACCAAAGAAGCGATCGTCGGTCTCCTGACTGAACTGCCCCTCGAGGATCGCGCCGGCATCCGCCAGCCGGCCGAGCTGGTGAAGCTGGCGGCCGCGCCAGATTTCGAAGATCCGGATCGCCCACACGTTGCGGTCGCGATGCGCAGCAGCTACGCCGTCCGCCGCGAGCTGCAGCGAGTCCTCCACGTGGTCGAGTACGGTGCGCGTCTCGCAGCGCCACTCGCTAGCTAGGCGCTCTCGCGCCCAATCGGTCGCGTCGATCGCGGCGCGCGCCGCCCCCTCGGTCAAGTCGAGCGCTTCGCCGTAGCGCCCATCGAGGTAGGCGGTGACCGTCTCCGCCAAGGCGAGCGTGAAGGCCGAGTTTGGATCTCCGCTCGCCTCGACCGCCGCCGCAGTCTCGGCGTGAATCGCTCGCGCCTCCTCGGGGCGCCCGGCGACGAGCAAGTTATGGAACAGCGCCGCGAGATTGTGAGCCCGCAGGTGCTGCGGCAGCTCGGGCAACGCAAGGGCTTGGCGGCACGCCGCGGCTCGCGTGTCGGGAGGGATGCTGAACATCCCTCCGATGCTGATCAGGACTTCAGCCACCTGCTCCGCCGGAAGGGCATCACGGAGCTGCGTTTCGGCGAAGGCACGCGCTTCAGCCACTCGACCTGACGCGTGTAGGAGCACAGCCGTCTGGGCCAGCAGCGGGCCGCGGAGATCGTGGTCGCGCGGTGCCAGCTCCAGCGCGCGCCTGCTGAGGTCCGCACCGGCGCCCGGGTCACTGTTTGCGAGCGCCTCGCCCGCCCGTAGCAGGATCGAGAGCGCACCCTCGTCGCCCGGCTCGGCGCTGGCCGCGATCTGTGCGGCAACCTCCACCGGTGTCGCGCCCGCCGCGAGCAGAACCTCTGCGGCTTGACGGTCAAGCGCGCGCCTGGCGGAGACGGACACACATTCCCGCACCGCCTCGCGCGTGACGTCATGCCGGAAGGCGAGCGCTTGATCGCTTTCGATAAGCATCCCGCCGTCGATCAGCTCCTCGACCGGGACCAGCAGTGCTGCCGCGGGACGGCCTAGCAGCTTCGCGACGTCGGCGAATGAAAACTTGCGGCCAAGTGATGCCGCGACAGTCGCGGCCTCGCGAGCCGGGGAAGACATCTCTCGCAGACGCTCACGCATCGTAAACGCCACGCGGTGCGGCAGCCGCGGTTCCACGAGTTCGGCCCGACCTTCGACGATCCGGATCAGCTCCTCGTCGCGGAGTCCCGAGAGCAGCTCCGTGAGGACAAACGGGCTGCCGTGTGCGTCCTTGACCAGCTGAAGAAGCGCATCGTTCGGCTCCGCGTCCATCACGTCCTTTGCGACCTGCGCCACAGCGCAATCGTCAAGCGGACCCAGAACGATCCGTGTCGCCCCGCCACAAGCAAGATGCTCGATTGCTCTGGTCAGCTGGGTCGAGCCCTGGTCGGGCCGAAACGCCAGCATCCAAGCGATCGGCAGCTCGGCGAGACGAACCGGCAAGGCGCGCAGCGCGGCCGCAGTGCCGCCATCGGCCCAGTGAAGGTCGTCAAGCGCAATCATCAACGGCCCGTCGAGCGCAGAACGCTCCAGCATCGCCTGAAGGTCCTGCAACACCCAGTAACGGTGCTCAGGCAATGAGCGAAGCGCGCGTAACCCCGACCCTTGAAGCAAAGGATCCCTGCCGTCGAACATGGCAGTCATGAGAGGCGCGAGCTCTACAACCCCTCCGCCGGGCTCCGCCGCGCCCGTTCCGACACGAAGCGCCAGTCTACGCGCGACGCGAGCGGCCTCCGCAAGCAGGCGGGTCTTCCCGATCCCGGGCTCGCCCTCGATCAGGACAACGGCTCCCGCGCCAGAGCGAACACGGTCGAGCTGATCACCGATCGCAGCGAGTTCGTGATCGCGTCCGCGCACGAGCGGCGCCGTGGAGGGCGCCTCACGGAGGCTGCCGAGCCGAGGCGACCTGGGCGCGTCCATTCCACGGCCATCCCTCCGGGTACCCGCGCGCCCGCCTAGACCATTCTCGGGGTGACCGTTAGCCTGGACGCTCATCGGACCCACGTAGGTGCAAACGGTCACTCCATCCGAAGCGAACTCCCCCGACCGCCGCGGACAAGGCCCCGCGCATCATCGCTCGATCACCGGCACGCACGTGTTTCTCACTCGCGTGAAAGTCTCCCTTGAAGCGTTCCGTGATTCATCGCATATCTATGCGATCTCTTAGCGGGACCGCCAGAGCGCCGCTCACAGCGACCGACGTCAGCGCTGAGACGACTTGCCCGCGGCGCGCTTGGCGCTGCTGCCAGGAGCCCGGCGCTTTCTCGACTGGCCTTTCGTCACGGTGAATTTGCCGACCTTGGAGCCCTTGCGTGAAGCGCTCGCTGTCTTTGCGCTCCGAACGGACCGTCGGCCGGCCGCTGCCACCGGTGAGTGCGCATCCACGAGTTGGACACGCTTTCCGAGCGCCCGCAACAGCGCACTGATCGTGGCGTAGGTGGGATTGCTCGCGCCGGTCTCGATGCGCGATATCTCGCTCTGGGGAACGCCCGAGAGCGTCGCCAGCTCGCGTTGGGAGAGCTTGCCCTCTCTACGACTCTCGATCAGCTGGCTGGCGAGGCTGAACTCCTGGCGGAACTGCTCCAACTCACGGACGGCCTGCGGACCTTCGTTCTCGGCCTCGAGCTCGATGTCCTCGATTAGCTGGTCGAAGTCGGTCGACATGGTTGATGGGTTATACCACATCAGATCGATCTCCCCTCATCGCTTACGTCGACCGGCCGGCTTGGCGGCCGTGCGCGCACCCCCAGGCATCTTCTTGGGACCCTGAGACGCCCGCCAGCTCGCCAACCGCGAGCGCGCCGTCCTGATCTCACGCTGCTGACGGCTCGAGGACGGGCTTGTGGCGGTCGTCTGTGCGACCTGGCTTGAAGATGTCGGCATGAGCGACTTCGAGGCGCTGCGCTTGGCGCCGCCCGTGTTGGAGACATGGGCGAGCGGCGGTCGGCTTCTCTCACGCTCCGCGGTGGACTTCGGCCTTGAGTGGTCGCTGCCGGCCGCGGACGGGATCTAGAGCAACGACTGTGCAGTCTGCGCTGCAATCTGTCACGAGCACGCTTAGCCGCCGTCCCCGTTAGCCATTGGCCCTCTAAAGGCAGGATGGGCAGGTGCCGATCATGGAGAGGCGCCCCCTTTGACGGAGGGATATATCAAGATTGTTGTAAGATCATGCTGAGAAAGAGGATATGGCTTCTACTGCGATCCCCCTAGCTGAGCGCCCTCTGGCGGAGCGCGCGTTCATCGCGCTGAACAGGCGCGCGAACACGGAGGGACGCTATCCCGTCGTGCTGCTCGACGACGACATGAAGGCCCTTGACGACGCGACTGGCAGTAGGCGTAGGAGTCATGACGCGTTGCGGCAGTTGACGGCCGATGGGCGTGTTCGTCAGGTCCGCCGCGGCGCGTATGTGCTGGGCGCGCCGACTGGTGGCACCGACGCGCGGCTGCTGGCGATCCTCGACGCGGTGACGCCTCGCCCCTACCTCGTGACCGCTGGTCGGGCGCTCGCGGAAACCGGTCTGAGCGATCAGCATTTTTTCCGGGTGGTCGTTCTGGCGGCTGGCCGCTTGGCCGCGTGGGATTGGCAGGGCGAGCAGGTCTACTACGTCGAGTCCTCACGTGAGCGTATTTGGGGCGAGCTTGGTCCCGATGGACCGGCTATCGCGCGTCCGGAGCGAGCGATCCTCGACTGCCTGGCAGATCGCCGATTCGGCGTCAGTCTCCCGCAGACGGCGGAGGCGATCGATCGCGCGATGAGGATCGGCATGCCGGTGTCGCGACTCGTGACAGCGGCGCGACGATTCGACACCGCGGCCGTCTCCCGGCGGCTCGGCTTTTTGGTCGAACTGCTCGCAGGCGCCACGGCTGCCACCCCTCTGCTGAGGTTGCGAGGCGCGAGCAACAAGTACGTGCCGCTGTCGCCGTTTCAACCAGCGGAGGGCCCCGCGGATTCGACGTGGCGGGTTCACGTGAACATCGAGCCCGAGCTCTTGTTGGCACACCGGGTCACCGGATGACTCTGCCGCGCCGGCTCGTCCATAACGGCTTCGACCTTCAAGAGATCGCGGAGACATCAGGCCGGCCGATCGAGCTGATCGAGCGTGACTTCGCGCTCGTGACACTTGCGGCTCATCTGACTGACCAGTTCCCAGGTCAGCTGTGCTTCAAGGGAGGTTTCGTCCTTCGTCACGTCAGGGGGTCGGGACGCCTGTCGGGCGACATCGACGCGACCCGGACCAACCCGGCAAAGCACAAGCTCGACGCGGACGATGTCGCCGAGGCGATCCGTCGCGCGAGCGATGAGCCCCTGTTGCGCTTTGACCCTGGGACACCGGAGGCCGACGGCAAGGAGAGCCTGGACTTCGAAGGGGTCAAGTTCTTCACTGAGCGCGAGAACGGGCGACTCGCGGTCGAGGTCTCTTACCGGGAGGAGGTCGTCGATGAGCCTGATCTGGTGATGGTCGGCCCGCCCTACTACGACGAGTTCGAGATCCCAGTCCTTACGCTCGACGAGGCGACCGCAGAGAAGCTGCGGACCCTGCTTCAACGGCGGAGAGCGACTGACCTCTCGGATCTCGCTCTGATCCTCGATAAACACGGCGAGCAACTGCACCGCGAGCATGTGAAACAGCTCGCGGTCGTGAAGTTCGAGATCGTCAAGCAGGGCGAACGCCGCACGCGGATCGAATCGAACGTCGAGGCACTACAGAGCGAATACGAAGAGACGGTGCCCGGCCTTGACCCTGAGGCTCCGTCGTACAACGACGCTAAGACGAGGCTCTTGCGAGAGCTCGCGAGTCTCATGCCTTAGCGGCAGGCTGCCGCTCATTCGGGTGCGTTCCGCCGACTGGCGCGGAGGCGACGCGGTGGCAGAAGCACGATCACGCTGCGGTTTGTGCCAGCATGAGGTCAATGGATGTTGTGGCGGTAGCTCTGCCCAGGGTCATCTCGTTCGAGCTTGGCATCGTTGTTCAGGCGTTTGGGGGGTCATCTCGGCTTGGCGGCGCCGCCGGCGACTACACGCTCACCACGTGTACGGCCCGACCCGGTCGGGTCGCCACGGCCGATGGCTTCGATCTGCACCTCGGCCGGGGGCTCGATGCGCTCGGGACAGCGGACCTCGTAATCGTTCCGGGCCACGTGGGCTTCGCAGATCCACCGCCGGATGCCGTGCTGTCGGCGCTGTCTGAGGCACACGACCGCGGCGCCAGTGTCGCGAGTCTGTGCACCGGCGCTTTCGTGCTCGGGTTTGCCGGACTGCTGGACGGTCGCCGCGCGACCACTCACTGGGCCGCCGCGGATCAACTCGCGGCCCTGTTCCCGGCCTGCACTGTCGACGCAGATGTCCTCTGGGTCGACGAAGGCGACATCCTGAGTTCCGCGGGGCTCGCCGCAGGGCTCGACTTGTGCCTACACCTGGTTCGGCGCGATCGCGGGGCAGCGGCGGCGGCCGAGCTTGCGCGGTGGAACGTCGTCGCGCCGCATCGCGAGGGTGGTCAGGCTCAATTCATCCCCAGTCCCGCCGCTGCCTCGGCTGAAGGACTCGGTCCAACGCTCGCGTGGGCCGTTGAGCACATCGAAGAGGAGATCGACGTTCCCGCTCTGGCGGCGCACGCCCACCTCAGCCCGCGCACGCTCGCGCGCCGCTTCGAGGCCGAGGTTGGGATGACACCGAAGCGGTGGCTGCGCGCCCAACGCGTCGCGTTGGCGCGTGAACTTCTCGAGACGAGCGACCTGTCGGTCTCGGAGGTAGCCCGCCTAGCTGGTTTTGGCAGTACGAGCGGGCTGCGGGCTGAACTCAAACGGCACACCGCCACGACGCCGACCGCGTACCGCACCGCCTTCGGGGGTGTGACGACGACTCACGCGTAGTCCTACGTCGGGGTCGAGCGTGACGGTTGGCGGCTGGCGCGCCCGCATCCCGAAAACGCTTTGTGGTCGCGGACTGCGTTGGTCGGCGCTGGCCGGGCCGGCGACGACGCCGGTCCCGCGAACGTCATCGGTGGGCGAGAGGACCCGCGGCGGATCGTCGACACCTTGGGCCGCGCGGGCCTCCCCGGTGGCGCAGGGACTCGTGACAACTGAGGCCTGGTCGTGGCGCGGGAGTGAGGTTGGCAGAAAATGGACGACATAAGTCGTTTCTGCCGCTGGCCTGGTGGCCCGTTCGTCGCATCATCGAAGACGGAAGGGCGCGAGCGTTGCCGTCGGTGACCGCCATCAGGGCGCCGGGACCGGACGCGGTCCACCAACCGGGCTCAAAGGAAGACGATGACGACGTACTCGGAACTCGAAAACAAGCGAATCAGTGCTGAGAATGGCGTCGAATACGCCTACCGCGAGAAGGGCGAGGGCCCGGTCCCGGTCGTCCTGCTCCAGCACTTCCGCGGAAACCTCGACAACTGGGACCCTGCGCTGATCGACGCGCTCGCGACCTCGCGTCACGTCGTCACGTTCGACAACGTCGGCGTGGGAGTCTCGAGCGGGACGACGCCGAACACGATCGAGGAGATGGCTCGCGGCGCCACCGCCTTCCTGGGCGCGATGGGTTACGAACGCGTCGATCTCCTCGGGTTCTCGATCGGGAGCTTCGTGGCGCAGGAGATCGCGCTCGCGAGGCCGGACGCCGTGCGGAAGCTAATCCTAGCGTCCGCGGCGCCGCGCGGTGCCGCCGGGATGCACGGCTGGGCGCCAGACGTCATCGGCGCTGTCGGCCAGCGCGAAGGCAGCGCGGAGGGCTACCTCGCGGTCTTCTTCACCGGATCCGATGCGAGCAAGCAGGCGGGGCAGGAAGCGCTTGGACGGATGTACTCGAGACAGCAGGACCGTGACGAGGAAACCGGTTGGGCGACGCGATTGGCGCAGTACGACGCCGTCTGCGACTGGGGCATCCCGGAGCACGCGGCGCTCGAGAGGGTGAGCGCCATCGAAGTGCCGGTGTTCATCGCGAACGGCGACAGCGACCCCATGATCCTCCCCCACTATTCCTACCTGCTCGCCGGCCTTATCCCGCAGGCGAAACTCAAGCTCTACGACGACGCGGCCCACGGGTTCCTCTTCCAGCATCACGCTGAGTTCGCGGCCGACGTTGGAGCATTCCTGGGCGCCTGAGCGGAGTAGGCCTGGGCGCCCCCGACACCGGGCCGCCGTGCGACGCCGAGGCTGATCCACACAGAGGAGACATCACGTGAGCAACGAGAGATACCTTGATGGGAAGGCCGCCTTGGTCACGGGCGCAACGTCGGGAATCGGCCGGGCCGTCGCTGAGGAACTCGCCCGCCGCGGCGCGGAAGTGTTCGTTCACGGCCGTGACGCGGCGCGTGGGGCGGCGGTGGTGGATGCCATTGCGGTGGACGGCGGCAAGGCCGCATTCGTCGCGGGCGACGTGACTGACGCCGCGGGCATCCGGACGATTGTCCAGCGGGTTGGCGCCGTCGACGTGCTCGTCAACAACGCGGGGTTCGCGTGGTACGGGCCAACCGACCAGCTCGACGTCGACACGTTCGACCGCCTCTTCGCCGCAAATGTACGGGGGCCGTACCTTTTGGTGGCCGCGCTGGGACCGATGATGGCGGCTCGAGGAAGCGGCAGCATTATCAACATCGGCAGTCGCGCGGGCCAGATTGGTCGTTCCGGCGGCGCGGCCTACGGCGGTACGAAGGCGGCACTGGCCGCGATGACCCGCACGTGGGCGGCGGAGTTCAGTCCCTCCGGCGTCCGCGTCAACACCGTCGCCCCGGGTCCCGTCGCTACGGAGGCGATTCCGGCCGATCGGATCGACGCTCTCGGCGCAACCACGGTGCTGTCAAGAGCCGCGCAGCCGACCGAGATAGCGCCCGTGGTCGCATTCCTCGCGTCACCGATGGCGAGCTACGTGACCGGCGCCCTCTACGCCGTCGACGGCGGGAGCGGGGCGCAACGCAATGGCACCCTCAGCTGCGGAGCGCCTCACCTACCCCGTTCCTCGTTTCAGAAAGGACCCACCCCATGTCTGACGTAGAGCAGAACAAGCAGGCCGTCGTCGACTTCCTGCAGGCTTCGTTCGTCGACGGCGAGCCAGAGCAGGCTGTCGCCCGCCACGTCGGTGACCGCTATATCCAGCACAATCCACTCGTCCCGGACGGTGCTGATCCCTTCATCGGGTTCGTGCATTGGCTGCGCGGCGAGCATCCGGAGCTGCAGTTCGAAATCAAGCACGTCGTGGCCGACGGCGACCTCGTCGTCACCCACTCCCACATGAGCGGCTCGCCCAGTGAGCAGGGACAGGCCGTCGCGGACCTTTTCCGCCTTGAGAACGGCAAGCTGGTCGAGCATTGGGACGTGATCCAAGAGGTTCCGGCCGAGTCGAAGAACGACAACGGCATGTTCTGAGTGCAACGGCAGGAGGAGCCCGGGCGCTCGCGCGACGGTTGGCATGAACGCGCGATGTGCGACCAGCAGCGACGGGGCATCGTCAGCTGCAACAACGACGAAAGGATTGCCATGTCGGTAGCTTCTGACTCACCGATCAAGACCCAGACCCGGACGATCGACGGGCTCTCGATTCGCTACGCGGAAAGCGGCGGGGATTGTGAGGTCGACGCGCTGCTGGTCAGCCCGTGGCCCGAGAGCCTCTACTGCTTCGAGCCGATGTGGGACCAGCTTTCCGAGCACGCGCGCCTGCTCGCCGTGGACCTCCCCGGCTTCGGCCACTCCGAGGGCCGGGAGGACCTGTTCAACTCGAGAGGAATGGCGGGCTTCATCCTCAAACTCATCGACGCGTTCGGGCTCGACCGGCCGCACGCAATCGGCCCGGATATCGGGACCTCCGCTCTCCTCTTCGCCGCCGCCGATCAGCCCGGTGCGTTTCGCAGCCTGGTGATCGGTGGCGGCGGCGCCGCGGTGCCGCTGCAGCTCGGCGTCGAGCTGAAGCAGATCGTCGACGCGCCGAGCCTCGAAGCGTTGCCGAGCGTGCCGCCGCGACAAGCGATCGGAGCGGTGTTGAACTATCACGAGCGGCACAAGCTTCCTGACTACGTGCGTGAGGACTACCTCAGCGGCTACGACGGTGACCGGTTCGCGCCGTCCCTCGGCTTCGTGCGGGCGTACCCGACCGAGCTCCCCATCCTCTCCGAGCTCATGCCGCAGATCCGCACGCCCGTCGAGATCATCCAGGGCGCCCACGACCCCGGGGTGTTGCCCGTCAACGCGCAGTACCTGCGGGACCGGCTCCCCGCCAGCAGGGTGAACCTGCTCGATGCCGGCCATTTCGTATGGGCCGATCGCGCCGACGACTACGCCGCGCTCGTCGTCAGCTGGTGGAACGGCGGCTACGAGAACCCGTAGGGCGCTAGACCCCGGCGATTTCGGCCGTCGTCTCCTTCTGCTCGTCGGACGGCGGCATCGTCAGGCCGGCAATATTGGACCCCAAATTGGACCCCAACTGGCGCGCAGAGCCCGCCTTAAACAGCCAGAAGGCCCGTAATCATGGGCCTTCTGGTCATCGGGGAGACAGGATTTGAACCTGCGACCGCCCGGCCCCCAGCCAACAAGATGGCGTATCGCTCGGTTGATAGGGCCCGGATTCATTGGGCTTTGTGCTTCCGAGTGTCCGCCGGTTTTGCTCAGTTTGTTCCCCGTTTTGTTCCCCGTGGGCGTCATCAGTCTGACTCCACGGCGCGTTGAAGATACTCG
>Ga0209655_10000232_pt1 | contig 21321 bp, 19 predicted proteins | sample BogFormECP03_OM2_FD_188236 | JGI IMG/M metagenome (GOLD analysis project Ga0209655, IMG submission 188236) | Bog forest soil microbial communities from Calvert Island, British Columbia, Canada - ECP03_OM2 (SPAdes) (version 2) | ecosystem: Environmental > Aquatic > Freshwater > Wetlands > Bog ...
GCCTCGCAGGGCAGGAGACCAAGGAATGTCACTTCTCGAACCACCTGCCGATATCTCGAAAAAATCACGCGCCATGGCTTTTACCATCGCGGCGATCGCTATCATCGTCGTCGTGGGACTCTGGTATACGTTCCGTTTTTATCCGGAGAAGAAAACCGCGGAGCAATTCTTCAACCTTGTCGTCGCCGGCGACATGACCGGCGCCTACAAACTCTGGCAAGCCGGCCCAAGCTACAAGATGCAGGACTTCGTCGCCGACTGGGGCCCCGCCGGCTACTACGGCCCGGTCAAAAGCTACGAAATCATGAAATGCCGCTCCCCGCACGGTTCCAGCACCAGCGTCGAGGTCCGCGTAGCCATCAGCCCGTTCACGCCGATGCCCGGCTCCAACGACCCCGAAAAAAGCCAAAAAACAAAAGTAGTCAGCGTCTGGATCGACGCAAAAGACAAATCCTTCAGCTTCCCGCCATAGACTCCGCGAGCGCCACCAGCGGTTGCGCCTTTGGAGGGGCACGATACGTCGTGACCTTCCTGCTTTTCGCTCACTATCTCGGACTGCCGAGTCGTCAACTACGAGCCCCTGACTTTGTAGGGGCGCAGCACGCTGCGCCCCATCCGAGCAAACTTAAACACTCTGTCATTCTGAGCGAAGCGAAGAATCTCTCTTCTCTGCGCACTCTGTGTCTCGGCGTTTAATCCGTCTTTCTTTCCTTCAATCCCGAATATCTTCCAAGGCGTGCTCCAATTCCTCCGGGCTAACGCTGGCCGTCCCCAACTTCCCCACAACCACCCCAGCCGCCGTATTAGCCAACACAGCCGCATCCGGCAAAGAAGCCCCCGCCGCCACCGCCAGCGAAACCACGCTCAAAACCGTATCCCCAGCTCCTGTCAGATCAAACACTTGCCGGCCTGACGCCAAGTCGTCCACCGCTTTCTGCCCCACCCTCGCGTAAGTCACCTCGTACCCTGTCGCCGGGATCTGCAGATACCGCGGCGAAGTCTCCTCAAAAAGACTCATCCCCTTCTCGCCTTGCGTAATTAACACCGCACTGCACCCAAAATGGCCTAGCAACGCCCTCCCCGCCTCTTCGACCGATTTTTGATCTCCCACCGATCTCGTAACAAAGAACTCCGCCTCTTTCGTATTGCAAACGATCGCTCGCGCCCCGCGGTACGCGTACAATTTCGACGTTTTTGGTTTCACGAACACAGGCACTTTCAATTGATGCGCTGCGCTCAGTACTCGGTCGGCGATGTCATCCGTGATGAGCCCTTTGTCATAATCGGAAAGCACCAGTGCATCAAGATTTTTCAATGCGTTGAACAGAACGCCCAGCAATCTCTTCTGAGTTTCGGGACGTAAAGTCTCGCGCTTCTCATGGTCCACGCGCACAACATGGTGATGCTTTGCAATGATGCGCGTTTTCACGGTGGTCATTCGTTTCGGATCGGGGATGACTCCCTTTTCGATAATGTTCAGCCCTCGCAGGCATTTCTGCAAAGCTCGCCCCGGCTCATCGCTGCCAATCGCCCCGAAAGCCTCCACATGCGCCCCAAGCGCCGCCAAATTAGCCGCCACATTCCCCGCCCCGCCCAGACACTCGCTCTGCGAAACAAAATCCACCACAGGCACAGCAGCCTCCGGCGAAAGCCGCGTCGCCGTCCCCCACAAATACCGGTCCAGCATCAAATCGCCAAGCACCCCGACGCGCTTCCCGCGCATCCGTGGTATCAATCTCTTCAATCGTGAAATCAAATCTGCAGTATTTGCCGCCATTCGCAACCTCTGGTTTCCTTTTTTTCTGTCGGCTCTGGAGCTACCGTGCGGCTCACGCAAACATTCCGGCGTAGATTCTTCGTAACCGCCCACTACTCACTTCCCACTACTCACTCGCTTCCACCTTCGCTTCTTCCGGCAGCATCACAGGAATATCGTCGCGCACCGGATAAACGCGATGGCAAGTCGAGCATTTCAACCCAGAGCCATCCGGCTGCAGCTTGACAGCCGTCTTGCAGATAGGACAAACCAAAATCTCTAGCAACTCCTGAGGAATCGCCATCAGTCTCTCCGTTCGAGATCAATCCATCATTCCAAAGTGAATCGTCACTGTATCAAAGCGCGTTTCATATCAGCAACCACTCGGCCAAAGAAGCTGATTGCGATAGGCTTCAGCCTGTCTCACCGCTCCAGGCTCGCACTCTTCACTGCGCTCTCTGTGTCTCTGCGTTTCATTCTCCTCTTCGCTTCAACGTGCAGCGCCGCCTCGCCGTGTAGGGTCATCCTTCTGAGGATGACCGCTATGCATAGTAGCCCCAGTCCGGCCTTTGCCGGCTCCTTGGTTCCACTTAGCCCCAAAGAGTTCCAATGCCGCTGCAACAGCCATAGCCGTCAACAAGCAAACCACCGGATCAATCGGCTGCCGATACCGCAAATCCGCGTGCGTCACATAATACAGACAAGGAAAAATCACCGGGAAAACCGCCAGCGGAAAAACCCAGCCCCCTCTCTCGAGTTCTCTCGCCCCATCCTCGTCACTCTCTGCGTTGCCCCCGCGTTCTCTGCGTCTCTGCGTTATCTTTTTCTCTCTCATCCCCAAAGCAACAATCCCGCCCACCGCCCCAATCCCAGTCAAAAAGCTGACAAGCAAAATCCCCCGTATCAACCAGGAATCCGTCTCCCGAAAATTCTTCACAGGCGCTTCCGTCCCCAACCAGAAATCGACAAATTTTCTACCCATCAGCCGCAATTCCAAACCAGGATGCGTCTCCATAAAGGAACTAGCGAGCAACCATTTCTCCCGCATATAAGCGGTCTCGCCGACCTGCGCATACCTCCTCGCCTCTTCGGTGCGAGTAATCACCCTCCTCCCATTCCGCGCATGCTCATCAAAAATATCGTTGTTCCCCAGCCACAGCTCAAACGGCAAGTTCGACCGCAAGGGAATGAAACGATGAAACGCAGAATAGTTTCGTATGCTCCACGGCACACAACACAGCACTGCAACTCCCGCAGCCAGCGCCGCACGTTTCCATCGCGCCCGGCTCCCACCGCGGCCGCGAAAAGCCGCCCATCCCAATAGAAACGGCAAGAGCGCCCCTAGCGCAGGATTCGTCATCAAAGCAAATCCCCACAAGAGCCCGTACGCGCACCAATCGCCCAACTGCTCCGATTCCGCCAGCTCCAGCGTCGCCCACAGAAGCGCCGCCCCTAAAAATGCCGCCAGCGATGTATCCCAAATCCATTCAAACGGCATCAGTATCGCGTTTGGGAAAAGCGCCCAAAGCCAAGCCGCCCCGCTGGCGACTCCCAATCCCCAGATCCGCTTCCCCGCAAAATAAATCGGCACGCAAGCCGCCGAGGAAAAAAGTATGTTCAGCCCCACGCAAGCAAAAAAAGCTCGCGCCGTGAAAATCCCGAAAATCCGGAACATCGCCCCGACCATCAACGGATAAACCGGCGCAAGCCAGGCCGTGGGCCCGGTCTCCGTTCGAAACACATTGCTGAATCCCTTCCCCTCCGCCAGCGCATACGCAATATTCCCCGTTTCATTCTGAAACGGTACAACCGCTAGCACGTCAGCCTGAATCTTCCGCGCCTGATCCCACGCAAACGCAATCCGCGCCCCCATCGCCACTATCACGATCAGCACCAGCGATGTCGCTGCCTTTACCATGGTCCGTTTCATGACCCTCGATCCACTTTTCGCGCCGCCCGAATCACGATTTTCCATCGTTAACAATCTACCGGCTGCAACAAAGAGCAGCAAGCAAGAGTAACAATTTCACGCTACAATAGGAGGGTTATGCTCACGGTCAACAATATCTCCATGCGCTTCGGACCACGCGTCCTCTTCGAGGACGTCACCTGCACCTTCATGGCCGGGCGCCGCTACGCCGTCACCGGCCCCAATGGCGCCGGCAAATCCACCTTCATGAAAATCCTGACCGGCGAACTCGAGCCGACCAAAGGCTCCATCACCCGCCCGAAAAAGATGGGCGTCCTGCGCCAGGACCAGTTTGCCTTCGACCAGTTTCGTGTCATCGACACGGTCATCATGGGCAACGCCTCGCTCTGGAAAGCCCTCGAAGAGCGCGACGCGCTCTACGCCAAGCCCCACGAAGAACTGACCGATGCCGACGGCATGCGCCTCGGCGAACTCGAAGGCATCGTCGGCGAAGAAGGCGGCTACACCGCCGAAGCTGACGCCGCAACTCTCCTCGACGGCCTCGGTATTGAGAGCGCGGTGCACGAACGCAAAATGAGCGAACTGCAGGGCGGACAAAAAGTTCGCGTGCTGCTCGCGCAAGCGCTGTTCGGTGCTCCCACAGCCCTGCTGCTCGACGAGCCTACCAACAACCTCGACCTCGATTCTGTGCACTGGCTGCAGCGCTATCTGAACGAGTACGAAGGCGTGCTGATTGTGATTTCCCACGACCGCCATTTTCTCAACAGCGTCTGCACCTACACCGCGGACATCGACTACGAAACCATCATCATGTACGTCGGCGGCTACGACGACATGGTCGTGGCGAAAACGCACATTCGCTCGCGAATCGAATCGGAAAACGCGAACCGTGAAAAGAAAATCGCGCAACTCAACGAATTCATCGCACGCTTTTCCGCCGGCACCCGTTCCGCGCAGGCCACCTCGCGCAAAAAAGAAGTCGAGCGGCTGCAAACCACCGAACTGGCGCGCTCTAACATACAGCGGCCGTATATGAAATTCGACATGAAGCGAAATTCCGGCAAGCATCCGCTGGAAATTCGCAGCGTCGAAAAATCCTACGACGACCTGAAAGTGATTCCCCGATTTTCGGCTTCGGTGGTGCGCGGCGAAAAGATCGCGCTCATGGGCCGCAACGGAACCGGAAAAACCACGCTGCTCAAATCGCTGGTCCTCAATGCGCCCGGTTTCATCGAAGACGAAGACCGCCTGTTCAAAATTAACGGCGGCGAAACCAAATGGGGCCACGAAGTGGCCGTCGGCTATTTCGCCCAGGACCACGGCGAGTCCATCACCAAGGGAATGACCGCCATCGAATGGCTCTGGCAGTTCGATCCGTCCGCCAACCAGCAGGAATTGCGCGGCCTGATGGGGCAGATGCTCTTCAGCGGCGAAGACGCGTTGAAGCCGACGCGTGCGCTTTCCGGAGGCGAATCGGCGCGGCTGATTTTCTGCCGCTTGATGCTCCAGAAACCGAATTTCCTCGTGCTCGACGAGCCGACCAACCATCTTGATCTGGAATCCATCAACGCCCTGAACATCGCGTTGCAGAAGTACGATGGAACCGTGCTGCTCGTCACGCACGATCACGATGTCATTGATGAAGTCGCCACGCGCATCTGGCATTTCCACGACGGCAAAATCGAAGACTTCAAGGGCCCGTACGAAGAGTTCATCGCCTACGCGGAAGCCAAAGCTTCCTAAGCCCCGGTCTTAAACCGCTTGTTCTTTCGTTAAATACCGCCTCCCTCTGCCAATCTTGCTTTGCTCCGTTTGCCGTGTTTGTCGAGCGCGGGAGCCCTGCTTCCGCTTTTGTGGATTAAGAATCCACTGCATCAGTCAACCTGCCATCTCAAGATGGCAGATTCGCGCTGACACGGTCGAGGATGGGCTGAAGCTGCACTTGGGCCGGTAAAGTTCCAAACGTATAGCCGTGTTCGCCTGCCATGCGGCTGGCACAGAATGCGTTCGCAACGGCTGAATTTCCGTGACGCACCAAAAGAGAAGCTTGCAGAGCAATGGCTGCTTTTTCGACCAGCCTGCGTGCTTCCTTTTCCGATTCGGCGCCGCGGCCTTGGCGGACTTGCTCGGCGTGCTTCCGCAAACTCGATTCGACATCGGCAGCAAATACGCCCAGGCGCTTGTCTGAACCTGATCCCTTCCGAATTTCTTCGATAAGAGCTTCGAGTGAGGCAGGCTCTTTAGTGAGCGTGCGCAAAACATCCAGACAGATGACGTTGCCTGATCCCTCCCAGATGGAATAAAGCGGCGCTTCGCGATAGAGCCTCGGCATGATCGATTCTTCCACGTAGCCGTTGCCGCCGTGGCATTCGAGCGCTTCGCCCACCTGGGATGTGGCTCGCTTGCAGAGCCAATACTTGGAAACAGCGGTGGCGATGCGCGCGAAGCTTCGTTCTTTCTCGTCGGAATACTTCGCGTCAAATGCGCTCGCCAAGCGGGCCATCAGCAGCGTTGCCGCTTCCGATTCAACAATCAAGTCGGCGAGAACATTTTGCATTAGTGGCTGCTCAATCAGTTTCTTCCCAAACGCTGAGCGGTGCTTTGCATGATGCACTGCTTGCACGGCCGCCGCGCGCATCAGTCCGGCCGCGGCGACAGCGCAGTCAAGCCGCGTGCAGTTCACCATTTCGATGATGGTCTGGACGCCGCGCCCCTCTTCCCCGGCAAGCTGCGCCCACGCGCCTGCAAATTCCACTTCGCTCGAAGCGTTCGAACGATTTCCCATTTTTCGCTTCAGCCGCTGGATGTGGAACGCATTTCGTTCGCCGGCGGGATTCCAGCGCGGAAGCAGAAAACACGACAACCCTTTTGACGCCTGCGCCAGTATCAAAAATGCATCGCACATCGGCGCGGAGCAAAACCATTTGTGCCCGGTGATCAGATACTCTCTCGAATTTCCGATTCGCTCGGCACGCGTGGTGTTAGCGCGCACATCCGATCCTCCCTGCTTTTCCGTCATGCCCATCCCAACCAGCACCCCCGTTTTTTCCGTGGCCAGCTGAAATCTCGGATCGTAAGTCGCCGACAGAATTCGCGGTTCCCACTCCGCGGCAAGTTCGGGATCGGCGCGAAGCGCGGCAACCGCCGAGAACGTCATTGAGATGGGACAGGTATGTCCCATCTCATTCTGCGCGGTGAGCATCAACATCGCCGCGCGCGCGAGATTCGCGCCTTTTCGCGGCTCGACCCACGGCAGGCTATGAATGCGGCTCTCGATCGAGAGCCTCATCAGGTTATGCCAGAAAGGATGAAACTCCACTTCGTCGCGGCGATTGCCGAAGCGGTCGTGCGTGTACAGCACTGGCTCGTTTTCGTTGGCCTCGAAACCCCAGCGCTGCACTTCTTCGGTTCCCAGAACGCGGCCCAGTTCGCGCACGTTTTCTTCGGCCCACGCCGCTCCCTCGCGCTGAATGGATTCCTTCAGCGTTGCGTCGCTCAGATAGAGGTTGTACCCCGTTAGCGGCGGGGACTGGTTCAGTACGTCATGCGTTTTGGCATCGCCGGATGTTTGGAGGGGATTCAATTCGTCCTCCGCATTTGTTGAACTTCCTCATTTGGTGCCGCGGTCGATGAAGCTGGCGATTTGGTTGTGCAAGCTCACGCGGTCTTCGTCGTGAAGGTACATCATGTGGCCGGCGTTGTAGTAGTCCAGCTTGATATTTTTCTGTAGCTCCGCGGGAAGGCCGAGATGCTCCATCGTGAATTCGGTGGCGAAGAATGGCGTCGCCATGTCGTAGTAGCCGTTCTCCACTTGGACCTGCAATTTGGGATTGGTGATCATGGCCTGAGCAAGATCACCTTGCACGTTTGGACCGCTGGGAAAGAAGCCGCCGCGGCCTCGCGAGCCGCGCGTCCAGTTCCACCCGCCACCACCGCCGGTGGTGTTGTGATACACCTTGTCTTTGCCGAATTTTAGTTCGTCGTGATTGTATTCGTTGATGAGCGCCGTGAAGGCGCCGCCCACGGCTGGGCCTTCGGGATCGCCCTGCGCGTTTTCTTCGAGCAGGTCGGCCGTGTAGCCGGTGAAGCGGGCGTCAATCCGTCCTGTAGTTAGGCCGCGGCTGCGCTGGAGTTCGGCCATGAATTGGCCGAGGTTGACGCGCAGGTCGGCTTTGAGAAGGTAGTCTTCGCTAAGGCCAGTGAAATAGGAGAGCTTTTTGGCAACCGCGGCCTTTTCAGCCGCCGGTAGCTGGGCGCCCTTGAAAAGCGCGTCGTCATATTCGCCTTGCGCATATTTGCGGGCTTCTTCGACGAAGCCGGGCAGGTCGGCCGGACGATCCTTCAAGACTTTGTGGTACCACGCTACGGCCGCGTAGCTCGGAAGATAATAAACGAAGGAGCGGTCATCGCCTGGCGGAAACGTGATGGTGGAAAGATCGAGGACCGAAGAGATCAGGCAGATGCCGTTGAGGTGTACGGTATCGTGCTGTTGCAAATAATTGCCGAGTGCGGCCGAACGGAACGTTCCGTAGCTTTCGCCGATGAGGAATTTCGGAGAGTTCCAGCGGTCGTTTCGGCTGAGATAGGTGACGATGAACTGCGCGAAGGCTTCGACGTCTTCATCAACGCCCCAGAAATCCTTTTCTTGCGCTTTGCACACCGCGTGGCTGTACCCGCTCCCCATCATGTCGATGAAGACGAGATCGGTTTTGTCGAGCAGGCTCTCATTATTATCCACGAGCTTGTACGGGGCCGGCGGAGTGAAGGAACCGTCCACGGTCCAGGCGCGGCGCGGGCCGAAGGCGCCCATGTGCAGCCACATCGTCGCGGAGCCGGGGCCGCCGTTGTAGAGGAAAGAGACGGGGCGCGTGGTGAGATCTTTTACGTCGCTGCGCGTGTAGGCGACGGAGTAGAGCAGGCCGGTGGCGTCCCCTTTGTCGTTCTTGAGCAGCGTGGTGCTGGCGGTGGCTTTGTAAGGAATGGTTTGGCTCCCGATTCTGATGGTGTGGTCGGTTACCGAGGATTCTTCCTTCGTGGCTTTCTCGTCGCACTTGTCCGGGGCTTTCGCTTCCGGAGCTCTGCCCTCCGGCGCTTGCGCTGCGAGGCGCCCCGGCTGACCGCATACCAAAAGACCTGCTATGCCAAGAATACTGAAAATCTTTTTCATCTAACGTCCCCCTGCCGATTTGGTTTCACGCTCAAATTGAAATGCGGAGGGATTCTATGTCGCTGCTGCGGAAGAGTCAAAGAGCGCCTGAGCCAGCGCTAAGAGGCTGCCGGCGGACAACCCACCCGTTAACAAGGAATCCTTCCATCATTTATTGCCGATTTTTCAAGGGGGGTTCGCCGTAAGCCGCCTCGTAAATCATTGATTTTATGATACTTATAAATTAATGCTTGACAATCAATACCAATCTGCTATAATCCAATAGAATTAGGCGGAGGACCTAATAAAAGGAGTCCTCCGTTGTTCGCGCACTTCAACCTCGCTAGTTCCCTTCGTCTCTGTGCTCTCTGCGAACTCTCTGTTAAAAAAGGCACTCTACCGGTACTCCACCTCGCCCCGCCCAGCAACCACACTATCCCTAACTCCTTTAGAATCACATCTTTTGCAGACCCCCACCCTCTAACCCTCATAGAATCACATCTTTACACAAAACAGGGGAGGGGGGATATCCAGTCCAGGTTTTCCCGTCTTTTCTCTGCATCACGTCATAACTTCTTCATTTTGAAAGGAATACAACATGTCGAAACATCATGATCCGGAATTGCATTGCCACCACATCAGTCCCCGCGGCCAGCGCTGCCGCATGCTTCGCGCCCCGCATCACGATTCTTTTTGCGCGAATCACCTGAAGCAATCCGCTGCCACACGGCCCGATCCGGAAATCCTCGCCGCCCATCTTCTCGGTCAAACTGGCGGCCTCTCCACGGCCGGCGAAGTCAACGCACTTCTTGCCAACGTCGCCAAACAATTCGCCCACCAGCGCATCGACCGCAAGGACGCCATTGCCTTCGCTTATCTTTCCCAGTTGTTGCTTTGCACTCTCCCGGGCATGGAGAAAGTGTTGGAAGCCGAGCGCGAGGCTCATGCCATCGAAGCCACGAACAAAGACGTGGCCGAAATGCGCGCCCGTTTCCTCGCCCATCGTATCGCCGCAAACGCCCGGGAAGCCGCCCGCAACTCGCAGAACAACCCGTCAGCAGAAACAAGAAGCTCGTCCGGCCCGAGCTCTCATTCCGCGAAAGAGTTTGTCTCCAGGGTCCAGTCCTTGATAAGGGGTGAGGACAGGGCAGGCAAAGGGACCACCGAGCCGCCTACTGCAACGGCGCGCTGACTCTCATGCCCGGCTATTCGCGTTGCGCTTTCAATTACAAAGCGAGTGGTGTGCCCACTGCGTCAAGCCGTTTTTCGATAACCGGCCTTCGCCATCACCAAACCGGCGAAGATCCATGTCAACGCGTTATCCGCAAGATTGACCGCCGTGAACGTCCCCGAAAATCCCCACCAGTTCCAGTTGGGCAGATCGACAATCACGCTCGCGGCAAGCCCGATGGCGCCCAGAAAAATCACGCGCCTCCAATAACTCAATCCGCTTGTCTGCAACAGCAGCCAGCTAAGGAGAAACGCAGCAGCCAGCAAAGACAGCAGTTGCATCAGGAAAAACTGCGTGGACGATTTCACTCCATTACGCTGAATCGCCGCAAACACGATGGGCCCACTCTGCATCTTCTTCATCAGCTCGTCCCGCGCCGTTTTCGATTGCTCGCCCGTCATGCTCGTCTGCCACGGGCTGCCCGGAAGAAGGTAGACGCCGGATTCCGCGGCATGCGATTCGATAACCCGCGCGACCTCATCTTCGTTCTGGAAGCTGTGAACGGGCTTTTCGTGCCAACCAAAAAGCTCCCACGAGACGCTGCTCCAAAGGAACGCCATCAAGCCGCCCAGTATCGTTCCCCGCAGAAGCGGTTTCAGCATTCGCCCTCCCACGCCGGCTCTCGTTTTCAGTACCAGAGCCTTTGTCGTTCTATTCATCCCACGGCCGCTGCGAAATCGCCGCGACACTCTTCACATGTGCTGCGAAACACTCAGAACATTTCCGTCCGGATCCTTGAACCATGCCACCTTGTCTCCGCTCGGCGCCGTCCAGATTCCGCGCTCGTCCTTCACGAACGGATACTTGTCGAAGACCACTCCGCGCCCCGCCAGCCAAGTCACGATCGCTTCCACGTCGCCCACTTCCCAGCCCAGCACCGTGCTCCGAAGCGCCGTGGAATCCGGGACTTTTACGATCCGAATCATGTTCGCTTCCGTTTTCATCACCAGCGCAAACTGGTCCAGGCTCACGAACGCGAATCCCAGTTTGCTTTCATAAAACTCTCTCGACTTGTCGTAATCCTTCGTCAGGATAAATCCGACCATATCCTTGGATGCCAGCATGTTCCCTCCTCAAACGTTTCTCCATGGATGAATAGCACTTGCTGCCGCGGATTTCTTTCGCTATTGTGACAACAAATGTCGGAAAAGTGCCACAGCATCCTTTTGGACCGCAAAGGCCGCCCGCTTGGCCAAATCGCCAGCGTCTCCGCCGATTTGGCGGATGGTTTTGTCATCCCCGAACATTTTCATCCCGAGGACCAACTCATCTTCGCCTCGCGAGGGGTCATGACCCTCCGCACCGGCCAGGGCATCTGGGTCGTGCCGCCGATGCGCGCCGTCTGGATTCCCGCCGGGACCCCGCACTCCGTCACCATGTCCGGGCCCGTCTCCATGCGCACTCTTTACTTTCTTCCGCGTTTCGTCCGCGGGCTGCCCCAGAAGTGTTTCGTCATGAATGTCACGTCGCTCCTCAAAGAACTGATTCTCCACGCCTGTACGTTCCCAAAATTGAACGAGAAATCGCGCGCGCACAAACGCATCATCGAAATCATCGTCGATCAACTGCAAGCGGTCGATTCCGCGCCGCTCCAGTTGCCCCATCCCGCCGACCTGCGCGCATTGCGAATCGTAAAAACGCTCCTCGCCAATCCTGGCGAACCAGGCTCGCTGGTGAAGCTCTGCAAGGATTGCGGCGCAAGCAAGCGAACCATCGAGCGCGTTTTCCTCGCCGAAACGAAAATGACCTTTGGCAAATGGCGCCAGCAACTCCGCCTGCTGCACGCCATGCAACTCCTGGCCTCCGGCGAAAAAGTCACCGGAGCCGCGCTGGACGCGGGCTATTGCAGCCCAAGCGCCTTCATCTCCATGTTCAAAAAGCAGCTAGGCGCGACGCCCACCCGCTATTTCAAATCGTGGAGCGAAGACGGAAATGGATCGAAGGTCAAACGATGACTACTGTTGTCGTAGAGTCGGGGCTTGCCCCGTCCATGTGGGCTAGGCAGAATCGAGTTGCGAAGGAGAGTCGGATGTCTTTGTTTGGTGAACTAGGAACGCGCAAGGAGCTGGAAAACAAGGCCAAGGCCGAAGGCCGACTGCCACCAGGGCAATCGCTCACTTTGAAGTGGCCTGTGTTGCACTACGGCAGCATTCCGCACTTCAATCCCGAGACGTGGGACTTCCAAATTTCAGGCGAAGTCGAAGAAGCGAAGCGGCTGAAGTGGAACGATTTCCTCGCGCTGCCACAAACGGAAACGATGTCGGACTTTCACTGCGTCACACGCTGGAGCCGCCTGGACAATCGTTGGAAGGGCGTCCTCTTCACCGAGGTAATGAAGCTGATCATGCCCAAGCCCAGCACTCATTTTGCGTCCATCCTCGCCGAGGAAGGCTACACCGCCAATGTGCCGCTCGAAGATTTGATGAAGCCAGATGTTCTCTTCGCCTTCGAGCACGATGGCGAACCGCTCACCGGAGAGCACGGCGGCCCGCTGCGCCTCATCGTTCCGCATCTCTACGCCTGGAAAAGCGTCAAGTGGGTCCGCGGCTTCCTGCTCCTCGACTACGATCGCCTCGGCTTCTGGGAACGCAACGGCTATCACGCTTATGGCGACCCATGGAAAGAGCAGCGCTACTCCGGCCGCTGATCATGGCCTCGTAGGGGCGGGGCTTGCCCCGCCCTCTATGCCGATGAGAACTGCACCTAACTTTGGAACGGGAAACCAGAATGCGTTAAGCATGAAAAATTTCGATTGCTGCGATGAGCCGAGTGCGGCCTCGTCTTTTGTTCTCGAATTGACATGCCGCGCGCCACTCTGGAATTATCCTCAAGCACCGTTTCCATGCTTTCCGCGAAGGTCGACCGGCCTCCGAAATATCGGACCGCTACGGCGTAATCTTTGCGGACGCACCTTCGTAAGGTAAAGAGGAGAGGAACTGAGTAATGGCGGCCGGCATCCGCACCAGCGAACTACGCAAAGTCTATAACTCCGCTCCGCCGCTCGCGGCCGGTTCGGGCGGAGCTTTTTCTTTTGCCGCGGGGCGACGCAAAGGGAAAGGAAAACAGCCCAAGCCGGAAGTTGTTGCACTGAATGGCATGTCCCTGGAGGTTCGCTCGGGCGAGATTTTCTGTCTGCTTGGCCCTAATGGCGCCGGAAAATCCACCACCGTTGGAATCCTCACTACGCGCGTACGGCCGACCTCCGGGCAGGCCTGGATTGGCGACCTCGAAGTGTGGAAGGAACAAAAAGCCGTCAAGCGCCTGATCGGCGTCGTCGCGCAGCGGCCCAATCTCGATTTTTCCCTGACCGCTCGCGAAATTCTGATTTTTCACGGCGCCTATTTTGGTTTGAGTTCCCAGGAACGGTCCGCTCGCGCCGCATCACTACTTGAACGTTTCAAACTCACCGACCGTGCCGATCAACTCGTCCGCGGATTTTCCGGCGGCATGATGCAGCGCCTTTCCATCGCTCGCGCCATGATGCATGACCCGCAAGTTCTGTTTCTAGATGAGCCCAGCTCCGGGCTCGATCCACAAACGCGCCTGCTTTTGTGGGAAATTATTCGCGAATACAACCAGAGCGGCAAAACTGTTTTGCTCACAACGCACAATATGGAAGAAGCCGACGCGCTCTGCCAGCGGCTCGCTATCGTCGATCACGGAAAGATTATCGCGCTGGGCACGCCTGCGGAATTGAAGTCCTCCGTGCCCGGCGGCTACTTGCTGCGCCTGCGCTTCGGCGTACATTCGCCCGAATTGTTGCAGCGGCTTCAGGCTCTAGCCGGCGTTCGCGAAGTGCGCGGCACGGAAAATAACGGCGCCGATGTTTACGCCGACCGCGGCGGCTCGCTGATTGGCGAAATCGCGAATCTTGCGCTCGCGGCCAGCGTCGAGCTGTGCGACGTGCACATCTCCGAGCCAAGCCTCGAAAATCTTTTCTTGCACCACACAGGCAGGAGTTTGCGCGAATGAACCTCAAGGCATTTCTGGCTATGCTCGCCCGCGATGCGCGCGTGGCGCGCCGCAACATCGTGGCGATTCTGTTCCAGACGTTTCTTCAGCCGCTGATGTTCGTGATTATTTTCGGCCGCGTGATGGTTGGCAGCGGCTACATGCCCGCCAACTACAAGAGCCTGCTGCTTCCCGGCATCATGGCGCTGTGCATGGTCGGCACGGGAATCTGGGCGGTGGCCATGCCGCTGATCGGCGAGTTTCAGTTCACGCGCGAAATTGAAGACCGCCTGCTCGCGCCGATGGACATTTCGTGGGTCGCGATTGAAAAAGTTGTTGCCGGCACGCTGCAAGCTCTTGCTGCCGGATTGATGGTGATTCCCGCCGCGTGGCTGCTGCTGCGGCCGGGCGTGGATTTGACGCTGCATCGGCCGCTGCTTTTCGCAGCGGTGGCCCTGCTGGTGGCGCTCTTTTCGGCGTGTGGCGGGCTCGCGCTTGGTTGCAGCGTCGAGCAGACGCACATCGGTTTGATGTTTTCGCTCGTCGTCGCGCCGATGATTTTTTTCGGCTGCACGTACTATCCGTGGAGCGCGCTGGATAAGTTTCCCATCATGCAGAAGGCCGTGCTCGTGAATCCGCTGGTCTATGCCAGCGAAGGATTGCGGGCCACGCTCGTGCCGCAATTTCCGCACCTCTCGCTGCTGGCGGTGTTTGTCGCCTTGGTGGGCTTCAACGCGCTGTTTCTGCTCTTCGGCCTGCGCCAGTTCCAGAAAAAATCCGTCAGTTAGTTGCGTGTCTCCAAAGATTGCTTGTGGGCTCGGAAGAAATAAATGTCACGCGCAGGGAAAAGGTCACAGGTTGAAGGAGATTTAACGCCAGCGAAACAGCTTCAGCGCGAGCACGAAGCTAACAATCATCCAAGCGGCAAGCACGCCCATCTGCGGCGCAAGCTGCGCAAGGTTTGCACCCTGTAGCATGTTCGCGCGCAACGCATCGATCGCCGCCGTCAACGGAAGCGCTTTGATAAATGGCTGCACGACATCGGGAAAACGCTGCGCCGAAAAAAACACACCGGAAGCGATCCACATTGGGAGCATCACGGCATTCATCAAGCCGGAAGCTGCTTCAATTGTTTTTGCGCGTGACGCCAGCAGCAATCCCAGCGCGCTGAACGCCAGCGAGCCCAGCAGGCACACAACGGCAAGACTGAGCAGGGACCCGCGCACCGGCACGTGAAAAATCCACGCGCCGAATCCCAGCACGATGCCGACTTCCAGAACGAGCATCAGGATGCGCGAAAGCAAATAGGCCAGCAGGAAATATTGTTTCGGCATGGGCGTCGCGACGAGCCGTTTCAGGAGTTTCTTGCGCCGCGCATCCACGACCGTGAAGCCCATGCCCCAGATCGCGCTGCCCATGAGGTTCATGCCGATCAGGCCGGGGATGAGGAAATCGATGTAGCGAGAGCCGGGCTCGCGCATGAATTGGTCGCTTGCGCGGACGGGATCGACGCGGCCGGCGGCTTGCTGCACGGCGCGATCGGCGAGCATGCGCGCGGTGCGCCCCTCGGGGTTGGTGTCGTCGTAGCGATAGACGACGGTGCCGTTTTCGCCGGGGACGGCGAGCAGCGCGATTTTTCCGGTACGCAGCGCTTCTTCCGCGTCATACGGATCCATTTGTTGGACTGCGAGAAGTTTTTCCTGCTGGAGAGATTGTGTGAGTGCTGGAGACGTTGTCGCGATTTTCAGGACTTCCGCGGGCTTGTTGCGGAAGGCGAGGCCCAGACCCGCGGCGAGAAGAATGGGAAAGGCAAAGATCCAGAAGAGCGCTTCGGGCTCGCGAAGGGTTTCGAGGAAACGCACGATCGTCAGTTGCACGAGGGCGTGCTCGGCGAAAGTTTTTCCGCGCGGAGATTTCTTCTCCGCTTCGCGAGCACGAATTTCCGGGATGGCAGTGGTTTCACTCATTTGGATCGCTTTCGGACTTTGCAAAATGTTGAGCCATATAAAGACGAAGAAAAGCGGGAGCAAGGCTCTCGCACTCCATAGATTGGTTACTCATCGCGCAGATGGCGTCCAGTCAGGGAGACGAAGACGTCCTCCAGAGTTGCGGAATGCGTGCTTAGCTCGGTGAGCGGAATGTTTTGGCGCGTCAGTTCGGCGAGCAGAGAGGGCACGGCCAGGTGCAATTCGGTGACCTGCATTTCTACCGTGCCGTTTTCGGAGCGGACGTCGCGGACGCCGCTGATTTTGCGGAGCGCGGGAAGATCGAGAGATTGCGATTTCGCGCCAGCGGAAAACGCGACCAGATGCTCGGCGCAAATGGAGTTGATTAATTCGCGCGGGGTGCCGAAGGCGATCTGTTTGCCGTTGTCCATGATGGCGACGCGCTCGCATAGGCGTTCGGCTTCGTCCATGTAATGGGTGGTGAGAAGAATGGTGCGGCCGGAGGATTTGAATTGCTCGATGAGTTCCCAAAGCTGGCGGCGGGCTTGCGGGTCGAGGCCGGTGGTTGGTTCATCGAGAAAAAGAAAATCGGGATCCCCGACGAGCGCGCACGCGAGGGCGAGGCGCTGCTTCTGGCCGCCGGAAAGATTGCCGACGCGGGAATTCTTTTTTTCTTCGAGCTGGACGAGGGCGATGGCTTCGTCGGCGCCGGGGCCCTGCTCGAAAAAGCTGCGGAAGAGACGAAGCGTTTCGTGGACGGTGAGCTTTTCGGAGAGCTGCGTGTCCTGCAACTGAATGCCGAGGCGCTGGCGAAGCTCTTTGGCGTCGGAACTCCAGTGCATGCCGAGAAGTTCGACTTCGCCGGAGTCCGGAGCGGTGAGGCCTTCGCAAATTTCGACGGTGGTGGTTTTCCCCGCGCCGTTGGGTCCGAGAAGGCCGAAGCATTCGCCGGCGCGCACTTCGAGATCGAGGCCATTGACAGCGACGACGTCCTGATAGGACTTGCGAAGACCAGTGACGCGAAGGGCCGGAGTGGGGGAAGCGGCGGGCACGGAAACAGTATCGCGTCAGCAGGAGGGACATGCAAGATTCGAATTGATGCCGAGCAGGAAGCGACGGGAGGGCGCCTGTAGGCGCCCCCAATTCGCTGCGAAGAAAGAACAACATAAGGAGAAAGCGATGCTGTTGGCGCGATTTGCATTAAGGAGAGTTCTTAGTCCCCGCCGTAGGAGTCCGCGGTGGAATCGGCAGCGCCGATCACCGGGCACGAAGCAAATTCTCGAAAGGACACGCGGCCTTTCAACAGCGATTCCGAGTCCTTCCTTTTTAAGAGGACGACACTTTGCGTTTTTGTTTCCCCGCTTTGGCCGGGAAGAGCGATGCAGACGTAAATGCCGGCGGGTCCATGGCCGAGAATTGTGAGCGACAACTTAGCCGCTCCATCCGGAGCTTCGACGATGGCTTCCTGTTCCTCGACTTTTTGCGCGGTATAACCGTAATCGGCGAGGGTTTTCTTTCCTTTTTCTTTCTTTGGCCGGATCGCAGAGGGCAGCGAAGTTACGTCGAGTCTTTCGACGACGAATGCGGCAACTTTCTCACTAGGGTAAGCAGCTTTTGCGCCCGCAAACGCGAGCGGCGCACAGGCCAAAATAAAAGCTGCTGAGATTGCTTTGGTTTTCATTTTTGTTTTCCTCTTTGTTTTCCTTTTTTCTTGCGCTTTCTCCGCTGATTGTTGCAGGCGGACTGGAACTTCTTTTTATTTTGCCGAACCACGGCGAGGATTTTATTCACTCGCCGCTTCTTTCATGCAGACCGAGGCGATGGTTGATTTATTCCGAGAGTATGTGCATAAAGTGCATTCGTATATTTTTCCTTATGAGCGATCGGCACGGCAGAATAAATTCGATGCTCAAGCGGTCCTTACTATTGAGCGGTATTGAGTGGAGACGACGTTTGTGCGAGCGGGGAATTTCGTGCTCGGACCCCAGCGTTGAAGATCCCCGAAATCATTTCGCGGAGTGCCATTCAGGAATTCCTCCTCACCGCGGGTCTGCGACTCGAACTTGACAAAGACTGCTAACTAATTGAGAGTGGCATAGTCTAACTATGGCAGAGGCCGAATTGGGCGCGCGTAGCCAGGTTAGGCAGGGGTGATGGTGTGCATCGCGACGAGATTCCACCGGGAACGTTGTATTTGCTGATTTTGAAGACGCTGGCGCGAACTGGCGAGATGCATGGGTACGAGATTGCGAATTCGATTCAGCGGATATCGGAAGACGTGCTGCAAGTTGAAGAAGGTTCGCTGTATCCGGCGTTGCAGCGGATGCTGATCAAAGGGTGGGTGACGGCGAAGTGGGGCACGACGACTGGGAACCGGCGGGCGCGCTACTACCAACTGACGGCGGCGGGACGGAAACAGTTGAGTGTGGAAATGTCGCAGTTCGAACGGGTTATCGGAGCGATCACGCGGGTGATCGAGGCGGTGTGAAAGGAGGTCCGTAATGGAGTGGCTGCGCGAACTTGCGAGACGGTTCAGGATGCTGGTTCATCGGCGGGAGTTTGACGCGGATCTCGAGGAGGAGATGAGGCTGCATTTGGAACTGCGGCAGGAGGAACAGCTTCAGTCCGGGATGGCGGCGGATGAGGCGCGGGCCGCTGCGCGGCGGCGTTTTGGGAATACGACCTACCTGAAGGAAGAAAGTCATTTCGCGTGGGGCTGGGAGTGGTTCGAGAATTTTTTGATGGATGTGCGCTATGGATTGCGGGTGTTGAGGAAGGCTCCGGGCTTTAGCGCCGTGGCGGTTTTGACGATTGCCTTGGGGATTGGAGCGACGACAGCGATTTTCAGCGTGGTGGATGGCACACTCCTGCATGCACTGCCGTACCCGGAGCCGGAGCAGCTCGTAAGCATCGAGGACGAGCTTCCGGGCGTTGGCGCGCGGGATGTGGGAATGAACGAACCGGAGTGGCAGGACCTGGAGCGTTCGGGAATTTTTGAATACGTTTCGCCGGCGTGGTTCGATGAGAACAATCTCACAGGCGCGCCTCAGCCAACGCGCGTGCGGTTGCTGATCGTGGCGCCGAATTATTTTGCGCTGCTGGGAGTGCAGCCGCAGCTGGGGCGGGCGTTTAATCGCGAGGATCACTCGCCGGGACTGCTTACGGAAGTTCTCATCAGCGATGGGCTGTGGAAGCGTTCGTTTGGAGGCGATCCGCACGTTCTGGAAAAAAGTGTGCGGATAGACACCGATTTGTATCGGATTGTCGGAGTCATGCGGCCTGGTTTTGACGCGCCGGGGCGCACAGCGGAAGAAAGAAATGTTGAAATTTGGGCGGCGACCAGTTTTTACGGGGCGCCGATGGTGGATCACCCGCCGCGCTACCGGCGGAATCTCCCGACAGCCATCGCGCGACTTAAACCCGGACTGACGATTGCGGAGGCGCAGAGCCGGGTGGACGCGCTGGTGGCTGCTTTGCAGAAGGAGTTTCCCGTTGACTATCCAGCGAGAAATGCATGGACTGTGCGGCTGGTGCCGCTCAAAGAAAGATTGGTCGGGAATGTTCGCCAATCGCTAGTGCTGCTGCTTGGAGCGGTGGGATCAGTGCTGCTGATCGGGTGCGTGAATGTTGCGAACCTGCTGCTGGCGCGGGCCAGCGCGCGAGGGCGCGAGATGGCCATCCGACAGGCGCTTGGCGCGGCGCGGTCGCGGCTAACGCGGCAGTTGCTGACCGAGAGCGTGGTTCTTTCGGTGCTCGGGGGAATTGCCGGCTTGGCGGTTCTATTCTCGTTGAAGGGATTTTTGCTGCGAATTCTGCCGGGGAATTTGCCGCGGCTCAATGAGGTTTCGATCAGCTGGAGCGTTTTGCTTTTCGCACTGGGTGCGTCCTTCGTGGCCGGGGCGATTTTCGGGCTCGCTCCGGCTTTGCATGCCGGGCGGCTGGACATAACTCATGCGCTCAAGCAGGAGGGGCGCGGGTCGACGGGTTCGGGGCAGCGGGCGCGCACGCGGCGCGCGCTGGTGGTAACGGAGTTTGCGCTTTCTTTGGTACTGATGATTGCCGCGAGCCTGCTGCTGCAAAGTTTCCGGGATTTGCTGAATGCGCGGCTGGGATTCAATCCAGAGAATGTGATGTCCGTGCGGACGCGGCTGCCTGAGCCGAATGACACCGCCATCGACAAGTACAAAACGGCGCCTCAGGAAGCGCCTTTTCTGCGGGAAGTGCTTCGGCGCGGGGCAACTCTGCCGGGTGTCGAGGAGGCGGCTATTGGAGATAGCGCGTCGATTCCCCTGGACCAAAGCCAGAGGGAATTAAATTTAATCGCCGACGGGCAATTCTTTTTTACGCTCGAGGGACGGGACATTCAAAGCGACCAGCCTCCTGTGGCGGAGCGGTCGAGGGTTACGCCTGGATACTTTCATTTGCTCGAAATCCCGTTGCAGCGCGGCCGTTTGTTCAACGAGTTGGACAACGAAGAGACGCCGGCTGTAGCGGTGATTAACGAGGCGTTCGCGCGAACGTACTGGCCAAAAGAAGATCCGCTGGGCAGGCGCTTCAAGTCAACTCGAACGGGCTCTCCGTGGATTGCGGTTGTGGGCGTGATCGCGAACGCGAGGACAGAATCTTTGGCGGAAGGGGAAGTTCCGCAAGTCTATCTGGATTTGTATCAAACCGGCGCAAAACGACTGGCGATATTTCTGCGCGGGCATCTAGACGCGGGGGCGATTCCGGGAGAGGTGCGCCAGGAAGTGGAGTCGGTCGATCCGACACTTCCAGTTTTCGACGCGCAGACGCTGAAGGAAACGGTAGCGGCGTCTCTGGCGGCGCGGCGCTTTTCGATGGAAATGATTACAGTGTTCGCGCTGACGGCGTTGCTACTTGCGAGCCTGGGAATTTATGGCGTGATTTCGTACATCGTCAGCGAGCGCACGCACGAGATCGGCATTCGCATCGCGCTGGGAGCCACGAGGGGGAATATTTTGGGCACGGTTCTGCTTCAGGGATTGCAGTTGGCCATTGCCGGTGCCGTGGTTGGGCTTGTTGGTGCGCTGATTGTTTCGCACTTGATGGCGGGACTGCTTTACGGAGTAAGGCCGACGGATCCTTTGACGTTCGTTGGTGTGGCCATTTTACTGATGGGCGTGGCGCTGCTGGCGAGCTGCCTTCCGGCGCGGCGCGCGATGAGAGTCGACCCGATGTGTGCCCTTCGCGACGCATGAGGCAGGAGCCAAAGAAAGAGAGTCAAGCGAATGAAACCGATGCGAGTTTTGTTTCTGTTGGTGTTGGTCAACTTTATTGGCATCGGTGGTGGCCGGGAACGGACAGGGCCGCGGCCGCGAGCGCGGCCCGAACGCAAGAGGC
>Ga0209655_10000233_pt1 | contig 21296 bp, 15 predicted proteins | sample BogFormECP03_OM2_FD_188236 | JGI IMG/M metagenome (GOLD analysis project Ga0209655, IMG submission 188236) | Bog forest soil microbial communities from Calvert Island, British Columbia, Canada - ECP03_OM2 (SPAdes) (version 2) | ecosystem: Environmental > Aquatic > Freshwater > Wetlands > Bog ...
AAACGCGGTTAGCGAACCGGAGATTAGGGCGTTTAGCGGGAGTCTCGGAGCGGCCAAAGCAAACAAGGGTGTGTTCGTCACCACCTCATATTTCACTCAACCGGCTGAGGCTTTCGCCGAGCGTCATCCGTTCAAGATCGTGCTCATTGATGGAGAACGCCTCGCCGCTTTGATGATTCGGCACAATGTCGGTGTTCGCGTTGATGAGACACTGTATCTGAAGAAAATGGACGAAGACTTCTTCGGGGACGAGTAGCGGCCTCGCGTTTCGAGGCACCCTCGATTTTCAGAGCGTAGAGACATGCCCAATTAGTTTGCGACTTCTAAGAATGCAAAGTGTGGCGGTGCTGTTTTCTCCATTTCGGAGCAAGCCCTTCGGCATCAGGAGATAACCGAGGCCATGCGGAAAAAAGACAACAATTCGGTTTCTCTGGCAGGAGAATTCGCGGCGTTATCGAAGTTGGCATTGCAGGGTTACGACGCGAACATAACCCTGGGGCGCACGAAGAACGTCGATATATTGGTGTCGCATCCCGGAACCAAGAAAATGTATAGACTCGAAGTTCCGTGTACCCGGCGTGTACCTCACTTGGGCGAATCCGGTGTTTTTGGCGTTTTTCCCGTTTAATAGAATCAATAACTTACGTGCTTTCAACATCGCTTTTAGTTCGATCCCCACCGCCCCTACCAAAACCACTCAATCTACCAGACCTACCTGCCCGATCCGTCGCCGATTTCAACGCTGCAAAATGTGCATTGTTGCCGCGGATTTGTCTTATTCTTTATTCTGTGGCGCTGCCTCTTCAGAAAAACGTCTCGCCGGCTTTTGCAGCGGGAGAAGATTCCCAGTCCGAGGAACGATCCCGGAAGCTTGGGCAAATATTGTTTGCGGCTTTTGCGGGACTCCTGCTGCTCCTGATCGTTGGGGGGCTGGACGCGTTGGTTTCGGTGCGGAAATTGAACCGCATCGAACGGGAAGCAAACCGCCGGTTCACAGCACACAGCCAGGCGCTATCGGCCATCGTCATATCCGTTCACGTATATGACGACCAGATGGAGCAGTATCTTTTGCAGGAGCAAAGGGTTGAGGACGCTTCGAGGGCTTTTGACCCCGTCAGTCGCTGTGCTGAGATCCGTGTAGCATTGCTCAGCTATCCCTTAGACCAGGATCCCGACGAGCGACTCCTTATGAAAGAGCTGGAGCGAGGGCTCGAGGAACAAGAAAACGCTTTCGCTGCCACTTCCTCCTGGAGGCCCGAGGATCGCGACAAACGCATTCACCATTTCATAGGGGAGCAGCTCATCCCGCAACGCACGCACTTCCTCCAAGTTTCGCAGCAAATTTCTTTGTTGAACCAGAGGAAACTGGGCGAAGAGAAGGAGGCCCTGGCGGCGAATTTTGGGAGCGTGCAAACGAGGCTCCAGTGGATGGTGGCGCTTACACTGACAGCTGGAATCCTCCTGTCGCTGGTCAGCGGTATCTACATCCTGCGGCTCGAGCGGCAAGGCCACCAGCGCTACCAGGCATTGGTGCGCAGCAGAGAGGAGCTCGAGGCGTTGTCTGCCCGACTGGTTGAGGTCCAGGAAGAGGAACGGCATTCGATTTCGCGCGAGCTTCACGATGAAGTAGGGCAAACGCTGGGAGCGCTCCTGGTGGACCTTGGGCAATTGGCGAAACTTGCGCCTGCCGAGGACCGCGCTGTCCAGAATCAAATCGCGCACATAAAGTCGGTCGCGGAGAGCGCTGTGAAATCCATCCGGGACATTGCACTCTTGTTGCGGCCTCCGATGCTGGATGATCTCGGATTGGTGCCCGCCCTGGAATGGCAAGCGCGTGAAGTATCACGCCGGAGCGAGACGGAAGTGGAAGTTCTTTCAGAAAACGTATCCGAGGAGCTGCCCGATGAGATTAAGGTTTGTGTCTACCGTCTGGTGCAAGAGGCCTTGAACAACGCGGCGACTCATGCGACTGCCAGGAATGTAAAAGTAAAGGTCACACAGGGAGCGGATAAAATCTCCGTTGAAGTGGCTGACGACGGGCACGGGTTTGATTCTGAGCGCCAACGCGGCATGGGAATCCTGGGAATGGAAGAGCGCGTGAGACGGCTGGGCGGAGCGCTCGCCATTCGGTCCGCGCCGGGAAAGGGCGCAATCGTAAAAGCGGAGCTGCCGCTCCGTTCAGCGAATTCCCTCTAAACCTATGAGAAAAATTCGCGTATTGCTCGCCGACGATCATCAGCTGATGCGCAGAGGGCTGCGGCTTATGTTGGAACAACAATCTGATTTTACCGTGGCCGGCGAAGCGAGTGATGGCAGGGAAGCGGTCGCACTGGCGAAATCGCTTAAGCCGGATGTGGTGGTGATGGATATAGGCATGCCGAATCTGAACGGCATTGAGGCCGCTCACCAAATTACGCAGAGCCTCCCCGAGATCGCGGTGGTCGCGCTGAGCATGCATTCGGACGAAAGCTATGTGCTTCGCGTGTTGAAGGCTGGAGCCAAAGGCTATCTTTTGAAGGATTCGGCCGAGGCGGATCTGATCAAGGCTGTACATGCCGTGGCGGGCGGGAAGTCGTTTTTCAGTCCGGCGGTAAGCAAGATTCTGCTCGACGACTACGTGCGTAAGCTGAAACGCAGTGGAACCGAAGATGCCTACGACTTGTTGACTCCGCGCGAACGCGAAATCCTTCAATTGATCGCCGAGGGAAAATCGAACAAGGACGTAGCCAATCTGCTGAATCTGAGCGTTTACACCGTCGAGACCCATCGTTCGAATATCATGGAAAAACTGCACTTGCGCGGGGTCCCGGAATTGATTTTGTACGCTGTTCGCAAAGGCATCATTTCATAAGGCCGGATCACATTTCCCGCACTTCCTTCCCGCCAGGGTATCAGTTTCCCTCTACTCAATCGCCGGCCTCGAATATCCCTACTGGCCGGGAGAATCATCTCGCAGTTCCTGGCGTCTGATGGAATGTGGCAGAAAAACGCACAACCCGACCGAGAAGGCTCGGCTGGTTGCCAATAGGCACAGAAGGAAGGACACATGAACCGATTTATTTCGTCGCCAGGCTCAAGATTACTGGCGCTGGTGGTTGGTTTGGTTTTGGGGGCGGCAGGTATTTCCATCGCCCACACGACTGCAAACTCGCTAGCCAAGAATCCACCCGCGACTCTTAAGCTGGCGGATGTCAACGAAGGGCCGAGCAAGACCAGCTATGCTCCCGTTGTTAAAACTGTATTGCCGTCCGTCGTAAATATCTCCTCTTCGAAAATCGTGCACTCCCGCGAGGAATCCGCGGAGCAGATGCCGATGGATCCTTTTTTCCGGCAGTTCTTTGGAGCGGGGGAGGGACACTTCAACATTCCAAAAGACCGCAAAGAGAAGGCGCTTGGTTCCGGCATCATCGTCAGCCCGGAAGGCTATATTTTGACGAACAACCATGTTGTGGATGGCGCGACCGACGTGCGCGTCACTCTATCCGACAAACGCGAATTCCAGGCGCGGATCGTGGGAACGGATCCGAAGACGGACGTCGCGATACTTAAAATTGACGCGGAAAAACTTTCTCCAATCACCATTGGAGACTCTTCCAAAGTTGAAGTGGGCGACGTGGCGCTGGCCATCGGCGATCCTTTCGGAGTTGGGCAGACTGTCACAAAGGGAATTATCAGCGCCACTGGCCGCGGCAACCTAGGCATCGAGGCCTACGAAGATTTTCTTCAAACCGATGCTCCGATTAATCCTGGAAATTCGGGCGGAGCGCTGGTAAACGACCGCGGCGAACTGGTTGGCATCAACACCGCCATCATCACACACGGTTCCGGCGGCAGCGAGGGGATTGGATTTGCCGTGCCGGTGAACCTGGCTCGCAACGTCATGGACCAAATCCTGAAGAATGGCAAGGTGACGCGCGCGTACCTGGGAATCCTTCCGCAGGACGTAACTCCCACAATGGCAAAAGCCTTTGGTGAGAAAGAAGCGAAAGGCGTAGTGGTCGGTGACGTTACCGCAAGCAGCCCGGCGCAAGAAGCCGGAGTGCAGCGTGGCGACATCATCCAGGAACTGAATGGCAAGCCTGTTGCAGACAGCAACCAACTCCGTATGACCATCTCCATGATGGAGCCTGGCACCACCGTCAACCTGAAGCTGATTCGCAATGGCAGTCCACGTGAGTTGCCGGTCAAACTCGCCGAGATGCCGACGGAAACGGCGAAGGTGAAAACTGGAGAGGAAGGCGTGGAAAAAGCGATGGATGGCGTGGAGGTCAGCAATCTGAACCCCCAAATCTCCGAGCAGCTTAATCTGCCTCCATCGACGAAGGGCGTGGTGGTAACCGATGTGGACCCCGCCAGCAAGATGGCGGAGGCTGGATTGCAAAAGGGCGATGTCATCGAGGAAGTCAACCATCAGCCGGTGAAGAATGTCTCTGAGTTCCAGAGCGCCGTTCGCAAGGGCGGGAGCGATCCGCTCTTCCTCGTGAATCGTGAAGGAAGGACTCTGTTCATCGCGGCGTAATTGCCGATGCGCCTCTTCCGAATTCCAGCGCCGGTCTGAGAAGACTGGCGCTGGAGCGGAAGCAGCCGCTTGCTGTTGTACCGAACCGCTGTGAGAAGCATCTAAAAGAACGGACATGAAAGAGCCAAAAGACAAATTGATTACCCGCAAGAAGGCCCAACGGTCCAAAACAGCCGCTGAGGAGTATCGCGAAAGGCTGAACCGCGAAGACATGGAACGCCGCTGGACTCTGGAAGCGCTCGATTGCATTCTCAACGAATGTGAAGAGTCTCCGGAGAGGTTTCATAAGCGCTGGATCCAGCCCCTTCTGTCCGCTGGAGTGACCCTCGAAACCGCATTCGAGCTGCTGGTTGGAGGACGGTTCCGGCCAAACTAGTCCGCGAGTAGAGGCAGTTCTGCTTCCCAGGCAAGGAATCTTTCTACATAGTCGCCACCTGCCAAAATTCCTCGACTTTGGAATCTCCTTTCAACGCCAGGCGAAATAATTTCGGCTGGCCTTCCAACTTTTCCTTCTCATTGGTGTAGACTTCCGGGGGCCGCCGCAGGGGCAAATCGGTTCGTGCGAAAGCGAACCGGTAGGGCACGGAGCGTTCAGTGATCGGCGTACCTGCGCGCTACTTGCGATACGTCAAAACTGCGATCCAGGAGCTTTCATGAAACGACGCGATTTAATTCGTGCCGGTGTTCTCGGTGGTGCTGTAGTCGCGCTACGGCCTTCTGTCGCGGCGGCGCAGAATGCTGCGCAATCCTCCGAGCTGACACCGGCGCAAAGTGGTGTAGATGCCTCGAAAGACCTCGCGGCGCCAGGATGGAAGCCGCTGTTTCTGGATGAGCACCAGAATGAAACGCTCATCGTGCTGAGCGATTTGATTATCCCTGCGACGGACACTCCCGGCGCCAAGGAAGCGCTTGTGAACCGCTACATCGATCTCGTGCTCGCTGCGGAAACGCGCGAGACGCAAAGCGCATTCTTGAACTCGCTTGGATATCTGGATGGCGAAAGCATCCGGCGGTACAAAACAGCCTTTCGCTATCTGGCGCGCGAAGATCAAGACGATTTGCTGCACTCCTTTGCTTATTCGAAAAACCCCAGCAGATGGACTGGCGAATCCTCTGGGCCCGATGTCGGGCACTCTCATTTTGACGCGCTGAAGCGGCGCATCATGACTGCCTACTACAGCTCACAAATCGGAGAGAAGGAGCTTGGCTGGGACGGCGCCTTTGCCCATGGACCTTATCTAGGTTGCGAGCATCCGGAGGGGAATCACAAGTGAGCGGGAATCTCATGGGACAAGATCCGTTATTGCAAACGTACGACGCCGTGGTTGTGGGATCGGGAGCGACGGGCGGATGGGCCGCCAAGCAACTCGCCGAGGCGGGATTGAAAGTCGCCTTGCTCGAAGCGGGCCGCGCGGTCACTCCGAAAGAATTTACTGAGCACATGCCGGCTTACAAGCTGAAGTACCGCGACCACTCGCCGGAGATTTTGCGCACGCGCCCCGTCCAAAAACAGTGCTACGCGTGCATGGAATACAACTACGAGTGGTTTGTGAACGACCTCGAGAATCCTTACAGCACGCCGACAGGAAAACCATTTACATGGCAGCGCCTGCGGATCCTCGGAGGCCGTTCGCTGGTCTGGGGCCGCCAGAGCTACCGCATGAGCGATAGCGACTTCAAAGCGGCGAGCCGCGACGGCTATGGCGATGATTGGCCCATCGCCTACGCGGACATGGCTCCGTATTACGACATCGTGGAAAAGTATGTCGGCATCAGCGGCGCAGCCGAAGGGAACGAGATGCTGCCCGACGGGCAGTTTCTGCCGCCGATGAAAATGAGCTGTGGAGAAATTCAGCTGAGAGATCGCGTCAAAGCCACGTTCGGGCGCACGGTGACCATCGGTCGAGTGGCGATTATTACGGAAAATCACAACGGCCGCCTCGCTTGCCACTATTGCGGACCGTGCGAGCGCGGCTGCATGACCTTTTCCTATTTCAGCAGCCCTTTTACGACCGTCAAGGACGCCGTCGCGTCCGGCAACTGCACGGTCATCACGAACGCAGTCGTCAGTCACGTCAACATGGACGACGGTTCCAACAAAGCGCGTGGCGTGACGTATGTCGATCGCCTCACGCGCCAGGTGAAAGAAGTCCGCGCAAAATCCGTCATCCTTTGTGCGCAGGCCATGGAATCCACCCGCATCCTGCTGAACTCCTCCACGCGCGAATATCCCAACGGGCTGGCCAATTCGAGCGGCGCGCTGGGCCGCTACCTGATGGACCACGTGACCGGCGGAGGCGCTTCGGGCCGGCTCCCTGATTTTAAAGCGCTTCCGAATGCGAACGAGCCTGCGCGTCCCAACGGGATTTACGTTCCTCGCTTCCGTAACACACCTTCGAGCCCTAAACATTCGCGCTTCATTCGCGGCTATGGCTACCAGGGAGGCTCCTCGGCGCAATTCAATTTCAACGCGGAAGGCTACGGAACGACGCTTAAGCATGCGGTCCGGGAAGGGGTTTACGGCGTCTCACTCGGAGCTTTTGGCGAATCGCTGGCGCGCTGGGACAACTACGTTGCGATTGATCCCAACCTGAAAGATGCCTGGGGCATTCCGGCGTTGCACATCAACATGACCCACGGAGACAATGAAGCCGCGCTGATGGAAGATGCCGGGGCCTCCGCGGCCGAAATGCTGGAAGCGGCGGGCGCGAAAGATATCCACGTGCAAGCCAACGTGGAAACGCCGGGCATGGCGATACACGAACTGGGCACGGCGCGCATGGGCAACGATCCGAAAAAGTCTGTGCTGAATTCTTTCAACCAGACGCATGACGTGAAAAATGTGTTCGTTATGGACGGTGCGAGCTTTGTCTCGTCGGCATGCCAGAACCCGACGCTGAGCATGATGGCCATCACCGTTCGTGGGTGCGCGAACCTGATTGACCGTTTCCGCAAGAACGAAGTTTAGTGTTAGCGGGTGTTGGTGGCCGCGCCCTTTAGCTCGTGAGGTTGTAAATCAGGCCGTATGGATCCTTGACGTAGCACCTGGGGAAATCCGGCTCATCCTTGATGATTTCACAGCCGTCTTTTACGAGTTGGACTTTCGCTTCTTCGACGCTGCCAACCGTAACTTCCAGAACCGGCCCCAGCGCTGGGCCTCGCTCGATAAACAAGTTGATATGCTTGCCATGAATACTGATCATATTCGGCTGCTCGTCAGTGATCTCGAATCCCAGATGCTTGACGTAGAAAAGCGCCGCGCTCTTGGGGTCTTGCGCTTGAATCAGGATATCCGTGCCAAAACTGTTTGCCATGGAAATTCCTTCGTCCTGGTTATGCCATCCCGTGAGTGTTCTTAAACCCTGGCATCATCACGCACGAGTGATGGCTTCCACCGCAGAGCAGAACTGATCAATCTCCTCCGGCGAAGTGTAGACGTTGGCGCTGACGCGAACCCCATTGAGGAATGGCGCCACGATGGGCGTCACGAAAATGTTGTACTTGCTGAACAGGGCTTCACCCAGTTTGCCGGGTTCGATCGTGTCGAAGTGAATGGTGGCGAATGCGCCGGACTGGTTTGCATCGAGGCCGACCAGCACTTGCGCGCCGGGAACCTTGCCCAGGCGCTCGGCCCAGCGATTCTTTAAATAGCGTAGGCGCGCGAATTTTCGTTCGGCGCCAATCTGTTCGTGAAACTCCAGCGCTTGCAGCGTTGCGTTATGCATTGCCGCGGGGTGCGTGCCGATCTCTTCGTACTTGCGGATATTCTTGTCCATCGAGGGCGGCGCGGCCATAAGAGCCCAGTGTTTCTCGATGCGGTCCTTGCGCACGTACAAGACACCGGTGCCGATCGGTGCCGATAGCCATTTGTGCAGGCTGGCCCCATAGAAATCGCAGTCAATATCAGAAAACTGAAACGGCACGTGCGCAAAAGCGTGGGCGCCATCAACGACGCTGGTGATGCCGTGTGCGCGCGCCAGCGCACAAATCTCTTTGATCGGAAACATTTGGCCGGTCAAGAAGACTACTTGCGAAACGTGGATGACGCGAGTGCGCGCCGTAATGGCCTGTTCGTACAGGTGTACCAAGTCAGCGGGGTTCTTTACCGGCACGGCAAAATCCACCTGCTTGAGCACAATTTTCTCGCGGCGCTCCCGTTGCTGCCAGGTCGTAATCATGCGCGGATAATCCTGGCTGGTAGTGAGAACTTCGTCGCCGGGTTGGAGGTCGAGGCCGAACTGCGCAATCTGCAGCGATTCGCTGGCGTTCCGCGTGATGGCGATGCATTCGGGATCGGCGCCCCACATGTGCGCCAACTTCTTGCGAACGTCTTCGATGTTGGGCTCCAGATCGTGCCACATCCGGTAAGCAGGCAACTGGTTGCTGTAGCGGATGGCTTCGATTTGGGCGTCGAGGACCGCGGTAGGCGCGGGCGCGACGCCGCCGTTGTTGAGATTCAGAAGTTTGGGGTCACGGACGTAGGCGCTGCGAATCTTTTTCCAGTAGTCCTCGTCGCCGGCGATATCTTCGGCAGGCACATTCGCGTAAGCGCGGTTGAGAACGGCAGCGAGCACGACAGCCTCTGCTCCAAACAGAAAATCGCGACGGCTCACTTCAGAAGGCATATTTTTACTCCCGGTATCAGTTTGAATGGCAAGCATACATCATGCAGCTGGCTTTCAGGGTCACGAATGCTAAATCGTGTCCGCCGCCGCATCGACCAGTTGTAGCGCCGGCAGTGTTACCGTCGCGGGCGATTCCGTTGCTTCGCTCGTGATAATCTATGTTTCGAGCGAACATCCCTCAAACAGACTTGATCCCGACATGGACAAAACACTTCTTTCAATTCAGGACGTCGCCCGCAAACTGCAAATTCCGGAACAATATTTTGAGCAAGTAGGACGCCACAGCGGGAAGGTCAAGCTGGAACTTCTCGCTGATCCGAGTTTCAAGCGTCGCGGGAAATTGATTCTTGTGACTGCCACCACGCCCACCGCCTCCGGCGAAGGAAAGACCGTAACCGCCATAAGCCTTACGCAAGGTTTGGCCTTGCTTGGGAAAAGAGTGGTCATAACGTCTCGCGAGCCATCGCTCGGACCAGTATTCGGGATGAAGGGCGGAGCGGCCGGCGGCGGACTCTCCCAAATCGAGCCCAGCGAAAAAATCAATCTCCATTTCACGGGAGATTTTCACGCCATCTCTTCGGCGCACAATTTACTGGCCGCGCTGATCGACGCGCACCTTTTTCACGGTAACGACCTAAACCTCGACCCGGACCGCGTCGCCTGGCCGCGCGCCATGGACATGAATGACCGCGCTCTTCGCCGCATTGCCGTCTCGTTGGACAGCAAAAAGGACGGTGGCGGACGGCACACGGGATTTGTCATCACCGCGGCTTCGGAAATCATGGCCATCGTAGCCCTGGCGAAGGATCGCAAGGACCTGCGCAAGCGGCTGGAGTCAATCGTCATAGGCGTTACGCGCGCGGGGAAGCCGGTTACTGCAAAAGATTTGGGCGCAACCGGAGGCATGATGGCGCTACTTACGGAAGCTATCCTGCCGAATCTTGCCCAAACGACCGACGGAACGCCCGCGTTTGTGCACGCGGGCCCCTTCGGCAACATCGCTCATGGCACGAGCAGCGTGATCTGCCAGGAGATGGGGCTACGCCTCGCTGATTACGTCGTAAATGAAGCCGGCTTCGCGAGCGATCTTGGCGCGGAAAAATATTTCGATATTGTCATGCAGCAGTCGGGGATCACTCCCTCCGCCGCAGTTTTGGTCACTACCGTCCAGAGCATGCGAAACCAGGGAGAAGGGGATTTCGAGCGCGGGCTGCCGAACCTCGGAATACATATTGAAATTCTCAAGGGTTTTGGAGTTCCGGTCGTTGCCGCGATCAATCGTTTTCCAAGCGATTCGGAAAGCGATCTGAAACGGCTAGACACCTACTGCTCGGAACGCGGCGTTACCAGCGCCTTGTCGGAGGGATATGCAAAAGGCGGCCCGGGAGCAAAAGAACTCGCCGAAGCGGTCGTTAATGCACTGGCAAGTAATCCCGCTCCTACGGTGCGCGCGGTTTACACTTTTGAAGAACCGCTGACAGAAAAAGTCCGCAAAGTAGCCCAGAAAGTTTATGGAGCCAGCGGCGTAAATCTCAGCGATCAAGCCAAATCGAAACTCCAACAGTTTACCGAATGGGGCTACGGGAATCTGCCAGTGTGCATCGCAAAAACGCAATACTCGCTATCGGACGATCCAAAACGCCTCGGCGCCCCAACGGGCTGGACGCTGAACATCACGAATGCTTCGCTCTCAGCCGGAGCAGGATTCGTCGTGGCCATCTCCGGCAACATGATGTTGATGCCCGGTCTTCCAAAAGTCTCCCGCGCCGCATCCATCGATGTGGATGACTCCGGCCAAATCATCGGGGTCTGAACAGCAAAGGTTTTGATTGACGCCGTAGCCGCAGATGTTCATCGCCCACTAGTCTTGTTATTTGGCGTAACCCGGGCCGTAGAGAATTTTCCCCGGCCTCGCCCCCGTATGCTTGCCGTGATCGATCACCACTTGCCCGTTCACCAGTACATAATCAATCCCATCAGGCGTAATGTCGGGCTTCTCATACGTAGAGCGATCCTGAATTGTGTCATAGTCAAAAATCACAACATCCGCCCAGATTCCCTCGCGGATAAGTCCGCGATCCGCGATACGCATTCGCGTGGCAGGCCACGAAGTCATCTTTCGAATCGCGTCTTCCAGCGTGAGCGTATGCGTCTCGCGCACATACCGCGCAATCACGCGCGGAAAATTTCCATAGCTTCGCGGATGAGCAAGCCCGAGCGCGTCATCGCCACCCAGGGTCAACGCCGTTCCCGCGTCGCTGCCAATACTGGTCCACGGAAATCTCAGCGCCGTTTCGATATCCTGCTCGCTCATCATGTGATAAATCGCCAGCACTCGCCCGGTTTTTCCTTGCATCACCAGATCAAACGCCGTATCCGCAGGATCTTTCTTCAGTTCCTTGGCAATGTCGGCGAGGCTGCGCCCCTGAAATTTCGCATTGTCCGGGTTCTGCGCATTGACGAGAATCACGTTCTGCCATCCGCCGGAAGCCTCGATGATGTTCCACCACCCAGGCGATCCACTTACAATCTCCTTCTTGAGTCGCGCGCGAATCTCAGGATCGCCAAGCCGTTTGATCAGCGCTTCTTGCCCGCCTTCGTGTGCCCAAGAGGGAATCGTTGCTTCAAGCCCTGTACCACCGGCCGTGTACACATACAGATCAGCAGCAACATCCACGCCACGCGCCCTTGCCGCATCAATGTGCGCACCAGCTTCTTGCATCAATTTTCCCCAACCGGGACTGTAAGCCGCCTTGAAGTGAAAAACCTCGCCCGGCAGTCCGCCCTTCTCCGAAATCTCGATGAGTTCGTCCACGGACTGAACGAGCTCTTTTCCTTCGCCGCGCATGTGGCTGGCATAAATGCCGCCGTACTTGGCCGCCACCTTGGCCATCTCAATCAGCTCTGGAGTCGTTGCGTAACTGCTCGGCGGGTAAATCAGTGCTGTCGTCATACCCATCGCCCCGCTCTGCATCGCCGTTTCAAGGGTCGCTTTCATCTTGGCAAGCTCTTCGGAAGTCGGCTGACGCGAGTCATAACCAAGCACCGCAATGCGCGCCTGCGTTTCCGAAAAATAGCTGCCGAAATTCAAGCTGATTCCATTTTTCTCCAGCGTGGCCCAATAGTCGCGGATTTGCTCGGCGGGAACCGGCGTGCCACCTTCTCCAGCGATAGCCGTCGTAACGCCTTCCATCAATTTATTTTCAGCCAGACCATTCTTCAGCAGCGGCTCGCCGGACTGATCCATCATGTCAATCCATCCGGGAGAAACATACCGCCCGCGCGCGTCGATCTCCGTCCGCCCGCGTCCTGAAATCTTGCCAATCTTCACAAAGCGTCCGTCCTTGATGGCAACATCGGCAAAAATGCATGGATTGCCCGCGCCATCCAAAACGCGTCCTTCGCGAATAACAATGTCGTAGTCAGATTTGTCCGCCGGAGTTCCACTCTGCGCGCGGGCAGCGATTGCGAAGCTCATAAATGCCAGAGCGGCCAGACAACCAAGTAAAAACTCTCTGTGACGTCGCATCAGTTCTCCCTTAGATTGTTTTCTTCTGCGCAAAATACACAGACAGCAACCTTACCGATTGGCTCGAATAACTTTTCCCGCCAGAGTTCCCGTCGCCTGTCCGTGATCGATGGCCAGCTGTCCGTTGATTAGCACGTATTCCATCCCCAGCGCATAACTCATCGGCTTCGCAAACGTAGCCGTGTCAGCAACCTTTGCCGGATCAAACAAAACAAGATCGGCCGCAAAGCCAGGAGCAACCCGCCCCCGATTCCACAATTTCAACTGATTGGCGGGCAGGGAAGTCATCTCTCGAACAGCGGTCTCGAGGCTTATTATTTGTTCTTCGCGGACGTACTTCGCCAGAATCCGCGGAAAGGTCCCAAATGTTCGTGGATGCGCATACGTCGAAACCGCCGGATTCATAGGCTCCGCATCCGAGCCAATGCTCACGAACGGCGCCCGCAAAGCCTGCTGCTTCTGTTCCTCGTTCATGCTCTTGGGGTCCACGTCGACTCCGCCTTGCTGCACCAAATAAAAGAAAGTCTCCCAAACGTCTGTTCCACGCAGCGCTGCGATTTCCTGAACGGACTTTCCTTCATAGCGCTTGTCCAACTTTGCCGGCACCTGCACCACAAGTACGTTGTCCCAGTTCTTTCCGACGTGCTGGTACCAATTTTCCCAATTCGAAGTCGTCTCAATCTCTTTGCGCAACTCCGCGCGCACTTTGGCGTCGGAAAGCGTCGGCAAAAATGCATCCGTGCCGCTCGCGTAATGCCTCGGATGAATGAACGACCCCAGCCCTATCCCATTGCGAATATAAGGATAGATGTCCGCCGTAACGTCGACGCCGCGATCGCGCGCGGATTGAATCAGCGCAATCGCCTTGGGCATCAAAGGCCAGTTATCCTGCCCCGCGGCCTTCAAGTGATAAATGTGAACGGGAATGTGCGCCTCTTCGCCAATGCGAATCGTTTCCTGAATGGCTTCGAGCAGTTGCCCGCTTTCATTCCGCATGTGCGAGAAGTAAACGCCGCCATGCGTCGCGGCAACTTTCGCAAGTTCGATAATTTCTTCCGTCTTCGCATACGTGCCAGGCGGATAAATCAAGGCAGTAGAAAGCCCGATCGAGCCATCCTGCATCGCCTTCGCGACGATCTCTTTCATCTTCGCCATCTGCTCCGGCGTAGGCACCCGATCCTCATCGCCAATAACGACCCGTCGAACCTGCGCCGCCCCCACGTTGTGAATCACATTAATCCCGATACCCTTTGCATCGAGCAAGCGGTCGTACTCTTCAAACGTCGTCCAGCTCGAAATCCCCGCGGGCAGATTGAGCTCCTTGATCGTCCGCTCGTCTTGCGGCGCCATGGAGTCGCCCTCGCCCGCCATCATGGTCGTAACGCCCTGGCGCAATTTGCTCAGCGCGGTTACCTGATCGAGAAGAAGGGGCAGGGTAGTGCCGCCCATCATGTCGATGAATCCCGGCGAGAGCACCAGTCCGTGCGCATCGATGACTCGTGCGGAAGTGCGCTGCGCAAGGTTGCCGATTTCAACGATCAACCCGTCACGAATTCCAACATCCGCGACATACCAGGGATTCCCGGAGCCATCCACAACGCGCGCGCCAGAAATAACAAGGTCAAACGAATCCGATTTAGCGAATCCCACCGGTATTGCCAGCAAAATGAAACCCAATATAAACATTGCGCGACGCACCATGACATTGCCTCCGACCACCGACCAGATCCGCGGGTTCGAACAAAGCTCCTTGCGGCCACGCTATCAACTACAAAAAGAAGAGCGGCCACGAAGTGTGGCCGCTCTCGCTTGTATAACCATGCCCGGCTCAGATCTAGAACTCGAACCGAATTCCGATCTGGCCTTCACGCCCAGGTAAGTATTGTTGAATGGTACCAATCCCTGGCGCCCCACCCTGCGGCTGAAACACATTGCAGGGCTGCGGCCCGAGTGGGCTGATGTTAGCGGAATCGTTGGGGCAGGTGGGTTCAAGCCCATTCACTGCCGCAGCGTTGTCCCGATTGAACAGATTGAACATTTCAAAGAGCACCTGTGCCTTAACTCGCTCTCCGATGTTAAATCGCTTGGCAATACGCAAGTCCATGTTCACAAAGGCAGGCGCGGTCTGAGAGTTCCGAGCGTACAACGCTCCTTGACCGGCATAATCGAGACCTTGTCCATTGAACAACCCGTCTCCATCAAAGTCCGATCCACCGCTGAAGGGGCTTACGCTGTAGTGGAAGCCGCTCTGAGCGCGGAAGATGCCGGCAACCTCGAACTTCCACGGCAGTTGCCATATCCCGTGGACCAGGAACGTATGATTCAGCGCAAGGTCAGAAGGCCCTTTATCAATAGTCGCCCCGTTGTAATACGTCCCCGCTTTGGGAACCGGATTCAGGTTGCTGTTGATAAAAGCCCCACTAGCATTCGTTTGGCCTGACACTGAGTCGGTGACTAGCGGCACGATTCCGACGTAGCTGTCGGAAAGTCCAGAGGTCGCCAGGAAATTGACGCCTTCACCATTCTGAATTTCCGAAGCCAGCGTCGAATTCAGAACGTCGTCGGTCGCATGCACAAATGTGTAGTTTGCCTGAATCGTGAAATGCTGCGACATCCGCTTCTGGAACCCGAAGGTGAAACCATCGTAAGTGCCGGCTCCCCACGGTCCGTAGCTTTCGATTCTCTTTGGCCCAGTGCCCGGAACGAGGGTGTTCGCAAAACCCGGCATGCGCGCATCGAACTCTAGGTTCGTCGCCCGTACCGTCGTGATATCGGCGATGTCCTTATGGTAGTAATCAAACGTGATTACCATTCCGGAGCCGATTTCGCGCTGTATGCCCGCATGGTAGTTGAACGTATGAGGAACCTTGAACCCGGGGTCGACCGAGATCGGAACCTCTCCCGCCGTCCCCAGGATGCCTCCGATGGTCGTCAGATTGCCAAAGGGATCCCATGACCAATAATTGGCAGGGACCGAGATACTCGCGTCCGTCCCAGCGAGATTCGCAATGGCTGCATCCGCGGCAGCCAGAAACTGATCGGGCGTATAACCGCTCAGTTGTTGAATATTGCTCATGTTGACGACGGTGTTCGCCGGAATCGCCGCATGCCCGGGTGCGACCACAGTGTTCAGATAATCGATCCCGTACAATGTCGTGCCCAATCCATTCGGGCACGTCGCGTTGGCCCCTTGAACTTGCGCCTCCGTCATGGCGTTTGAAACGCATACGGTGGGACGCCCCAGTTTTTGGAACAGGCTCGTGAGCGTGGTCGGGTTTCCGTAGAACAGCCGGGGGAAGGACAACAGGCGCTCACGTTGAATGTTTGCGCCTCCGAACCCTGGAATATCTCTGGCCACCCCCTGCCGGAACTGATCGTAAAAGACGCCAAAGCTGGCGCTCACGACCGTTTTGGAATTGATTGCCCAGGCTGCTCCAATGCGTGGGGAGAAATCCGTCTTGTTCGGGAAGGTCGAGTCATAGTCCCAGCGCAGACCGCCGTTGATAGTTAGTTTCGACGTGATTCGCCAGTCGTCCTGCGCAAAAAGGCCGTTGTAGTTGTTTCGAATGTGAACTGCGTTGTCCTGTGCCGTTGCCCCTGCCTGTAGCGTGATCAGGTTAATTCCGGAATTGATCGGGCCAAACGTATTGAAATCGTCTACTGTGGCGAACAGCTGAGTGAAGAAGTTGTTGGGCTCTCCGCCATCAACCTTCGAGTTCTGGAAATCCCAGCCGAATTTAAGATTGTGATGGCCAAACTCTTTGCCCACGTTGGTGCCCAGAGAAACATATTTTTGGTAGAAAGAAAAAGCGTTATACCCTGGGCCGAAGGAGGTTTGGCCTAGGTTGCCGAACTCATCGCCGCTCGTATAGGTATTAAAAAGGTTGAACAGAGTATTGGGGATTCCCGCCTGCGGATGCGAAGGACTGGTAAGCAGCGGGTCGGCTCGGAACTGGAAATAAGAACTGGCAATCCAGGGATTCGAGGTCGCGCCCAGCGTCCACAGGTCATTGAGCCCCAGCATGAGGGTTCGGCCCGACAGGTTCGCACGTGTGTCGGGCAAATTTAGGGAAGCTGTCAACGGAAGGTAGTCCGTGATGTGATTGTTGGTGTAATTCATCTGCTCGGTGATGCGGTGCTGGCCAAGATTTTCATCGAGTTTTGCCCGTGCGCGTGTCTGATACGTTAGAGAGTTTTTGTTGAAAGGAGCTTCAAAAGCGACGAGGGTGGAAGGCAGGTTCGGGTTGAAGACGAAGTTCAAATCGCGGCTTTCCTGGATTCGCTCAGCAGAACCGAAAAAGAAAACTTTATCCTTCACGATCGGGCCGCCAAAATAAGCGGTGGGATCCCAGCGGTTCAGAAACGGTGCTCCACTCGTAGCCCCGGGGATGTCATTCGAGTCGAACACCGAGTTGCGGAAAAAGACGGACAGACCTCCGTGCCAATCATTCGTGCCACTGCGGGTGACGACATTGACGATGCCGCCTGAAGCGTGGCCGAATTCCGCCTTGTATCCCGCAGTGATGACTTGAAACTCAAGAATCGAATCCTGGTTGAATTGCGCTGATGGGCCGCCATTGAAATTGTCCTGGTTCGGCAGGCCGTCGATTAAAAAGAGCGCATTGCCCCCACGTTCGCCGAGTATGGGAGACGAATTGTCCCCCGCCGGGTCATTCTGGCGATTTAACGCAACGCCCGGAACGAGCTGCAGAAGATCCAGGTAGTTGCGGCCGTTGATGGGCATCTCCTCGATCTGTTGCGGCGTGATGGTGCTGCCCGTCGAAGAAGCGGTCGTCTCCAGTAAAGGTGTCGCGGAATCGACTTCCACAGTCTGGTTCAATGAACCTACTTGCATGGTGATGTCCAGCGACAGCGTCCGGTTCAACGTGACTTCGAGATTCTTCAAGACTTCCGACTCGAATCCTTCCTTCGTGGCTTTGATCTCGTAAACGCCAGGCGGCAAAGTCGTGACCCGATAGCTGCCGTCGCTCTCGGTTGTCACGGTGCGTTCCACTGCGAAAGCGGCGCTCGTCACGTGGACCTGTGCTCCGGCAACCGCCAGGCCCTGCTTGTCCTTGACGGTGCCTTCGATCGTGGAAGTGGTCTGTGCCGCAAGATCAGCCCCGCAGAGAAACACCAGGACAGCGAGGCTACAAAAATAAGTCAGCAAACGTTTCGAAATCCCCCACGTATCAGCAAACGAGTTCCGTGATAACGGTTTGTGGCTGGTCATGTCCCTTCTCCTTGTTCCTTTGAAAGTGCTTTCCGGCAGTTCGCACTCGCCCACTGTCCGTCATTCATCGTTCTGCAACGAATGTTGCATTAAGATAGAATCTCTATTGCCCGCGAGTTTAGGCAGGCAGCCATGGATTGTCAACCCATACGTTTAGGCGAAGATTAGCGCATTTTGATTACGCAACGCATGTTGCGTTTGTGATACAGTGAATCGAAAAATGAGATGATGGTGTCGTCGGCAAAACAATGCATCTTGACCGAATGAAACATACGTTGTAATTGTTTGCCTCTAATAACGTCCAACAGTAAGGACGAATTGAAAGTGAGTCGAAGAGGGCCAAGGAATGAGCGAGGCAACTACATCGCCGGCAAAGCAAGCAATCACCGTGCGGTGGATTCACGACGTTCAGGAAATGAATGTCTGCGTCGAATTGCAGCAGCGCATCTGGGGCTATGCGCCCTTGGACACCGTGCCCGACCAGATTTTTATCGTGGCGAAAAAGACCGGTGGCCAGGTGATGCTGGCGTACGACGCCGATAAGCCCGTCGGATTCGCGCTCGCGTTCGCCGCCGCACGCGATGGACTCACCTACTTGCATTCCCACATGGTTGGCGTTATCGACGAATATCAAAACCGCGGCGTTGGCCGCCTGCTGAAGCTCGCACAACGCGATGACGCCCTCGATCGCGGCATTGACCTCATCGAATGGACCTTCGATCCCCTGCAACTAAAAAACGCCCACTTCAACATCGAGCGCCTCGGCGCCATCGTCCGCCACTACATTCCCAATCTCTACGGCCGCACCTCAAGTCCGTTGCACGCCGGTCTGCCAACAGACCGCCTTGTCGGCGAATGGTGGGTTCGCTCGAGCCGAGTGGAAAATATCTTGAACGGCACTCCGCGCTCGACCGCTGCTGTCCCCGAACGAATCGCCATTCCAGCAAACATCCGCGACATCTGCCGCGACGACCCTCAAGCTGCTGAGCAAATACAAACAAATTTCCGCGAACAATTTTCAGCTTACATCGCCGCCGGCCGCTCTGCCGTCGGTTTCGAGTTCAACGCCCAACTTGGGACTTACCTCATGGAGCCCTATGAAGATTGAATCCATTACTTTGCGTGAAATTCAAATGCGTCTCAAGGCGCCCTTCGAAACCAGCTTTGGCGTCTCCCACCATCGCCGCATCATTCTTGTGGAAGTCGTCGCCGACGGCGTCAGCGGCTGGGCCGAAGTCACCGCCACCGAAACTCCCGGCTACAACTCCGAGACCACCGATACTGCCTGGCACGTCATCTCCGACTTCGTCGCCCCTGCCCTGATCGGCAAAACAATTGATTACGCCTCCGACTGCCCCGCGCTCCTCGCCGCCATTCGCGGACACGAAATGGCCAAGAGCGGCGTCGAAAACGCCCTCTGGGACGCCGAAGCTCGCATCAAAGGGCTTCCGCTTTCGAAACTTCTTGGCGGCACGCTCGACGAAATCGCCAGCGGCGTCTCTCTCGGCATTCGCGAAAATCCGCCATCCCTCGTGCGCCGCGTTGAAGAAGAACTCCTCAGCGGCTACCAGCGCATCAAACTAAAAATCAAGCCCGGCAAAGATCTCGACTATGTCGCCGCCGTCCGCAAACAATTCCCCAATATCCTTCTCTCCGTGGATGCCAATTCCGCCTATCGCCTCGAGGACGCCCCGCATCTCCGCGAACTCGATCAATACAACCTGCTCATGATGGAGCAGCCCTTAAACTGGGACGACATCTACGCCCACTCCAAGCTCCAATCCCAAATCAAAACTGCCATCTGCCTCGACGAGTGCATCAACAACGCCCGCCACGCCCTCACCGCCATCGAATTAAAAGCCTGCCGTATCGTCAACGTCAAGCTCGGTCGCGTCGGCGGTCACACGGAAGCCCTCCGCGTCGAAGAAGTCTGCCGAACGCACTCCATCCCCGTCTGGTGCGGCGGAATGCTCGAGACCGGCATCGGCCGCGCCCACAACATCGCCATGTCCACTCTCGCCGGCTTCACCCTTCCAGGCGACGTCTCCGCAAGCAAGCGCTACTGGGCGGAAGACATCATTGAGCCGGAAGTCGAAGTCACCTCCAAAGGCACCATCCACGTTCCGAAAGCCCCCGGCATCGGTTTCACAGTCCGCCGCGATCGCATCGAAAAACTTACCGTGCGCACCAACAGCTGGAGCAGCCAGCTCACCGCTGCGTAGCTACGTTCGAACGCACGCAGCTCACCCAGCCCGCAGAATCACGCATGAAATCAGGCAAAATGCCTGCTATCCTCTACATTCTTGCGCATCTCCATCACATCGCCGATTCTCAGCACTATTTCGAAGGAAACTTATATGAAACGCCTCGCAACCCTAGCCACCTTCACTCTCTTCGCCACTCTCTCAACCCCCGCGCAACGCGTACCCGAAACCGTCGTCCCTGACTCCTACGACCTGAAATTCACCCCCGACCTCTCCAGTGCCACGTTCTCCGGCGAAGAAACCATCCACGCCCATCTCCAAAAAGCTGCCACCACAATCACTCTCAACTCCGCCGAAATCGAATTCCAGGAAGCCAGCATCGCCGCAGGCGATTTCAAGCAAGCCGCCGCCGTAAAGCTCGACGAAAAAAACGAAACCGCCTCTCTCTGGGTCCCAGACACCGTTCCCGTCGGCCCTATCGAAATTCACATCCGGTTCACCGGCGTCCTCAACGACAAGCTCCGCGGCTTTTATCTCAGCCAGACCACACACCGCCGCTACGCCGTAACGCAATTTGAAGCCACCGACGCCCGCCGCGCCTTTCCCTCCTTCGATGAGCCTGCCTACAAAGCCGTCTTCCGCGTTACTCTCGTCGTGGACAAAGGCGACACAGCCATCTCCAACGGCAAAATCATCTCCGACACTCCCGGCCCAACCGCCGGCAAGCACACCCTCACATTTTCCGAATCCCCGAAAATGTCTAGCTATCTCGTCGCCATGATGGTCGGAGACTTCGCCTGCATCGAAGGCGCCGCCGACAACGTTCCCATCCGCGTCTGCGCCGTCCCCGAGAAAAAGAATCTGCTCTCCTACGCGCTCCTCTCCGCCGAAAACATCCTCAAGTTTTACGACACCTATTTCCAGACCAAATATCCCTTCAAAAAACTCGACATCATCGCGTTTCCCGATTTTTCTGCCGGCGCCATGGAAAACACCGCCGCCATTACTTACCGCGAAACCCTCCTCACCATCGACGACAAAAACGCTTCCGTCGACGCGCATCAGGCCGTCGTGGCGGTGCTGGCGCACGAAATGGCGCATATGTGGTTCGGCGATTTGGTGACGATGAAATGGTGGGACGACATCTGGCTGAACGAAGGGTTTGCGACGTGGATGGCCCATAAGC
>Ga0209655_10000236_pt1 | contig 21263 bp, 19 predicted proteins | sample BogFormECP03_OM2_FD_188236 | JGI IMG/M metagenome (GOLD analysis project Ga0209655, IMG submission 188236) | Bog forest soil microbial communities from Calvert Island, British Columbia, Canada - ECP03_OM2 (SPAdes) (version 2) | ecosystem: Environmental > Aquatic > Freshwater > Wetlands > Bog ...
CCTATACGCTAGAGTTGATTGAGAGCACATGGACTATCCCGCGCTGAACAAACTTTTCCTGGACGCCGTAGATCGCTACGCCAATCCGAAAGCACAAATGTACAAAACAGCGAACGGCTGGGAGTCCATCTCCGCCGGCGAAATGCTGCGCCGCGTCGCGGGCTTGTCTAAAGCCCTGGGCGAACTGGGCATAAGAACCGGCGACCGTGTAGGCATCTTCGCTCCCAATTGCGCGGAATGGCACGTTGCGGATTTCGCGATCACCGGGCTGGGCGCGGCCAGCGTGCCGATTTATTTCAACGAGTCCGCCGACCGCTTGACCTACATCCTGAACGACTCAGGCGCGCGGATTGTGATCACCAAGGGCGAAACGCAAGCGCGCAAGATTGCCGAAGCGCGCGCGCGCATTCCCGGGCTGGAGCACGTTATCTCGGTTGCTCCGCCAAGCGATCTGCACGGCGAAATTCTGCGCTATGAGACCTTGATTGCCACCGCCGGGGACGCAGACATCGCGGAATACCGCCGCCGCGCCGCGGAAGTCTCCGGCGGGCAACTTGCGACGATCATTTACACTTCGGGAACGACGGGCGAACCCAAGGGTGTGATGCTGAATCACGCGAATCTCAGCTCCAATTCGATTGATTCGCTGGAGGAATACGTATTTGAGCCCGATGACGTGGCGCTGGAATTTTTGCCACTTGCGCATGTGTACGAGCGCACCGTCGGCTATGGCTATTTGTCGCGCGGGGTTTCGATTGCCTACCTCGAGCAGATCGAAGCCGTCGCCGAAGCGCTGCTGGAAGTGCATCCGACCATAACCGCGGCCGTGCCGCGATTTTTTGAGAAGCTGTATGCGAACATTTTGGAGAAGGGCCATCGCGCGACGGGCCTGAAGCGCAAAATTTTCGATTGGGCGCTTGGCGTGGCGCAGGAATCGGTCCCTTGGCGCGCGTACGGGAAAAAGCCTAGCAGCGGATTGCAACTGCGGTGGGGAATTGCGGACCGGCTGGTGTATTCGAAAATTCGCGCGGGACTGGGCGGAAAGATTCGCACGTTCTGCTCCGGCGGCGCGCCGCTCGCTCCGGAACTTGCGGAATTTTTCTGGTCGTTGAATGTGCGGGTCTTTCAGGGCTACGGCCTGACGGAAACTGCGCCAGTGGTTACGGCGAATTTGCCGACTGCGAACAAGGTCGGCACGGTGGGGCGTCCGATCCCGCACGTGCAAGTGCACATTGCAGAGGATGGCGAGATTCTGGTGAAGGGCCCGAACGTGATGCAGGGCTACTATCGCAAGCCCGCCGAGACGCGCGAAGTGTTGACGGAAGACGGCTGGTTCCGCACGGGCGACATTGGGAGGCTCGACGCGGACGGATATCTGATCATCACCGACCGCAAAAAGGAATTGCTGAAGACCGCCGCGGGGAAATTTGTCGCGCCCGCTCCGATCGAAAATATGCTGAAGTCCAGCCCGTACATCACGAATGCGATTGTGGTAGGCGACAAGCGCAAGTTTGTGTCCGTATTGATTGTGTTGAATTTCGCGACAATCGAAGCCGAAGCGAAGCGCCAAGGCCGCGAATTCGCCACGCATTCGCAGATGCTCGCGGACCCGTGGGTGCGCGATCTGATGACGCAGGAGATCGAACGCCGCACAGCGTCGCTGGCGCAATACGAGAAGCCCAAGCGCTTCGCCCCGCTAGAGCAGGATTTTACTTACGCCAGCGGCGAGCTGACCTACACGCTGAAAATGAAGCGGCGCGTGATCGAAGAGCGTTACCAAGACGTGATCGCGCGGCTGTATGCGGATGTGGAAGAGCCGCGGCCGCAGCATCAGGCGTAGCCCAAGAGTGGAAGCAGGCGAAAGTTTCGCGTATAACCTCTACCAGCCGGGCGTTCAGACGGGTTGGAATCGCGCCTCGCGCAGCGCGCACGCTGTACAATGAGATTCGGAGAATCGTGATGGCCGACCAACTAGTGATTGCCGGGCGCGCTTTCAACTCGCGCTTGATTGTGGGCACGGGGAAATACCGCAGCTTCGATGAAATGCGCCGTGCGCATCAGGCCTCCGGCGCGGAAATGGTAACCGTCGCGGTGCGGCGCGTGAACCTCACTGATAAGTCCAAGGAATCCCTGCTCGATTACATTGACCGCAATAATTTTTTCATCCTGCCGAATACCGCCGGCTGCTACACCGCGGACGAAGCGGTGCGCACGGCGCGGCTGGGGCGTGAAGTCGGCCTATCGGAATGGGTGAAGCTGGAAGTGATCGGCGACCAGCAGACGCTTTTCCCAGACACGGAACAATTGATCGCCGCGACGAAAATTTTGGTGCAGGAAGGTTTCGTGGTTCTGCCCTATACGAACGACGATTTGATCGTCGCGCGGAAGTTAGTTGACGCTGGCGCGGCCGCGGTGATGCCTCTGGGCGCGCCGATAGGCTCCGGCATGGGCATCCAGAATGTGACCAACCTGCGGATTTTGCGCGAACGGGTCACGGAAGTGCCACTGATTGTGGACGCCGGCGTGGGCACCGCTTCCGACGCAGCGTTGGCGATGGAACTGGGCGCGGATGGCGTGCTAATGAACACCGCGATCGCCGAGGCGCAGGATGCGGTGCTGATGGCCGAAGCGATGGGCTCGGCTGTGGACGCCGGCCGCAAGGCATTCCTGGCCGGACGGATCGTCAAGAAGCTCTACGCGTCGGCTTCGAGCCCGCTGCATGGAGTGGTGAAGTAGTCTGCTTATCTGCTGCTGCGTCGCGCACTCCGTCTGCCTTTTTGACGCGCGGGCTTAGCGAAATAAAACGTGCCACAGAATATCCACCAGCGCGTGCACGATCGCGCCGGGAAATAGCGACCCCGTTTTAATCCACGTACGCCCGTAGAACAATCCCGCCACGGTTGCCAGGAACACATATTTCCAATTGGGGAACGGCGCGTGAAAAATATGCGCAAAGCCGAAAGCGACAGATGCCACCGCCAAGCCCGCCCACTGATTTTTGAACGTGCGCGAAAGAATATTCTGCAGCACGCCGCGAAATAGAAATTCCTCCGGCCACGCCGTGAAAAATAAAATGCCGATGACTTCGATGGGAGCCGTGCGCAAGCGCCCGAGCGATGGCGCGTAAGTGAGGAAGCCGATGCGCAGCCCGAGGACGACCGCGATGGCCGCAAATACCGCAAAGTGCAGCACCACGTTCCACGCAAATCCACTCCGCCATTCCACTGCGTAACCGATTCCGTCCAGACGCCGCAACTGCACGAACGCCGCAACTCCCGTGCTCAGCGCCAGCAGGATGGTCAGCGTGTGCATCAGCTGCGGCGGATAAGGAAACAGCACGTACAGAAATGTGAGCCCCTTCCAGCGCAGTTCAACGGGAAGCCAGATCAGCAGCAAAGCAGCATAGTCTTGCCACTGGCCCGCGGGTTTTCCGATGCAAGTGGCGGCCAGCAGCGCCGGCAGCACGGTGTAAGCCGCGCCGAGCAATACCGTTTTCCAATCCGACGTGACGCCGATGGTGTAAATCAGCACGGCGAACAATGGCACCAGCGGCGCGAGCACTGTGCCATGCTCGCCGAACAAATGCCGCGACCGCTCCAGCACACGCGGCGCCGCAAGAAACAACTCAAACGCGAATAGCGCCGCAGCCACTCCGAGCGCCAGCGCGAACGAGCGGCCGGTGTAGCCCAGCCGTATTCCGTAGAACGCAGCGAGAACCACGATTACAGCCCACGCGGCACACGCCGTCGGCAAGTTCATGGACCAGGATGCGGAGTTCTTCGCCACGGCTGAGGATTTTACTGGAGTGCGCCACGATTCAGGAAGGAACTTCAGTGCTGGCCCAGTTTCCAATGAACAACAATCAGCCACCGAGGCGATTGAGCCCATTAAACGCGGCAGTCTTGTAACACTCAGCCAAGGTGGGATAGTTGAAAACGGTATCTATGAAGTAGGTGATCTTGCCCTTGAGCTTGAAAACGGCCTGGCCGATGTGCAGCAGCTCGGCAGCATTTTCCCCGAAAATATGCACGCCCAGCAAATTCAGCGTTTCGCGATGGAAAAGGAGCTTGAGCCGGCCGTCGGTATGTCCCGCGATCTGGCCACGCGCAATCTCGCGGTAGTACGCCACGCCGACTTCGTAGGGAACATCGGCATCGGTGAGCTGTTCCTCGGTCTTCCCAATGAAGGAGATCTGCGGGATGGTGTAAATCCCGTAAGGGTAGCTCTCAGGATCGGTCTGCACCTGCACACCGAAGGCCCGTGCGGCGGCGATGCGTCCTTGCTCCATGGAAACGGAAGCGAGACTCGGAAACCCGATAACGTCGCCAACAGCGAAGATGTGCGGTTGCGTGGTGCGGAAATCCGCGTCAACCTTAATCCGGCCGCGATTGTCAGCCTCGATGCCGGCCGCGGCCAGGTCCAAACGTTCCACGTTGCCTTGGCGGCCCACGGCGTAAAGCAACGCGTCCGCGTTGATGCGCTTCTTGCTCACCAGGTTCGCCGCCACTTTGCCATCGGGCAATGCCTCCACGCTATCGACTTCCTCGTTCAAGCGCATAGTGGCGCGGTGATCTCGCATCTGGTAGCTGAGCGCCTCCACCATTTCGGTATCCGCAAACTCGAGCAGGCGCGGCCGCTTTTCGACAATGATAACGCGCACACCTAGTGTGGCGAACATGCAGGCATACTCAACGCCAATCACGCCGCCGCCAACCACGATGAGCGTCCTGGGAATCTGCGGCATGCTCAGGATCTGGTCGCTGTCGATAATGTTGCGGCCGTTGATGGGCACCTTGGGATTCTTCGCGGGCTTGGTTCCAGTAGCGATGACGATGTATTCGCTTGCAAACTCCGCAAAGCCATTGCCGTTCTCGACCCGCAGGTGATGCGCATCCAGAAATTTTCCAGTGCCGTGGATGACGTCCACGCCGTTGCGCTTGAGCTGGTCTTGCGTAACGCCGACCTCGTTTTCGACCACACGTTGGATACGGAAAATCACATCAGCCATGGTGATGGTCGCCGCTGCGCCGCGATTGGCGCCGTAGAAATTCTTGGAATAGAAACCGGAGAGGTGCAGAACGGCTTCGCGCATTGTCTTGCTGGGGATGGTGCCGGTATTGATGCATACCCCGCCGACGGCGCTCTGCTTTTCGACCATCGCCACGCGCTTCCCGGCCTTCGCGCCCTGAATGGCGGCGCGTTGCCCGCCCGGCCCGGAGCCAATGACGATCAATTCATATGGCTGCATTCGATTATTCCTGGGTGGCTGTATGGTCTTTGGACCATGTCATGCGCTAAAGACTGATAGCGCACATGTGTTACGGCGAGATGAACGACTGCGGCCAAGGGTCCGCGCGCGGGAGTAACCCCGATCCGGGTGATGCCGCGGCATGGTCCTGCAATAGACACTCGTTGATTCCTTTGCGGTTCCGGCAGGATGCTTCTTATGCGATTCTGGTGCGGCTCGAAACGACGCCACAGTGATGCCCGCACCTGCGAAATCCGCACGGTTCACCTACATTGATTGGCTGCGGGGATTCGCCTGCCTGCTGATGTTCGAAGTGCACTCCTACGATTCGTGGCTCAACGCATCGGCGCGCGCGACGAAGTTCTTCAAGTGGTCGCAACTGAGCGGTACGCTTCCAGCGCCGCTGTTCCTGTTCTTGGCGGGCCTGTCGTTCGCGCTGGTGACGGACAAGATGCGCCGCAAGGGCGTAACGCCGAACGAAATCGCCCGCAAGACGATTCTGCGCGGCGCCGAAATCCTGGCGCTCGGCTACGGCTTTCGCGTGCAGGAATATTTGCTCGGGCTGCCCTGGGCCCCCTGGACCGACCTGCTGCGCGTGGACATTCTAAATACAATCGGCTTCTCGATGATTCTGATGGCCGCGGTGTGCTGGTTCGCACGCACGCGCGCGGCAAATCTGGCGCTCGCTCTCGTGGCCACGGCAGCGATCGCGCTTGCCACGCCGCCGCTCTACACCACGTGGCGGCCGCGCTGGCTGCCGTGGTATCTCCAGTCCTACATCAACGGCGTGCACACGTTCAAAACTCCACAGGCGTGGCTCTTCCCGGTTTTCCCCTGGGCGGCGTTTGCCTTTGCCGGCCTGGCGCTGGGGTTTTTCCTGTTCGACGATTGGGCGATGAAGAACCAGCCGAAAGCCGTCGCGTACCTGGGCACGCTCGGAATTGCGCTGTACTATTTTTCGATGTGGCTGGACGCGCAGCCGGTGCAAATCTTCGCGGTATACGATTACTGGCACACCAGCCCTAATTTTTTTCTGGCGCGCCTCGGCATCCTGCTGGTGCTATTTCCGTTGAGCTACGCGTGGTGTCGCTGGGTGGTATCGCGGATACCGTTCAGCCCGCTGGTGCAGATGGGCCAGACGTCGCTGCTGGTTTATTGGGTGCACATCGAATTCGTGTACGGCCGGTTCTCGATTCTGCACAAGGGCGCGCAATCCATTCCGATCGCGACATTCGGCCTGCTGATCATTACCACGCTGATGGTTTTACTGTCGGTCGCGCGGACACGCTGGAAGGGGCACGGCGCCGAAGTGCTGGCATGGTTGCGCCGCGTGGTAAAGCCCGCGACGGGGCCGAAGACTTAAGGGTTACCTTACTTACTGCGCGGAACAGGGCTGTGGTGGCGCCGCGGGATGCGCGGGATCGGCAGCGCGCGGCTGCGTCTTGAAAATTAATTCTCCCGGGCGCGCCAGGCCGATATCTTCGCGGGCGATACATTCGATGGTGGAAGGATCAGTCTTCAGATCCTTCACGTGGTCCTGCAGTTTTTTGTTCTCGACGTCCAGCTGATTAATTTCCTGCTGAATTTTGCGCGCTTCTGCCTGCGAACGGCGCATCGCCAGCACGCCGTGCGTTCCGAAAATATCTTGCAATAGCAGCAGCACAAATCCAGCGATCAGGAACCAATACAAATTGCGGCGCAGGAACGCGCCCAGCTGCTCGACGAAGCTCTGGCGCGCAGCCGTCGCCTCGCGGCCTACTGGGGGCGGATTGTTGACGCCGCGGTTCATTGGGTAATCCATGCGCGCGCTTCCTCTGCCAATTTCTGCGCTGCTGCGACCGTCGCGGCTTCGGTGTAAATACGCGCGACCGGCTCGGTGCCCGATGGGCGCATCAGAATCCACGAGCTGTCGTCGAAAATCAATTTGAGTCCGTCGGTGCGATCGATTTTCGCGACTTTGTGTCCCGCGAATTCACTGAAGTCCTGCCGCAAGCGATCGGGCAACTTCGCCTGGGCCTCCGCTGGCAGGTGCAAGTTTTCGCGGACCGGCCAAAATTCGGCGCCAACGCGACGGAAAAGGCCACGCAACTGATCGCCCAGCGACTTCTGCCGCGCGGCGATCATCTCGGCTACGAGCAGGCAGGCGAGGACGCCGTCTTTCTCGGGGAGATGGCCGTGGATGGTCATCCCCGCGCTTTCTTCGCCCCCCAGCGCAATCTTGCCGGCGCGCAGCAGCGGCCCAACGTACTTGAAGCCCACAGGAGTTTCGTAGGCCTGCACACCGTGCAGGCGCGCAACGGCATCAATGAGATGGGTCGTGGCTACGCTGCGCGAAGCCCCCAGCTTCTCACCGCGCGTTTCCAGCAAATAATCGAACACCAGTCCCAGAATGTGATTGGGCTGCACGAACGTGCCGTCGCGATCGAGGATGCCAAAGCGGTCGGCATCGCCATCGGTAGCGAGGCCGGCGAGCGATTTCTTCTCCACCACCAGCTTCTTCAGCGGCGCGAGATTTTCTTCCGAAGGGTCCGGGCCGCTGCCGTCGAACAAAACGTCCCGCCGCGTCCGAATCGATTCGACCGTCATCCCGTGGTCGGTGAGGATCCGATCGAGCCAACCTGAGCCGCAGCCATGCACAGCGTCGTAGGCAAAATTGCCTTCGGCTTTGGCCAGCACATCGAAGCGAATCATTTTTCTCAGCTGCGCGAAGTACGGCCCGCGCGGATCGATTCGCTCGAAATCGTCGCCAATGTCCTGGAAGTGGCCTTCGTCGTCCGGCAAAGCCGCCGCGCGTTTCTCAATGTCCTGAGTTATGTCCGGCAAGGCCGGTCCGCCGTCGGGGCCGGAGAATTTCAGGCCGTTGTACTCGGCAGGATTGTGGCTGGCGGTGATGTTGACGCCACCGTCGTACTTATTGTGGATAATCGCATGGGCCAGCACCGGAGTCGGTGTCGGTTCCGGGCAGAAAACGATCCCGCAGCCATTTTTCCGCAGCACGTCCGCCGCCGTGCGCGCGAATTCCGGAGAAAAGAATCGCGTGTCGTGCCCCACGACGAGTTTAGGATTTTTCTTTAGCGCGCAGACGTGTCCCGCGATGGCCGCCGATGCCCGGCGCACTCCGCCAAAAGTAAAATCGTCGGCGATCACGCCGCGCCAACCCGAGGTCCCGAAATGGATCGTTTGTTTCGTCACGGGCGACTATTGTATCTTGGCGCGCGGCCTAAAATCACGGAAGAACAGCGCGAGTCGCAAGAGTCAACGTGGGCTAGCAGATAAAATGACGGACAAAATCCTAGTACTGGTCACGTGTGGGTCGCGAAACGAGGCGCACAAGATCGCGCGCGCTCTCGTCGGGCAGCGGCTGGCGGCCTGCGTCAGCGAGATTGGCGTCCCCGTAGCCTCCACGTACCACTGGAAGGGAAAAGTGGAGTCGGCGAAGGAGTTCTTGCTGCTGATCAAAACGACCAAGAAGCGTTTCGCGGCAGTACGCGACGCGGTGCACAAGTTGCATAGCTACGAACTCCCGGAAATTATCGCATTGCCCATCGCGGCAGGCTCGCGCACCTATTTAGATTGGATCGCCACCTCGATGAAGACCATGTAGTTTGCAGCGATGCCAGCCGAAGCTGCCAAGAACCGACGAGTGTGTCACCGCGGACGCGCCGCTGAATCCATCCTCAAGCTCAGACGCTAGATTTGAGCGAGAGCCTGGTCCAAATCGGCGATGATGTCCTCGACGTCTTCAATTCCCACCGACAACCGCACCAACCCTTCCGTGATCCCAATCTGCATCTGAATGTCCGGCGGGATCGAAGCGTGAGTCATCAGCGCCGGCAGCGAAATCAGCGTCTCAACGCCCCCCAGGCTCTCGGCCAGCGAGCACAGCCGCACGTGATTCAGAAACTTCTTGGCCGCATCCAGCGGTCCCAGGTCAAACGAAATCATGGCGCCGAAGCCACGCTGCTGCCGTTTGGCGAGTTCGTGCTGGGGATGGGAAGCAAGCCCGGGGAAAATGACGTGTTTTACCTTCGGATGGGCAGCCAGGTACTTCGCCACCGCCATCCCGTTGGAATTGTGGCGGTCCATCCGCACCGCCAGGGTCTTGACCCCGCGCGAAACCAGAAAGCAATCCATCGGCGCAAGGCCAGCTCCCGCCGAGCGCTGCACAAAATATATTTTCTGGGCTTGCTCGGGAGTGCTGACGATTACCGCTCCGCCGGTGCAATCACTATGTCCGTTCAGGAATTTGGTCATGGAATGGACCACGATGTCCGCACCCAGCGCGAGAGGCTGTTGCAGATAAGGCGTTAGGAAGGTGTTGTCCACCACAACCGTCAGTTTCCGCTCGTGTCCCAGTTTCGCCACGGCCGCCAGGTCCGTGACGATCATCGTGGGGTTCGTAGGCGTCTCCACGTAAATCATTTTCGTGTTCGGCTTGATGGCCTGCTTCACCTTTTCCAGGTTGGAGGTGTCCACATAGCTGAATTCCAAGCCGAACTCGACCAGCAGTTGCGTGGTGATGCGGAAAACTCCGCCATAGACCGCCTGCGACAGGATGGTATGGTCCCCAGGACGCAAGAGGCGGAACACGGAATCAATGGCCGCCATCCCTGAAGTGAATACGTACGCCGCGTGGCCTCCTTCGAGCTTCACGATGGTGCGCTCCAGAGCCTTTCGGTTTGGGTGATTCGTTCGGGCGTAGTCGTAACCTTTACTCTTGCCCATCTCTTCGATGACGTAGGTCGAGGTCTGGTAAATCGGCGCAACGATGGAACCGGTCAGCGCGTCCGGCTCCTGGCCCACGTGAATTGCATCCGTCGAAAACCCCATCACTTTCCTCCCGGCACGAAACCTCAGAATCTTTCCACCGTGCACCGCGCGGCACGGCTCATCCAGGAATCCATTCCTGGCAAGAGCCGAGTGGCCCGCAAGTCCAACTCCGGCGAGCTCTTACACAGTCCCTGCAAACTTAGGCGAACCACAGTGCCCGCAAATTCGACCTTCATCATACGTCAGCCGCCGGCTCACATCACACCGAACGGCCCGTGGGTTGTCAAAAAATGCGGCAAGCCTGCCGCACAGGAAGACCGGAGCAACATTTATAATTGCGCGATGAGTCTCTCCGGATCTACCGGAAGCCGCCGTCGGCGTAGCGCGGACTTATGCCTCTTGAGAGACTTCCCGGATTGGAGTACAAGAAGGATGTATGAGGCCCTGCAGCTACCTTCGACGGCCCTTCTTCTTCATTGCCCTGGCTGCGATTTTGGCAAAGGGATTGCTCCCTGCCGGCGCTTGTCGCGCGCAGTCCAATGACGCCGGCAAGTCTACGACTCAGAGTCAACCCAACTCCGCAGACAAACCCAGCCAGAAAGACGATCAACCCTCCGACGATAACACTACGAGATTGCGAATTGTGGTCACTAATACTCAGGATAAGCCGGTCGGAAACGCCAGCGTTTACGTCCGCTTCAACCAGCCGGGCGGTTTCTTACACAAAGACAAGCTCGCCGAGCTGAGCTTCAAGACCAACGAAGACGGTTCAGTGAAAGTTCCCGCCGTGCCGCGAGGCAAAATTTTGGTTCAAGTGATTGCCAAGGGCTTGCACACATTTGGAAAATGGTACGACATCGAGAAAGATCAAGACACCATCGCCATCAAGCTCGAAGCCGCTCCGCACTGGTATTAGATTTGGTTCGCCCGAGGTTTTTTACCGCGATTGCTCCCTCGCATTTTCCTCGGCCAACGGCAGTACACTGCCCTGAACTTGTGCAAATAGGATTAAACCGTTGCGTTGCAGAACGATTTCGTTTTGCGTGCGTCCATTTCCACACGGTTTTCAACAGAACTGTTGAAAACTTTTACAAAAAATTCATATTTTCTCGGTCGTTTCGCCCGGGAATGGTTTCAAAAGTGCCTTCCCGCGTTTTCTCCATTCTATTTTGGAAATGACCCCCCGGTTCCACGGTCCAAAAAGAAATTTTCCCACGCCGCGCGTTAGCTCGCAGCCTGCATGTCTTTGTGCGTGCTTGCTATCAGCAGGCGCGCCGCTGCAAAATATCCAGGACCCAAATGAGATATTTGATTCTCAACGCCGATGACTTTGGAATGACGCGCGGTGTGAACCAGGGAATCATTCGCGCTCATCGCGAAGGCACTCTCACCAGCACCACGTTGATGGCCAATGGTCCGGCGTTCGACGACGCGGTGGAACAGAGCGCCGCGAATCCCAAATTGGGAGTGGGCTGCCATTTAGTTCTGGTCGGAGGCAGGTGCGTCGCTCCGCGGGATGATGTTGCGTCACTGGCCGACGCGCAAGGCAATTTACCGGAGTCACTGCCGATGTTCGTTGCCAAACTTAGCTCCGGAATGATCCCAACCAAGCAAATTGAAATCGAGATGCGCGCGCAGATCGAAAAAATTCGCGCCGCCGGAATCACTCCGACGCATCTGGACACCCACAAACATACGCATGCGCATCCTCGGGTGATGGAAGCGCTTGGAAAAGTCGCCAACGAACTTGGAATCAAGCGAGTGCGCAAGCCTGTGGAAAATCTTCACGATTCCTGGCAGACAATGCAGGCCGACGAAAAGGGCTTTTCGATGCAAATCGTGGCGGCCGGAGCAGTTCGCGCCATCGCGCCGCGCTTCTTCGCAATCGCCAGAAAGTACGGCCTTACTTTTCCCGACCATTTCCTGGGATTGGCCGTCACCGGGCAGGTGAGCGCCGCCGCACTGCGCCGTATGGTTGATGCACTGGACGAAGGCAGCACCGAAATCATGCTGCACCCTGGAATCTGCGATGCCGACTTGGTCCAGTCCGGCACCCGCCTGCGCGAGCGCCGCGAAACCGAGCTCGCGGCGCTGCTCGATCCCGGCGTGCGCAGTGCGTTGCACGAACGAGGCATTCGCTTAATCAGCTATCGCGAGTTAAACTAAGCACATGCGCGAACACCCGAAAAATCCGCCGCGTTTTTCCCTGGTGGTCCCCTTTCACGACGAGCAACAGAGCGTTCGCGAACTGCACCGACAGTTAAGCGCGATCATGACCGGGCGATTCGAGCCAGTAGAGTTCGTTTATGTGGATGACCAGAGCTCGGACGCGACTCCCCAAATCCTAGCCGAGATTGCCGAGGAAGATCCGCGCGTGGCGGTGCTGCGCCTGAAGCGCAATTATGGCCAGACCACAGCGCTCGCCGCGGGATTCGACTATGCTTCCGGCGACGTGATCATCTCCATGGACGGCGACCTCCAGCACGACCCCGCGGACATTCCCACCCTGCTCGAAACTCTGGACGCGACCGGCTGTGACATCGTCAGCGGCTGGCGCCAAAAACGCGTGGACAATTTTATCCTGCGCCGCCTGCCTTCGCGCGTCGCCAACTGGATGATGGCCAAGCTTTCCGGCGTCAACATCCACGACTTCGGCACGACGTTCAAGGTTTACCGACGCGAGACCATCAAGGACGTCCCGCTGTACGGCGAAATGCACCGATTCATTCCCGCGCTCGCGGCGTGGAACGGCGCCAAGATCGTCGAAGTTCCCATCCGCAACATCGTCCGGCCCGACGGCAAGTCGCATTACGGGATTTCGCGGACGCTGCGCGTTTTCTTCGACATCGTCACCATTCGCTTCCTGATGCGCTACATGACCCGTCCGCTGCACTTCTTCGGTCCCCCTGGACTGCTGGGATTGTTTACGGGTGGCGGAATCATGGCGTTCCTGCTAGCCGAGAAGCTGATGTGGTGGCGGCTGGACCTGTTCGCGCTGCACGGTCCCTTGCTCATCCTGGGACTGATGCTGACGCTATTTGGAGTTCAACTCCTCGCGGTCGGCCTGGTCGGCGAGCTGCTCATGCGCACGCACTTCGAATCCCGAGAAGAGCCCATCTATCGGGTTGAGCACGTTTACGGCGGCCCGGACGCCGTCAACATTTCCGGATTCCCCAAAGCAAAAACGCTTGCTTCCCGGCAAGCTGGCGGATAGATTGGCGGCTGCGTTGCCGGGGATTTTGCGTCCCCGCGAACATAGGTCGAGCGGCGCTGACCCAACCCGGCGTTGACCGAGATTGAGGCAATGTTGCGCAAGATTTTTCTATGCGGATCCGTTGCTCTGCTGCTCGCGGCGATGGTGTGGGCCGGCGACGACCCGTGGAAGGCCAAGCCGTATCAACAGTGGGACGCCAAGGACGTTCGCAAGGTGCTCGACGCTTCGCCCTGGGCGCGCAGTGTGCAAGTGGAAGCCCCGTGGATTAGCGGAGGCGACGCAGGCGCTGCCGATAGCGGTGGCGCGGCATCGCGGCCTAGTCCTATGGGGCCCGCCCAAGCGCAGCGGCCTGGCGCCAATGGTGCCGCCGACGTAGGCGGCGGTGCGCAGACCGTCGCTACTGTCACCTTCGTGGTGCGTTGGGCTTCGTCGCGCACAGTCCGCGAAGCGCTGCTGCGCGGTGCAATCCTGGCTGGCCAAATCACAGAAGAAGCAGCAGCACAGCAGCTGGCGCAGCCTGTCGAAACATACGAAATTGTAGTAGCGGCGCCGGACATGAAGCCGTTTCAGTCGGTGGACGAGAAGATTCTGGAACACGGCGCTTTCCTGATGAACAGAAAAACAAGAGAAAAGGTCGCCCCGACTGGCGTGAAAATTCAGAATAGCGAAGACGGGAAAAAGATTCAGTCGGTCGCGTTTTTCTTTCCGAAAAAATCGGAAAGCGGGGTATCCACGATCGCCTCCGATCAGAAGACCGTGGATTTTCTATGCGTTGTCACCAACGTGAAAATAGAAGCGAGTTTTGACACTTCCAAAATGTCGGACGCATTGGGACGCGACCTCTAGTCTCAATCGCAAAAAATCTCAAGTACGTGAGGAGTGCTCATGAAGTTAGCGATGCGTTGCTGTTGCGGTTTTGTGCTGGCAGCGATGCTGCCCGGTTCTGCCGGCGCTCAGATGGGCGTGCACGCCGGCCCGGCCATGCGTGGAATTTTCAATCCGGTGGTGGGTTCGGGCGGCGAATACGAAATGACATCGGAGAAGGGCACCAACACGGTGATGGAAATCGCCGTAGTCGGCAAGGAATCGGTTGACGGCAAAGACGGCTACTGGTTTGAGATGACCATTGCTAACACATCTATGGGCCAGATGATTTCGAAGAGTCTGACGGTTCTGGACGGCCAGGACACCGTCGTCTCCCGCATGATCATGCAGATGCCCAACCGCCCGCCGATGGAAATGCCCATGCAGATGTACAAGGCCAACGCGCAAAAGCAGTCAGCCGATATTCGCGACCGCGCGGAAGATGTCGGCAGCGAAACCGTCAGCACTCCAGCCGGAACTTTCGTCACCGAGCATTACAAGATGAAGGACGGATCGGGCGACGCCTGGGTGGCGCCGAAGGCCGGCCCGTATGGCCTGGTGAAATCCCAGGGAAAAGATTCCTCCATGGTGCTGACCAAAGTCATCACGGATGCCAAGGATAAGATTACCGGGACGCCGCAGCCGTTTAATCCCACGATGTTCCAGCAGAACCAGCAGCATCCGTGATCGTAATTCTGTAATTTCAGGTTTCAGAGGCACCCCAGCGGCACCGGGGCGCCTCTTCTTTTTTTACGCGCGTTTTTCACCGAGCGGGCAAGTCTCAATGGACTGGGGGGTCCTGCGACATGGCTTCTACTGCTGACAAATTTTACCGTGGCCGCATCACGCAGCGCGAAAACTTCGCGCCAGACCTTTGGAAGGTCAAGATCGATCCCGGCGGCCGGTTCGATTTTGTGGCGGGGCAATACGCGACCCTGGGAGTGGACTCAGCGCTGAAACGGATCGAGCGCGCCTACTCGATCGTATCCTCGCCCTACGAGCGCGAACTCGAAATTTTCATCGAACTCGTCGAGCAGGGGGAATTGACGCCACTGCTGCACAAACTTCAAGTGGGCGATGAACTCTCAGTGCGAAAAATCGCCAAGGGCCGCTTCACGCTCGACCTGAAGAGCGGCCACCACAACCATTTGCTGCTCGCCACGGTCACAGGCATCGCGCCGTACGTCTCATACATCCGCACGCTCTGTGCCGATTGGAAGGAAAATAAATTTCCCGGCGAACTGCGGCTCTACGCAATTCAGGGCGCCAGCCGTTCGTGGGAGTTCGGCTACCGCGAGGAACTCGAGCGCATCGCCGCTGCAGTGCCGTGGCTGAAGTATGTTCCGACGGTAAGCCGCCCCTGGGAGGACACAGCCTGGCGCGGAGAAACCGGCCGCGTGGAAGACGTGATCCGCAAGTACGCGCACGAATGGAAACTCGACCCTGCCGACACCACCGGCTACCTCTGCGGTCACCCGCAAATGATCGAGTTGGGAGCAGGCATCCTGCTGCGCGGCGGCTATGCCAAAGAATCCTTGCGCGAAGAAGTTTACTGGGTTCCGCCAAAGTGAAATCCCCAATCCTGACGGGCGCGTGCAAGGGGCCTTGCTGCGCCCGCCAGTAAGGGAATCCGCCGCGGCTTAGTCGTGAGGATCGGCGCTCGCGGCGGCCACTTGTTCGATGGTGCTTTCGATCGCGCGTATGGGAGCGGAGACGTGCACGGTTTCGTCTTTATCCGTGACGTCCACCACCACCGACTCACCGTCCTTGGTGACGAGCACGTGCTGGTCCGGCTCGCGCACATCCACCAGCGTGATGTCCCCGCCGGCGCGCAATTGCTCCAGCGCCGCGCGAATCGTCGGCATCCACGGATGAATCTCGGTCGCGGCCCGGCCCAATTTGCGGCTAGGGACGAAGTGCATTCCGATGGGAACCAGCATCGCCGGCGCCAGCACATAAACGTGATGCGCCTCCGGCTGCTTTTCCACCACCTTCACTTCGATCATCCCTTCGCTGCAAATCAGGCCCGCGCCCGCCAGCGCTGTTCCCGCAATGTACAGCGCCACTTTTCCCAGAAGAACCATCCCGCACCTCCTGCCTGAATTTCCAGCTACTCCGAAGCGCTATGCGAATCAATCCAGATGCGCACGTGTTCCGTCGCGTCCTGTACGGTCACCAGCACCGCATCGCCCGCATCGCTCAGCGCGCGAATCGCGGCGGCTACGTCCAGTTCATTGTTCTTTACGGCGGAAAATAGAGCGTCCACCACCTTCATCGGGATGGTCACATCTACTTTCTCGCCGTCTTTGCCCTTGTCCAAAACGTGCACGATCAAGTTTCCGTTCGATTTCGCCACGCGCACGTCCTGATCTTTCTCTTTCACCGTCACAAATTCGTTGTCCGGCGCAGTACGGATGGCGTCCAGCAAAGCGCGCACGTCCACGCCGTTGAAATCCGCTTCGCCGATCGTTACGTGGCCGTTGTGCAGTGTTCCCTTATTCACGGTGGGCAGAATTGCCGCCGCCATCGAAAGCGGCAGGTTCACGTTCACGCTCTCACCCTTGGAGGCGTCGTCCACTTTCACGTGCAGGTAGCGCTCCGTCGCCGGCGTGGCCATCGCCGTTACCGCCAGATTGCTCATCGTTAGCGCCAGCACACCGCACACCCCGATCGTTCGCATCGCTTTTTGCATTTTTGGAAGCCTCCCGTGCTCTTCCTGCTCGTAAGTACGAAAGGCGGCGGAGAAATGTTCCGTAAATTCTTGCGTGGGCGGGTTGCGTTTCAATTCGGGAGGGACAGCGCAGAACTAATCGCGCTGCGGCTTGAAATAAACGGCGGACAGCGGCGGAACCTTGAGTTTGATGGACCACGGCTGCTCATTCCAGGGAATGGGTTCAGCGCGCACTCCTCCGGCATTTCCGGCGTCGCTTCCTTCGTAGTACACCGAATCGCTATTGAGGATTTCCCGGTAGAATCCCGGCCCCGGAACGCCGACGCGGTAATCCAGGCGCAGCACCGGTGTGAAGTTGCAGACCACCACCACGTAATCCTCCGGATTCCGCGCTCGCCGGATGAAAGAAAGAATGCTCGCCGCGGCATCGTTCGCAGCAATCCATTTGAAGCCAGCCCATTCGAAGTCCACTTCGAAGAACGGCCGTTCCGTCGCGTGCAGGCGATTCAGGTCCGCTAGCAGCCGCTGCACTCCGCGGTGCGATGGCGATTCTTCCAGCGACCAGTCCACACTGCCTTCTTCCCAGAATTCGTTGCGCTCCCCCAGCTCGCTGCCCATGAACAGCAGTTTCTTCCCCGGATGCGCGTACATATATCCGAAGAGCAAACGAAGATTGGCGAATTTCTGCCAATCGTCGCCCGGCATTTTTTCCAGCAGCGTGCGCTTGCCGTGCACCACCTCATCGTGCGAAAGCGGCAGAATGAAGTTCTCCTGGAACGCGTAAATCATCGAAAAAGTCAGCTCATTGTGGTGATGCTGGCGAAACAGCGGATCCAGCGCGAAATAACGCAGCGTGTCGTTCATCCATCCCATATTCCATTTCAAATCAAAGCCCAGCCCGCCTACGTACGTCGGACGCGAAACCGCCGGCCATGAGGTGGATTCTTCGGCAATCATCAGCGCACCGGGATGCCGGCTGTGCAGCACTTCGTTCAAATGTTTAAGGAACGCAATCGCTTCCAGATTTTCGCGCCCGCCAAACGCGTTCGGAATCCACTCGCCAGGCTTGCGCGAATAGTCCAAATAGAGCATGGAAGCCACCGCATCCACGCGCAATCCGTCCAGGTGATATTTGTCCAGCCAGAAAAGCGCGTTCGACACGAGAAAATTTTGCACTTCGTTCCGGCCGTAATTAAAAACCAGCGTACCCCAGTCGGGATGCGCGCCGCGCCGCGGGTCGGCGTGTTCGTAAAGATGCGTGCCATCGAATAATCCCAGGCCATGCGCATCGCGCGGGAAATGCGCCGGCGTCCAATCCAGGATCACGCCGATTTCTTGCTGGTGGCAACGGTCCACGAAATACATGAAATCCGCGGGCGAACCGAAGCGGCTGGTCACCGCGAAATATCCGACGGTCTGATATCCCCAGGAAGCATCCAGCGGGTGCTCCATGATCGGCAGCAGTTCGATGTGCGTGAAGCCCATGCGCTTCACATACGGCAGCAATTCATCGGCGAGCTCGCGATAAGTCAGCCAGCGGTTTTCTTCTTCCGGTTTGCGCCGCCACGATCCCGCATGCAATTCATAGATCGTCATCGGCGAATGCAGCCAGTCGCGCAGCGAACGCGACTCCATCCATGCCGTGTCCTTCCATTTGTAGCCGTCAATCGTGCGCACCACCGACGCGTTGTTCGGCCGCATTTCGCCCGCAAAGCCGTACGGGTCGGTTTTCAAGCCCAATGCGTCCCCGACACTCGATAGAATCTCGAATTTGTACAGCTCGCCCTCATCCATTCCGGGGATGAATATTTCCCAGATTCCGCTCGATCCGCGGTGGCGCATCGGATGCACGCGCCCATCCCAGAAGTTGAAATTGGCCACAACACTCACGCGCCGCGCGTTCGGCGCCCATACGCCGAAATGCACTCCGCGCACGCCGGCCACTTCGCGCACGTGCGCGCCTAGCTTTTCGTACTTCTGGTAGTGCGTGCCTTCGCCGGAAAGATACAGGTCGTACTCAGAAAGCACCGGCGGGAACGCGTACGGATCGTAAGTCTGAAAAACATGGCCATCGCCGAAGCCAATCTGCAGCCGGTACGCGCCTGGGGCCACGGCTTCGCCCTGCGATTTTCCCGTTGCGCTCGCGGGAATTTGCGCCTCAAACACGCCCTCGGGATGTATACGCGTGGCGCGGTGTGCTTCCGCCTTTTTGCCCCACAGCACGGTCACTTCCGCAGCGTTCGGGCGAAAAACGCGAATCGCCAGCGACTTCTGCCCATCTTGCTCGCGCAAGTGCGGACCTAAGATCGCAAAAGGATCCGAATGTGTGCCACGCGCGATCAGCCCGATCTCTTTCTGCCAGGCTTCCTGCGGATTCACTGCGGCAGCTTTCGGTTTGTCTTCTTTTGCCATAACAATTAGAAATCCAATACCAGAGTCCAGGGCACCATCTTACCGGAGCGCAAGCGCCACGCCAATCTCACCGCTGCGTGATTCCTCTCGCCGTAAAAACGAAACGTGCTGTACTTGCTCGCCGAACCCCGGTAGCCTAGGCGGCAGCTCTGGGGCGCACGGCGGGGCAATCCACGAATCCAAGAAGGAGATCACTGATGAAGAATCTCGCTCGCTCAATTTGCCTGTTCGCCGTTCCGGCGCTGCTTCTCGCCTTTACAGGCACGACACACGCGCAAGAAGGCGCGCAGCCGAAGACTCCTCCCACTCCCGCACAAGCCATCCTGGAAAACTGGAACGACGTCGGCAATCGCCTGGTGACCATGGCGCAAGATTGGCCCGAGGATAAATACACGTACAAATTGAATCCGGCTGTACGCACGTTCCAGCAAGTCTTGCTCCACATCGCGGGATCGAACTACGACTTGATCAATCATCTGGCTGGCACCAAAGTCGGCGAAGCGCAGAATGATCCGCCCGTGAGCCAGTACAAGACCAAAGCCGAAACCGTGGCTTATCTAAAGAAATCCGTGGAAGACGGCGCAGCGCTGCTTCAAAAGGAAGGCGACGCCGAAGCGCTCAAGCATCTCTCCGGTTGGATTGGCTACACCGAGCACATGGGCGAGCATTACGGCTTACTCGTGGCTTACTATCGCGCGAATGGCGTGGTGCCGCCGGAGTCGCGCCCCAAGAAATAGCCGTACTGGGCTTTTCAAAGAAGGAGGGATTGTGGGCGGAGGTCGTTTGCCGTGACGAGCGGAGCCGGCCCACGATCCCCGGATCAGGCACCACCCAGGGTGCACCAACCACCGCAGCCGCCCCGCGAGTTCATCGGCACGACGCGCAGGACGCCCCCTGCATCCCTAATCAGTAGCGCGCCAAGTCATCCCGTTTCCACGCAATCTCGTGCGTTTGCACCTAACCCCTCGAGCTGCCGTGCCCGCTCCTCGGCAGTTTTGGCCCTGCGGATTTGCCCATTCCGCGACCTCTAAGTCATAGGAAATGTGAGCGCTTAGTACGAACGTACCATTGTGGCGCAAGTCCCCGCACTTTATACAAGTTGTGGGGGAATCCTCGGGAGCGAGATCCTCGTTCCGCGCCAGACATCATGCCCAACAAGGCCGCCACGTTGCCGAAGAATGGAGACAGCTCATCCCGCGCCCACGGGGGGAAGCGTCCAGCGAAGTCCGCGCCGCAACCAGTCGCGCTGTCGGCTGCAGACTCGTTTCCATCCCAATTGGATTTCGAACTCCTGTTCGCCAGCCATCCCGAGGCCATGGTGGTTCTCGACCTGAACCGCCGCATTCGCATGTGCAATCCTGCGTTCGAAACTCTCTTCCAGCACCGTGAGGCCGAAATTCTCGGCGCCGAGCTCGACGTGATGCTAGCGTCCGACGAGCACCAAGATGAAGCTTTGCAGCTCAGCGAACGCGCCGCAGCGGGCGAAGTGCTCCGCGCGAACACCCGCCGTCGCCGCCGCGATGGTTCCTTCGTTGACGTCGAAATTATCTGCGTGCCGCTGCGCCAGGATGGCAAGACCGTCGGCTGCTACGGAATCTACCAGGACATTACAGCACGCTGCGAAGCCGAACGTGCCCAGCAAGAGGCCGAGAAAAAACTCAGCCTGCTGTTCGAAAACGCCGTGGAAGGGATTTTTCAGACCAGCGTCGATGGCCAGCTATTGAGCGTGAATCCGGCGCTCGCGCGCATGTGCGGCTACGGTTCGCCCGCGGAACTGCTCGCCACGGTTCACGACATCGGCAAGGATTTTTACGCGGATCCGCAAACGCGCGGCGAATTTCAACGCGCCATGGCCGAACGCGGCGCCGTCGAGGCCTTTGAATACCAGCTGCGCAAGAAAAATGGCGCGCTCATCTGGATTTCCGAAAACGCCCGAGTGATTCGAGATGCCGACGGCAAGGTCACGGCCTACGAAGGCACCATGGAAGACATCACCGAGCGCAAACGCTCCGAGCTCGAACGCCAGATAACTTTCGAAATCATTCACGGCGTAAACGTCACCGATAACCTCGACGAACTGCTCT
>Ga0209655_10000237_pt1 | contig 21219 bp, 25 predicted proteins | sample BogFormECP03_OM2_FD_188236 | JGI IMG/M metagenome (GOLD analysis project Ga0209655, IMG submission 188236) | Bog forest soil microbial communities from Calvert Island, British Columbia, Canada - ECP03_OM2 (SPAdes) (version 2) | ecosystem: Environmental > Aquatic > Freshwater > Wetlands > Bog ...
GGCCGCGCCAATGGGCGCATGCCTACGTCGATTTCGCCGCAGGGGAGAAACGCAGCTGGCTGCGCGCCAGGGGCTTGCAGATCTTCCCGTTAGTGGGGTGGGCCGAGCGCGGCGGCTACGACGCGCAGGGGCACGGTAACTCGGTGCCGCGCTTTCACATCACCTGGGGAACCGGGCCGGCGTTGGTGGAAATGTTCGCCCGGCGATTGCGCGACCAGTCGAAGGTGCGTTTCGCGCACCGCCACCAGGTGGATGAGCTGATCGTCGAAGGTGACGCGGTGACCGGGGTGCGGGGCACCGTCCTGGAGCCCTCGACCGAACCGCGCGGCGTTACGTCATCACGAAAAGCAGTTGGGGAGTTCGAGTTTCGCGCACAAGCGGTGATCGTCACCAGCGGGGGCATCGGCGGCAACCATGAGATGGTGCGCGCGAACTGGCCACAGCGGATGGGTCGGGTGCCCGACCGGATGCTCGCGGGTGTGCCCGCCCATGTCGACGGCCGGATGATCGCGATCACCGAGAAGACCGGCGCCCGGGTGATCAACCGGGACCGGATGTGGCACTACACCGAGGGCATCACCAACTATGACCCGATCTGGCCGCTGCACGGCATCCGGATCATCCCGGGACCGTCGTCGCTGTGGTTGGACGCCACCGGCAAGCGTCTGCCGGTCCCGCTGTATCCGGGCTTCGACACTCTCGGAACGCTGGAGTACATCGCGAAGTCGGGCTACGACTACACCTGGTTTGTGCTGAACGCCAAAATCATCGGCAAGGAATTCGGCTTGTCCGGTCAGGAACAGAACCCTGACCTGACCGGACGCAGCGTGCGCCAACTGCTCGCGTCGAGGGCCGGATCAGGCGCGCCCGGCCCGGTGCAGGCCTTCGTCGACAAGGGCGTCGACTTCGTCAGCGCAAACTCATTGCGCGAGTTGGTGACTGCGATGAACACATTGCCCGATGTTCTGCCGCTGGACTATGCGACGGTGGCGGAAGAGGTCACCGCCCGTGATCGCGAGGTCGTCAACCGTTTCACCAAGGACGGCCAGATCACCGCGATCCGTGCTGCGCGTGGGTATCTGGGCGACCGGCTGGGTCGAGTCGTCGCTCCGCACCGGTTGGTGGATCCCAAGGCCGGACCACTGATCGCGGTCAAGCTGCACATCCTGACGCGAAAGACGTTGGGCGGCTTGGAAACCGATTTAGACTCGCGGGTGCTCACGGCCGACGGGACTCCGCTCGACGGGCTCTATGCGGCCGGCGAGGTCGCCGGTTTCGGCGGCGGTGGTGTGCACGGCTACCGGGCACTGGAGGGAACGTTCCTCGGCGGCTGCATCTTCTCGGGCCGCGCCGCGGGCCGTGGTGCGGCGAACGACATCGCCTAGAAGGTAACCGCGCTTTCTTCAGGCAATACTTGGAAGTCGGTGGTGGTCATCTCGGTGAGCCGGCCGTAGTAGATGCCGCGGGCGTCCGGAGCGATGATGCCCTGGTGGATGGGCACCGCCCGCGCCGGCGCCACCGCCCGCAGGTAGTCGACCGCCTCGGAAATCCTCATCCAGGGTGCCGCCGCGGGCGTGGCCAAAACGTCTATCGGCTCATCCGGGACGAACAGCGCATCGCCGGGGTGCATGAACCTGGCGGGGTGCTCGCCGTCGCCGACCAGGTACGAGATGTTGTTGATCACTGGGATTTCCGGGTGGATGACGGCATGCCGGCCCCCGAGCGCGCGGATGGTCAGGTCGCCGACGGACAACTCGTCGCCGACCTGGACCTGCTGACACGGCACATCAAGCTGCTCGGCGGTCTGCGGGTCGGCGTACAGCGCGGCGCCGGGATTTGCGTCGAGCAGCGCGGGTAGTCGCGCCGCGTCGACGTGGTCGGGGTGTTGATGGGTGATCACGATCGCCGACAGGCCGGTGATGCCCTCGAATCCATGCGAGAAATTTCCCGGGTCGAACAGCAGGGTGGTGTGGCCAAAGTCGGCGAGTACGCAGGAATGGCCAAAATGCGTGAGTTGCATGTCTACGATTGTGCGCTCATGGGGTGCCTGGCATGCGCCTAGTTCTGGCCACGATGCTGGTCGCCAGCGGCCTGGCCGTCGGGTGCGTGTCGTTGGTGGCCGCCCACGCGGACCCGGAGACCTGCCCGCCGGTATGCGATCGGATTCCGGACACGGCGTGGATCTCGTCGTCCGGGATACCGCTGAACTCGACGTACCGATGGCCATCGCTGGCCGGCGTTGCTTCACCGATGACCGGGACGGCGACGCCGCGGTTCCGGTTCGAAGAGGTGTGTGCGACGCCTGCCTTTCCGCAGGACACTCGCAATTCGGCAGTCGCCAGCCGGGCGACTGTAACTAACGCACAAGGTCAGTGGCAGTTACAGGCCCAAGTCCTGCATTGGCGCGGCGACACCGCGCGTGGCGGCCAGAACGCGTCGTCGGTGTTCGGCGTGGCCGCGGCCGCGCTGCGTGGTTGCCAACTGGGTGCGGCGGCAGAGTCGCCATCGGTCACCATCGACGAGCCCAATCGGCTGGCCGCCGTGATCAGCGGACCGGTGATCATGCACACCTACCTGGTCGCGCACCCGGAGAACAGCACGATCAGCGAACTGACGCTGTGGTCTTCCGAGCCGCAGGTGCCCTGGCCGGTGATCTCGGACGCCCAAGTTCTGGACGCGATGAGGTCGCCGGTATGCGCGGCCTACATCGGCTCGTGCTAACACGGCGGTCGCAGTGTCGACCGGTAGAGTTGGGCCGAGCAAACCGGATCGGCAGAAGGAGCGCGGGTGGCCCGGGTGGTTGTGCACGTGATGCCCAAGGCCGAGATTCTCGACCCGCAGGGTCAGGCGATTGTCGGCGCATTGGGGCGGCTTGGCCATGCTGGCATCTCAGATGTCCGGCAGGGCAAGCGGTTTGAACTCGAAGTCGACGACAGTGTCGACGATTCGGCGCTTGCCGAGATCGCCGAGTCGCTGTTGGCGAACACCGTGATCGAAGAATGGACAGTAAGCCGGGAACCGCAGTGACGGCCCGTATCGGCGTCATCACCTTTCCCGGGACGCTCGACGACGTGGACGCCGCGCGGGCGGTGCGTTTCGTCGGCGCCGAGGCGGTCAGCCTGTGGCATGCCGACGCCGACCTCAAGGCCGTCGAGGCGGTGATGGTGCCGGGCGGGTTCTCGTACGGCGACTATCTGCGGTGCGGTGCGATCGCGAGGTTCGCGCCGGTGATGGGCGAAGTGATCGCGGCTGCCGGCCGTGGGTTGCCGGTTTTAGGTATTTGCAACGGTTTTCAGGTGTTGTGCGAGGCCGGGTTGCTGCCCGGCGCGCTCACCCGAAACGCCGGCCTGCATTTCGTCTGCCGCGATGTGTGGCTGCGGGTGGCGTCGACGGCGACGGCGTGGACGTCGCGGTTCGAGCCCGATGCCGACCTGCTGATCCCGTTGAAGTCGGGCGAGGGTCGCTACGTGGCGTCCGCCGAGGTGCTCGACGAGTTGGAAGGTGAAGGCCGAGTGGTGTTCCGCTACCACGACAACCCAAACGGCTCGCTGCGCGACATCGCGGGTATCAGCTCAGCCAACGGCCGTGTCGTCGGGCTGATGCCGCACCCCGAGCATGCGACCGAGGCGTTGACTGGGCCGTCCGACGACGGCCTCGGTCTGTTCTATTCGGCGCTCGACGCTGTTCTGGCTGCTTAGTGACGGACGGCGGTTAGCGCAACGCGTGCTCAGCCGCCAGATCGAGCCCGCCGTTCTGATCGGAAAAACCCGCGGCACTGCGTAATTCGGCGAAGGCCTCAATGAGCGCGTCGGTTGCTTCATGCGGATCATTGAAGGTCTGGTCATCGGTCAGCACCGCCACGCCGAGCTGGTCGACATAGCTCCACACGGTGATGTTGACCGGGGCGCCGGGGGAGAGCACGCCTGTCGAGTAGATCTCGCTGACTGGTGCGCCGCCGAAGTGGCCGCGCTCACGCGGCCCGGGCACGTTGGAGACGGCCACATTCATCACCTTGTTCGGCGCGTCGCGATGACCCAGCCACCGAAATGCCGCCGGGGCAATCGCCGTCGGCAAATAGGCCATCAGTTGGCCGTATAGGCGTGGGCCGAGGATTTCGTGGTCTTCCTTGGCGATCTGGGTCGCCAGCGCGACCAGCCGCGCCCGCTCGGCCGGGTCGGCGACGTGCACCGGCAACGAAATCATCAGGCCACTGATCTCGTTGCCGGTGATCCGATTCGACTTGTCGGTGGCCGTCGGTACCGACGCAATGATCGGACAGTCGGCTTTGCCGTCGTAGCGTAACAACAACTTTCGCAAGCCACCCGCGGCCGTCGCCAGCACGAGGTCGTTCATCGTGATGCCCAACGCCTTTGCGGTCGCTTTCACATCAGCCAGCCGCAACGCGGCGGTGGCGAACCGCCGCTGCGGCGACACCAGGTGATTGAGGAAGGTCGGTGGCGCGTCGAATGCGTCGGCCAGATCCGGATGATCGCCACGTTCTCTGGAGCGGCGGCGCACCCGGCTGATCCCGACCGCGGCATCTCTGAGCAGCCCGGGGAGCTCGGCGATTTGCCGGACGTGATCGCGTCCGGCGGCGCGCAGCAGACCAGCCGCTGTCGGTGTCAGCCCGGCACCGTCGTCGTCGCGCTCATCGGCCCGCCCATCCTCGAGATCCATCGCACGCGCTAACAGATTGACCGAGGCGACGCCGTCGGCCAGCGCGTGATGAACCTTGCCGATCAGAGCGAACCGGCCTCCGGCCAGACCCTCGGCGAAATGAAACTCCCAGAGTGGGCGGCTGCGGTCCAGCGGCGTGGACGCCACCTCTCCGATGACCTGGTCGAGCTCGCGGCGGCCACCCGGTGCAGGCACCTGCACTCGCCGGAGGTGGTAATCCAGGTCGACCTCGCAGTTCTCCAGCCACATCGGGTGATGTAACCGCCAAGGGATATCGACGAGCTTGTAGCGCAACGGGTCCAGCAAGTGCAGCCGGCGATGCAGATGGCGCCGGAAAGCCTCGTAGTTGAACTCGCCGTCGAAGTCCGCCGCGTCGATGACCGCCACCTTCAACGTGTGCGTGTGCAGGTTCGGCGTCTCGCTGTAGAGCAGCATGGCGTCCATACCGTTGAGTCTTTTCACGCGCCCACCTGCCATTTACAGCCTCGTGCGATGACCCACCGACAGGTCCATGCAAGCACTTATTGACGTGGGGGTTTCGGCGGATTCGCCGATTCAGCCCAGGATGGGGAACCGGCGCTGACCGGCTAGCCGCTTCAGCGCGGCCTCCATCACCGCACGTACGTGGGCGTCGACCTCCTCGACATCGGGGTCGTCGCCGAAGCGAGCGATGACGTCGATGGGCTCCAGCACCTCGGTGACGATCTTGGCCGGCAGCGGCAGGTTTGGCGGCAAGATCGCAGTCAGGCCGAACGGGAACCCGAAGCTCACCGGGAGAATGTCCATCCGCGCTCTGGTCAGACCCAGCGTGCGGGCCAGCCAGTTGCCCCGTGTCAAGAACAGCTGGGTCTCCTGCCCACCGATCGACACGGTCGGCACAATCGGCACACCGGCTTCGATGGCCGTTTTGACGTAGCCGATGCGGCCGTTGAAGTCGATGGTGTTCTCGCTCAACGTGGGCCGGTAGGAGTCGTAGTCACCGCCCGGGAACACCAGCACCACCGCACCCGTGTGCAAAGCCTTGGCGGCGTTCTCCCGGCTCGCTTCGATGACCCCGGCGCGGCGCAGCCACCCGTCCAGCGGGCCGAGGAACACACCGTAGTGCGCCAGCGTGTACATCGGGCGGTGGTAACCGAAGGCGTCGTAGAAGGCCGAGGCGAAGATGAACACATCTGGTGTCAACATGCCGCCGGAGTGGTTGGACACCACCAACGCTCCGCCCGCCTCGGGGATGTTTGGCAGGCCACGCACGTCGGCGCGAAACCACCGGTTGACCAACGGCGCGACCACGTTGCGGAGCTGCTTGGTGAACGACGGATCCCACTTGGCGATCTCCTGATCCTCGGCCGCCGTGTGGCTCATCTTTCCCCGCAGTTGTCGAAGCATTCTTTGACCTGCGTATATGATACTCTCGGTTTTTGAGAATGTCATATCCGCATTTTGCCGTGGCGGCGCACGCAGGGGGAAGATGGCCGAGAAGGTCCTTGTCACAGGCGGTTTCGGGCTGGTCGGGTCCCAAACCGTGCGCAGGCTGGTCGCCGACGGGCACGATGTGGTCGCCACCGATCTCGGCACCGACGCCCAGCGCACAGCGGCCGCAGCGCTGCCCACTGGTGCGCAGGCCCGCTGGGCCGACTTGACCGATCCGGGTGAGGTGAAGCGGCTGGTCGCCGACGTGTCGCCGACGGTGATCGTCCACCTGGCCGCGCTGATCATCCCGGCGATTTATCGCCATCCCGAATTAGGCCGTCGCGTCAACGTGGATGCGACCGTCGCACTGCTGCGCGCCGCCGAGTCACGCCCACATCGTCCGCGCTTCGTTCAGGCCTCCAGCAACGCCGTGTACGGGGCACGCAATCCGCATCGGCACCAGGGCCTGCTCCGCGCGGACTCGCCGTCCAAGCCGTCAGACCTCTACGGCGCGCACAAGGCCGAGGCCGAAGAGCATGTGGTGTCCTCGGATCTGGAGTGGGTGATCCTGCGCCTCGGCGGCGTGATCAGCGTCGAGCCCGCAGCGATGCCATTCACCGGAGACGCGCTGTTCTTCGAGAGTGCGCTTCCCATCGACGGATGCCTGCACACTGTCGACGTCCGCGACGTCGCGGCTGCCTTCGCCGCGGCGACCACCGCCGATGTTGCCGGCGAAATCCTGTTGATCGGCGGTGACGAGTCGCACCTGCACCGGCAGAAAGACATCGGCCTGGCGCTGGCCGCAGCGCGGGGTCTGTCGGACGTCTTGCCCGCCGGCCGGCCCGGCGACCCCGATCGCGATGAAGACTGGTTCGTCACCGATTGGCTGGATGCGGACCGGGCCCAGCAGGCGCTGTCCTTTCAGCATCACTCCTGGCCGGACATGCTCGCGGAGATGCACGCCGCCGCCGGTTGGCGACGCTACCCGATGCGCCTGGTCGGACCGCTGGTCCGGCAGTTACTCAAACGCCGCGCCGCCTATCGACATGCGCCGGGCCGCTACGCCGACCCGTGGGGCGCGATCCGGGCCGAGCTCGGCGAACCGCGCCCAGATCACGCCGACGAATCCCGGTAGGCCTCAAGAAGTCTCAGCCACAGCTCGCTGATCGTCGGAAAGCACGGCACGGCGTGCCACAACCGCTCGATGGGCACCCGCCCGGCGACGGCGATGGTGGCCGAGTGCAGCAGCTCTGCGACGCCCGCGCCGACCATGGTCACACCGAGCAGATAGCCATGGTCGACGTCGACCACCATGCGCGCCCGGCCGGTGTAGCCGTCGGCGTAGAGCACCGCTCCCTTGACGACGTCGCCGATTTCGACGTCGACCGCGTGCACCCGGTGACCGGCTTGCTCGGCCTCCTCGGCCGACAGCCCGACGGCGGCCGCTTCGGGCTCGGTGAAGAAAACCTGCGGCACCGCGTAGTGGTCGGCGGTGGCCGCATGCGCGCCCCACGGCGCGGTGTCCAACGGTTGCCCCGCTGCCCGCGCGGCGATCGCGGCCCCGGCGATCCGCGCCTGATACTTGCCCTCATGGGTAAGCAGCGCTCGGTGATTGGCGTCGCCGGCCGCATACAGCCAGCCGTCGAGGACGGCCGGCACGCGACAGGTGTCGTCGACGTCAAGCCAGCTGCCCGGAGTGAGTCCTACTGTCTGTAAACCGATGTCATCGGTTAGCGGCGCGCGGCCCGTCGCGAACAGCACCTCGTCGACTTCCAGCTCGCTACCATCGCTCAATTCCAGGGTCACCGGCCCGTCCGCTCGGTGCAGCTTGGTCACCGAAACATTCACGCGCACATCAACACCCGACTCGCGCAGGCCGCTTTCGACTAGCTCACCGACGAAGGGCTCCATCCGGGGCAGCAGGCCGGCGCCACGTGCCAGCAGGGTCACTGACGCGCCCAAACCGTTCCAGGCAGTGGCCATTTCGACGCCGACGCCACCCGCACCGACCACGGCGAGGCGGTTCGGCACCGAGCTGCTGTCGGTGGCTTTGCGATTGGTCCACGGCCGGGCTTCGGTCATGCCCGGCAAATCCGGCAGCGCTGCGCGGCTTCCCGTACAGATGACGACGGCATGCCGGGCGGTGAGCACCGACACGTCGCCGTCGGCCGCGGTAACGGTGACGCGGCGAGGGCCGTTCAGTCGGCCATGGCCGCGCACCAAAGTTGCGCCGATTCCGGCGACCCAATCGGCCTGACCGGCATCGTCCCAGTTGCTCACATAGCGGTCTCGGCGACCGAAAACACCGGCGGCGTTGATCGAACCGCTGACGGCCTCGCGTGCACCGTCGATGTGGTCGGCGTCGGCTACCGCGATGACCGGGCGCAGCAACGCCTTGCTGGGCACGCATGCCCAGTAGGAACATTCACCACCGACCAGCTCACGTTCGACCATCGCGACACTGAGGCCTCCGGCGCGGGCGCGCTCGGCGGCATTCTGTCCGACCGGTCCGGCGCCGAGCACCACGACGTCGTAACTATCTTCGGATGCTGTCACGGTTTGACAGCCTACTGGGGCGGCTAGTTGAATGGGTCGGGTAACCCAAAATCTCCGGCGTGGGGAGACGTAGGACATGCCAGAACTGCAAGTGATCGCACGCCACACCACCGTCGGCGGTCAGCGCGATGCGGTATTCGCGGTCTTGCCCAAGCTCATTGCGGCATCCCGGAAGGAACCGGGAAACCTTGCCTTCGAGGCATACCTCAACATGGACGACCCGAGAAGCTACGTGTTGCTGGAGCGCTACACCTCGCGTGCCGCATTCGCCGAGCACCGGGAGAGTCCGCATTTCAAGGAGCTGATGCTGGGGCAGATCCTGCCCAACTTAGAAAGCAGGGTGATCGAGCAGTATGACGTCGCCGACGTACCCGACAATGGTTAGTCATGAGCTTCCGCGACCTGCACTACGCCGACGAGCCCTTGCTGTTGCCCAATGCGTGGGATGTGTCCTCTGCACTGGCGTTCTATGACGCGGGGTATCGCGCGGTCGGTACCACCAGTTTCGGGGTTGCCGCGAGCGCCGGGCACCCTGACGGCGGGCGGGCGAGCAAGGAACCGACCAGTCGCCTGGCCCGGCAGCTACGGAACCTGCCGGTCTACGTCTCCGCCGACGTCGAGGACGGTTACCACGACGATCCCGAGGTGGTGGCCGAATACGTATCGGGCCTCGGTGTGGCGGGCATCAACATCGAGGACAGCACGGACGAGAAATTGATCAGCCCGAAGGCCCACGCCGCCAAAGTGGCTGCGATCAAAAAGCTTTCACCCGAGGTCTTTGTCAACGCCAGAGCCGACACCTACTGGCTCGATCAGGAAGCCAATGTCTCAGCCACGTTGAAGCGGGCCGAAGCTTACGTCGAGGCGGGTGCCGACGGCATATTCGTCCCGGGCGTAACAGATCCGGCCGATCTACTCGAACTGACGGCCAACATTCCGCTTCCGGTGAATGTGCTCGCGGTGCCTGGGCTGAGCCTGGCCGAGTTGGCAGACCTGGGCGTGCGGCGAGTCAGCACCGGGTCGCTGCCGTATCGGGCCGCCATCGATGCCGCGCTGCAGGTCGCGCAAAACGTCCGCAACGGCGTGCCTCCGCCCGCGGCCACCGCCTACCCGGCCATGCAAGCACGCCTGGTCGAGTTCGACCGGTTGAACCAGCCCGGCTGACCATTCAACACGCGGCCGGGTCGATCTGGACCGGGTATCCCGCGCGCAGAACCGCGACCGTCGAGGCTGGGGTGAGCACCGTCGCGGATCCTTCGGTCGGCCGTGGCAGTCGACGCCGGTAGGCGTTGTCGGCCTCGTCCCATAACGCCACGTGGTCACCGACAACAACCGCCGGGCCGTCGTCCGTACTGACGAACGCTCCGTCGGGCAAGGTGCGCCACGGCAGTGAATGCCCGCCGCGGCTGATTCGTTCGCGGTGCAGCTGGTTGTCGATGTCTTTCGCGTAAGGGGCTGTGCCGCCATAGGTTTCGTGCCATGCCTGCCGATAGGCGTTGTAGTCGCTGCGGCGGCATTCGGCACACGGTCGATGACCCGCGGCAAAGGCGACGGCTTCGTCGAGAAAGAACAAATGAGTGTAATGATTCGGCGCCCACTGCCGGGACTGACGACCTTTGAACTCCAATACACAAGTGATCCAGGCCTTGCTCTGATGGTTGCGGACAATGTCGCGGGTGCCAGAGCCCTCATGCAGTCGACCGCGATTGCCCATCCACGCGCCGCGACCCGCGACCGCGATAATGTCGCCGCGCGGTGTGACGCGGTTGCGTGCGGGAGCTGACGTCATGCGACACCTTCCAGATCGAGCAAGGTCCGTTTGGCGGCCGGTCCGCCGCGGTAGCCACCCAACGCGCCGTCGGAACGGACGACCCGATGGCACGGCACCACGACCGGGATGGGATTGGTCGCACAGGTTGTCCCGACGGCGCGAACAGCCTTGGGAGAACCTGAAAGTCGCGCCAGGGCGCCGTAGCTGGCGGTAGTGCCGTAGCCGACGTCGACCGCCAGGTGGCCAAGAACTACCCGGCGAAATCCCTTGGAGAGCTGCCAATCCAGCGGGACGTCGAAGGTGTGGCGGCGCCCGGAGAAATACTCGTCCAGTTGGCGCGCGACGTCGTCGAGCCGCTTCGGGGCGTGCAGCAATCGGGGGCTGATCCGGTCCGAAAGGTTCTGCAGCACAGCGTCATGCCCCTCGCTGCTGAACGCCAGTCGCACCAGACCGGCCGGCGTCGAGGCGATCAGCAGTGCGCCGACGGGTGAGTCGACCGTTCGGTAGGCGACGTCGAGAAGGTCGTTGCGGTCGGCGGCGGCCGCCAGCCGGGCGTGCAAGCGAGTGATGTCGTCGTCATCGACCGGATAGAGCGCGGCGAGGTCAACTGTGGTCATTGGTGGACTCCGTTTTCGATGATGCGTCAATACGGTTGTGCGCGCGGGTACGTCGCAGAGCGGCGATGCCATCGGCGGCCGCGCGCCGGGCGGCGGCGGCACTGGTGTCGAGGAGCGTGGCGATCTCGGCATAGGGCAGGCCGGCCAAATAGTGGTACGCCACCGCCTGACGTTGTTTGGCCGGTAACGCGGCGACAGCCTCGGCCAGGTCAGGCTGAGGTTCACCGGCGTGATCGCGTGACGGCGTATCCGGTGTGTCGGCGATCGGTATCGCCCGCCGGGACGTGGCACGGGTGATGTCGATCGCCTTGCGGTGGGCGATGGTCACCAGCCACGCCTCGAGGTTGGCGTCCGCCGGTAGGTCGGGGTAGGCCTTCATCGCCGCCAAGAAGGTGTCGGACCAGGCGTCATCGGCGTCAGCGTGGCCGAGGACCGCGCGGACCACCCGCAGCACGGTGGCCCCGTGCTGCGCGACGACCTTCTCGAACGGCGGCTTCATGATTGGCGGGCTACCACAGCCCTTGAGGTGAGGCGGGTATCGCCATCTCCAATTCGAGCAGATAGCGCTTGCGGTCGAGGCCGCCGGCGTAGCCGGTGAGTTTTCCGGTGGATCCGACCACGCGATGACAGGGGATGAGGATCGACAGTGGATTGTCGCCGACAAAGCCGCCGATGTCGCGGGGGCTGAGACCGCCACCGACTCTGCGTGCCAGCTCGCCGTAGCTAGTGGTCTGGCCGTACGGGATCTCGGCGATGCGCTGCCAGACCTGCCGCGCCTGGCCGCTGCCGCGTGGGTGGAGCGGCAGGTCGAAATTCCGGCGCTCGCCGGCGAAGTATTGGACCAGCTGGGCAATGGCCTCATCGAAGCCGTGATCGTCGCGCGAGTCGACATGCGGCCCGAACGAATCCCGGTCCGGACGGGTCCAGTGGCCGGGGTAGTACAGGCCGGTCAAGCCGTTGTCGTCGCGCACCAGCGTCAACGGCCCGATCGGTGAGTCAACGATGAAGTGGCGGGTGGAAATCGTGGCTGCTGCGGTAGACATGGGCTCCTCCGGAGGAAGTCGTCGGAATTGCTATCTACCCGGTAAACGTCTGGTGCGCCTCGTTTGTGAGTTTTTGCGCGAACTCGCGCAGATCGTTGGCGATGATCGATGGCTGCGGCAAGTCGGGGATGGGTAACGGTGCATTACCGGGGCGGGTGATCAGCGCGCCGCTTAAACCTGCGGATTGCGCGCCGATGGTGTCCCAGACATGGGCAGCGACCATCATGCAGTCTGTCGGATTCACCGCGAGTTCCTCGCAGACGTAGCGGTATACGGCCGGCGCGGGTTTGAACGCGCGGCACGTCTCGACACTGAACGTCTGCTCGAAGAAGTGTGCCAGCCCGGCCTGTTCCAACGGGCTCGGCCCATCCGGATTGGGCGGCGAATTCGTCAGCGTTACCAGGCGAAAGCCGTTGTCGCGCAGCGCCGTCAGCCCATTCTCGACGTCTGGGTGGGCCGGCATCGTAAGCATGGCCTGCTTCAGGCTGGCTACGTCGTCGTCGGTAATAGCCAGACGGTGGGTGCTTGCCAGCATCTGCAGTAGTCCCTGGCCCAGCGAGAAAAAGTCGACGTAGTGCCCCGACAGCGTTGCGGTCATCGAGTACAAGACGAGCTGATTGAACCACTCCCGCATCGCCTGCGGATCGCCGAAGACCCGCTCGAAAAGTGGTGCCATGGATTCGATATCGATGAGCGTTTCATTGACGTCGAACACCAGGACGGACGGCGCGTTAGTCATCGTCTAATGATCCACTACCGCCGTGCCGATCCTTCGGAGCTCAGTCCATGACGACGACCATTTTTCCGCCGGCTTCACCGGCCTCCATGACGCGGTGGGCCTCGCGGATTTGATCGAAGGAGAAGACGCGTTCCGGGGCGGCGTCGAGTCGGCCGGCGGCCACCTGCGCCGCGATGTCTTGCAGCGGCACATCAGACAGCGGGAAGCCGGGGCTGCCAAACACGAAGCTGCCGAAGAAGGACCAATTCACCCCGCTGGCCATGCGCAGCAGTGGGTTGAAGTCGCCGATGGGATCCAGGCCGCCCAGCCATCCCGCCAGGCAGGCGGTGCCGTCGCGGCGAAGCATGTCCAGCGAGTCCAGGATGGTGCTGTTACCGACCAGGTCGAGGACCGCGTCGATGTGCTTCGCTTCCGCGATGTCGGCAGCCAGCGTTCGCGACTCCAGCTCGACACGTGCGGCGCCGAGTTCCTCCAGCAGACCGAAACGTTCGCGCTTGCGCGCGGTGGCTATGACGGTCGCACCGGCCGCGACCGCCATCTTGACGGCGGCCTGACCGAACGATGACGTCGCGCCGCGGATGACGACGGTTTGTCCGGCGGACAGTTTGAGGTTGCGGAACAGGCACGTCCACGCGGTCGCAAAGGTTTCCGGCAGCGCGGCCAACTGCGACCAGGGCAGGTCGGAGTCGATGAGGGCGATGTTCGACGCGCGCACCCGGGTGTATTCGGCGTAGCTGCCGTTGATGGTTCGGCCGAGGCCACCCATGAGCGCGGCCACCTTGGCTCCGACCGGGAATTCACCGCCCGGACAGGAATCGACGATGCCGACGCATTCGATGCCGCTGACTTCGGCGGCTTCGGCCCATTCCCCTCGGCGCATGTGCAGTTCGGCGTGGTTGATGCCGAACCCGCGGACTTCGATGACGACCTCGTCGTTCTTGGGCAGCGGTTTAGGGATATCGGTGTAGACCAGGCTGTCGAGTCCGCCGAACTTCTCCAGCACGATGGCTTGCATGGTTTCTCCGCCCGCCCTTTCGCGGACAACCGCGGGCGCGGTGGGCAGTGCGGACTCCGCAACTGACATGATGTGCCGTCCTCTCCCATTGCTCATATTGGGATGGTCCGCCCAATATTATGGGCCAGGCGACCCAGATATGTCCAGCCGGATCGCGGTCGGTGTTCAGCCCTTGGGCTTGCGGCGGGCGGCCGCTCGGGGCTGGCGGGCCGTCGAGGTCGGTGCGAACGACCGCACGTACTCGACTGCAGCATTCACCGCTGCGCGCAGCGGTTCTGGGCTATCGGTGATGTACGTGAGCATGGCGCCGCCCTGGTGTGCGGCGACCAGAGAGACTGCAAGGTGTCGGGGGTCGGCGTCGGGGCGTAGATCACCGCGCCGGCGCATCTCGATGAGTCCGGCGTGGAAGAGCTCGATCCATTGGTCGTAGCCGGTGGCGAGATCGCCGTGGATCTCGGCGTCGGCCTCGACCAACTCTCCTGCCAGAGAACCGTAGACGCAGCCACCCTTGCGATAGACGACGTTGATGTCGGCAACGTTCGCGTCGGCCCACGCTTGCAGCGCTTCGAGGCTGTCCAGGGCGCCCAGCTGTGGCTGGCTGTGAAACTCCCGGACGTCGTCGCGGCGTGCGCTGATCACTTGGCGGGTCAGATCGCGTTTGTCGTGGAAATAGTGCGAGATCTGCGATCCGCTGACGGCCCCCGCGTTGCGCACCTCGTCAATGCTGGTGCCGGCAACGCCCCGCTGGAACATGAGCTTGGCGGCGACGTCGACGATGCGCGCCCGGGTCGCGCGTCCCTTGCGGGTCAACCGCGGTGTGGCGTCGTCGGGCACGTGGCCGCCCCCTTTCGGCTCTGTCAGGCAGGTTGGGCGGCCTTGCGCCGACCGCGGGGACGCCGCGGTGGGCGGGCGACCCGTTCGGCGGGGTCGGTGGCGAACATGCGCAAGTAATTGACCGCGAAGCGCACGGCATCGGCGTGCGGCCACTCCGCCCGATAGCTGAAGGCCAACGTGGCGCCGCCCTGGTGAGCGCTGACGATGACCAGGGCCAACTCTCGCGGGTCGGCGCGTGCGACCAGAACGCCGTGATCCTTCATCCGTTGGATCGCGTACTGCAGCAACTCGATCCATCGTCGGTAGCCCGCCGCCAGCGTGTCGCGTGTTGCGGTGTCGGACTTGCCGAGTTGTCCGGCCAGCCCGTGGTAGGTGGGGGTGCCGGAGTAACCGATGCGTCGCAGATAACGCAGGTTCAGATCGATCCAGCGCTCGAAGTCGTCGAACGTATCAAGCGCACGAAGCTTGGGCTGGCGGTGAAACTCCAGCACCACGTCGATCTGGCGTTCGACGACCGCGCGGATCAGCGCTCGCTTGTCGGTGAAATAGTGCGCGAGTTGCGAGCCGCTTACCGACGCGGCCTTGCGCAGAGCGTCCATGTTCAACGCCGAGAGGCCATCGCTGAGAATCAGCTCGGCGGCGACCTTCACAATCCGATCGCGGGTAGCGCGACCCTTGGCGGTCAAGCGCCGGTCGTCTTGCAGATCGGCATGAACCATAACGTCAGGTTAACGCCGTGTGGTGGCAATTATGGGACGTTCAACCCATACGGGTGCGCCGCGTGTCGTCAGGCGGCGGGATGCACCTTGGCCAGGAAAGAGCGGATCAGCCCGGTCACCTCGTCCAGCGCCGACTCCAGCAAGAAATGCCCGCCGTCGAGCAGGTGGATTTCGGCGTCGGGTAAGTCCTCGGCGAAAGCCTGCGCGCCGTCCGGACCGAATATCTCGTCGCCGCGACCCCACACCGCCAGCAGCGGCACCTTGCTGGCGCGGAAGTAGTCATGCACGCGTGGGTACTGCGGTGAGTTGCTGGCATAGTCGCGCAACAGCTTGAGTTGCACCTCGTCGATGCCGGGCCGGGAGAGCAGTGCATAGTCGTGGTGCCAGGACTCGGGATTGACCAGTGTCTGGTCCGGCACCCCGGTGACGTATTGCCAGCGGGTGGCGTCCAAGGTGAGGAATTGCCGTACCGCGCCCTCAGTCTCGGCGGTCTGCTCAGCCTGATACGCCGAGACGACCTTCCAGAAGCTTTCGACAAACCCTGCGTCGTACGCGTTACCACTCTGGCTGATGATCGCCGTGATCGCGCCGGGGTCATTGAGCGCCAGCCGCCAGCCGATCGGAGCGCCGTAGTCCTGCACATAAATCGCGTACCGATCGATCTTCAGCGCGCGCAGCAGGCTTCGTGTCAACGCGGTGAGAGCATCGAATGTGTAGTCGAACTGCTCCACCGGTGGCGCGTCGGAAAGGCCGAATCCCAAATGATCCGGCGCGATCACGTGGTAGCGATCGGCGAGCGCGGGAACCAAGTTGCGGAACATATACGAGCTGGTCGGAAAGCCGTGTAGCAGCACCAGCGCGGGCGCGTTCGGGTCGCCGGCTTCCCGGAAGAACAGCCGGTGACCGTCGACGGTGAGATAGCGGTGATGAACAGTCGGCATGGGTTATTCCTCCTGAGCCGCAAGTGTCAACGAGCCTTTTTGGGTTACATATCCCATTATGCGCACAGTGCAAGTGTGGCGCAAGGGCGGGGGGTGTTGCATAATCTGGGACAAACAACCCATTCTCTAGGAGCAGCCGTCGATGGGCAGCGCGTTGCCGGACAAGACAGTGCTGGTAGTCGGTCGCGGCAGTGGGATCGCGCGCGCGATCACCCTGCTGGCGCGATCAGAGGGAGCCCGAGTCGTCGTCGCCGGACGAGACAAGGCCAAACTCGCCGACGCCTACGACGACGTCGCCGACCCCGGGATCAGCGCTGAGGTCGTGGACATCACCGACGACGCGTCGATCGCCGCGCTCGCCGATCGGGTGGGCCCGGTCGACCACGTCGTGTCAACCGCGTCGGCCCGTGCCCGCGGAATGTTGGCAGACCTGCAGCGCGAGAATCTGCGGCTGTCCTTCGACACCAAGGTCATCGGCCCCACCATGCTCGCCAAATACTTTGCGGGGCAGATTAACCCGGGCGGCTCGTTCGTCCTGTTCTCCGGTGTGCACGCCTTCAAACTCAACGTCGGCTACCTCGGCGTCGGTATCACCAATGGCGCCGTCGATTTCCTCACCCGATGGCTGGCGGTCGAGCTCGCCCCGCTACGGGTCAACGCCGTCTCGCCGGGTGTCATCGATACCGGTGCCTGGGATGCGCTTGGGGTAGAGGGCAAGCGGGATTACTTCGAACACATCGGTTCCCGCAACCCGGCGCGGCGTATCGGGACAGCGGACGACATCGCCGGCGCGGTGCTGTTCGCGATGACGAACACCTTCATGACCGGCATGACCTTGAAGGTCGACGGCGGTGAACCGCTGATTTAGTCGTGTGCCACGTATCGGTCGTTGTTATGGAGCTGCGCGACTTAGCGGGGTTCTGAGAACTTTCCTCACTCGTATCAAGCCCACCAAGACCCGCGTTCAACCTTTGTCCACGCGGTCCACGCTTTTGACCGCGACTGGGTCGTTTTCGGTGATCCCGATTTTCGACGCGCCGCCGGGTGAGCCCAGCTCGGCAAAGAAGTCGGCGTTGATCTGGGCGTAGCCGCTCCACTCGTCGGGCAGGTCTTCTTCGTAGTAGATGGCCTCGACCGGGCACACTGGCTCGCAGGCGCCGCAGTCGACGCACTCGTCGGGGTGGATGTAGAGCATGCGTGCGCCCTGGTAGATGCAATCAACAGGGCATTCCTCGATGCATGCCTTGTCGTTGACGTCGACACAGGGTTCGGCAATCACATATGCCACAACCGTCTCCTTCCTTTCTTGTTATCAGATGAGCAACGCGGCATGTTTGCTGGATCGGAATCAGCCGTGCGCGACGCGCAGGAGCTCGTCCAGGGTCGGCAGCTTGACGCGGGGACGCCCGCGCGGCTGGCCGGCCGCACGCTCAAAGCGGTCGATGGCCTCCCAGTGCGCGGCGGTGACGAGCTTTGGTTGGCGCGAGGCCAGCCAGTCGCCGAGCTTGTTGGCGTGGTCGTCACCGAAATCCGCCAGCCCGAAAGGGTTTCTAGCGGCGGCCAGGTCGGCGATCAGGGTGTCGACGGTGTCGTGGGAGTCTTTTTTGTTGGTGCCGATCACTCCGGTCGGTCCGCGCTTGATCCAGCCGACGACGTACTCATTGCGACTGCCCGCGACCCGGCCATTGGTGTTGGGGATGGTCCCGCTCTTGTCGTCGAATGGCAGTCCCGGCGTGCGCACACCGCGATAGCCGACCGCGCGCACCACCAACTGCACCGGCAGCTCCTCACGCGCGCCGGTGTCCTTGGCCACCACCCGTCCGCTGGCGTTGCTGACCAGTTCGTTGCGGCCGAGCACGATCCGCTCCACTTTGCCGTTGCCTTTGATTTCGATCGGAGATGTGAAGAAACGGAACACGATTCGACGGTTTCCCGGATGCGGCTCGCGGGCGGCGTAGTTCCGCAGCGCCTTGATGTTCAGCTTCGTGGTCTTGCCCACCGCCGCGGCATCGTCGTCGGTGATGCCCTCTAGCTGGGCCGGATCGACCATGATGTCGACCCCTTCGAGGTCGGCCAGCTCACGCAACTCCGGCGTGGTGAACGCGGTCTGCAGCGGCCCGCGCCGACCGATGACCACCACTTCCTCGACGCTGCAGGGGCGTAGCGATTCCAGCGCGTGGTCGGCGATGTCGGTGAGCGCGAGCACGTTTGGGTCGGTCACCAGGATGCGGGCGACGTCGAGTGCGACGTTGCCGTTGCCGACGACGATGGCCCGGGCACCCGATAGGTCGGTCATAATGTCCCGGCGGTGCGGGTGGGCGTTGTACCAGCCCACGAAATCGACGGCGGCGATGCTGCCCGGCAGGTCCTCACCGGGAATGTTCAACGACCGGTCCGATTGCGTCCCCACCGCATAGATCACGGCGTCGTAGCGCTCGGCGAGTTCGGCTGCGCTGATGTGCTCGCCGATCGCGACGTTCCCGAAGAACCGAAAGCGCGGGTCCTCGGCGGTTTTCTCGAACTGCTTGCTGATCGACTTGATCTTGGGGTGGTCCGGCGCGACGCCGGAGCGCACCAGACCCCACGGTGTGGGCAGCATCTCCAGCATGTCGATCGCTATGTCGATGTCGTCGGACGCGTCAGCGGCCTTCAGCAGCGATGCGGCAGCGAAGAACCCTGACGGCCCCGAGCCGACGATCGCCACGTGGTAGGGACGTTCGACATGGCTAGCCATCTAGCTGACCTCCTGGAGTGGGAACGACTGACGCACCTCCGGTGCGTCATAACTACGCGTGACACGGCGTTTCATCGCGCCGGTCGTGTGTGCACCGATAACGCCGATGATGGCGTTGCTGATCACGTGCGGCGCCTCATCCAAGAGCATGTGCCCGGCGGTGGGTCGGTGCACGTGCGTGGCCGCGGGGATGCCGCGAGCCAGGTCGTGGGCATGCGAGGGCGGGGTGAGCCGGTCCGCGCCACCACTGATGATCACTGTCGTGGCGGTGATGGATCTCAGCGTCTGATACTGGTGGTAGCGCCGTAGAGCGGCCAGAAAGCCGGCTTTGGTCGCCACCGGGGTGGCGTTGACGCTCGCCGCCGACACTGCCACAAGCGCATCCCGGCTCGCCGTGCCGTATCCGCCATATCTGGTCACGGCGCCGCAGATCGGTCGGGCAAGGGCACGAAGGACCCGGTCTGCGATGGCGTGCGGTGCGTGGTTTGCGAGTTCGTAGAGGATGTCTGTGGCGGGGTTGGCGAGGAGCCGGCCCAGGCCGCGCTCGGCGAGTTTGCCCGCCGCAGTGGCGACGAGGATAAGCCCATCGGGTTGGACAGGTCGCTGGCCGGCGGGGCGACCCAGGTAGGCCAGAGCCACCATGCCGCCCATGGAATGTCCGGCAAGCGTAAGGGGGCCTGTGACACCGAGGGCTACCAGCAGGTCGGCGACGTCGGTGGCGAGTTGGTCGATGTGGTAGGTGTGCATCGGTGCGGACGCGGAGTCGCCGTGGCCTCGGTGGTCGTAGCTGATGATCCGGATGCTGTCGCCGTATTGATGAAGCAGGTGCCCGATCTGGATGGTCCAGGAGTCTTTGTTCAAGCAGAACCCGTGCAGAAGGACGACGGTATGGGCGGCGTCGCGAGGTCCGTACTCGCGCACCGACAGCGACACACCGTCGATCGTGGTTACCGTCCGTTTGATGCCGGGAAACTGAATTCCGGTGTGGTGGAGCATCATCGCCCTCCGAAACGATGGGGCTGCTCATTGAATTCGCCATAGATGGCGATGTGCCAGCCGGCCAGCCAGATCCCCAGGCGCACATTGTGGCCATGCGCGCTGATCGCTCGCGCGAACTTGCCACGGGACACCACGATGTGCATTGCACGCACGGATCGGTCGGCGACTTGCGGTGTTGGCTGGGTGAATTCGCGTACCAGCTCAATATTGGGATTCCGCCGCTGGCTGTGCGGGATCGTCATGGTCATGCGGGAAGTCATGCCGCACCTGCCAACAGATGTCCCCAGCGTGGGTCCTCGGCCTCATGCAGACCGCAACCGGCCCCGCTCAGCGTCAAGCATTTAGGGGTGGTGTCCTTGGACGCCAGCAGTGGATGCAGTGGGTGTGCACCGTGGGTCCAGCCCAACACGGCCAAAGAACCTCCACGCTGCTTGGCGAGCTGACGCAGCATCTGGAGCACCGCGTGGGCGTGCTCGGTGCCGGCGTTGGGTCCCCACGCCAGCATCGTGAGGTCGTTCTCGGAGCACACCGCGGCCAGGTGGGCAGCGTTGTCGGGGCCCACCGGATCGAAGTGGTGCCGAAGCGCCCCCGGATTCTTCGACACCAGCCCATAGAGGTTGGCGATGTCGACGCCGCCGTACCCCCAGGCTCGCGCGAACCCGATGCAGCGACGGACCGTCGGATCGGTGTGGTGGTCATCGGCGTCGGAGCCGTTAAGGATCACCCAGGCCAGCCGTGGCTTGTCTGAATCCCACACGCGCACTAGTCGATACCGCCACGTGCGGCACGGACTAAAGACCGCCCACGACTCGCGGCAACCGGTAGTACGATCCAGCTGTTGGGTGAGCGCTACCATTTTGTGGCCCTGGTTGGTTAGCCGGTTCATGTCTTTGATGCTTCGCCGCCCAGGAACCCTTGAGTAGAGGCCCCGATTTTGTGAGGCCACAAAGCTCCCTTGTGTGTTCTTCGGGCTGACAGTACTTAGGCACCAACGGGTATCAGTAGATTCCGAATATCGGGTTCGGTGCGTGCCAGCCGTGAAACCAGCCGACTCGCTCCGTGGAATTCCCTAGGGATGGACTCACCGACTACGTCCGATAAAGAGGCACCGCGGGCCGGTTCACCACTGGGGATGCCGATCGGCCACCAAAGCATCCGGCAGTG
>Ga0209655_10000238_pt1 | contig 21199 bp, 16 predicted proteins | sample BogFormECP03_OM2_FD_188236 | JGI IMG/M metagenome (GOLD analysis project Ga0209655, IMG submission 188236) | Bog forest soil microbial communities from Calvert Island, British Columbia, Canada - ECP03_OM2 (SPAdes) (version 2) | ecosystem: Environmental > Aquatic > Freshwater > Wetlands > Bog ...
GGTCGGCGTAAAGAGCCCCTCGTAAAGAGAATACGCAGGGCGGACTTGTAAAGTTGACGGATAGTTCCGCCAGGCCGAGTGAGCATTGCAAAAAAAATGATGACTGAGTCACCGCTGCGAATCGGGTTTCTGACCAACGAGTATCCAACACAGGGATTCACGGGGGGTATCGGCTCGTACGTACGCCAGATGGCCCAATCATTTGCTGCATTGGGGCATTCTCCCTGTGTGTTGCTATGGGTTCCTTCTGATGGAGGACTTGTTTGGGATGGGCCCGTTCCAATTCATAGGATCGTCGTTGCTGGGTTGGCTTCTCAATTGCCATGGCCCGTGGGGAAGGGCGCGAGCCTGGTCTTCGCTCGAAATTTGGGAAGACTCGCGGATGAGCTAAACCTCGACGTTTTGGAAGCTCCGGAATGGGGTGGGCTGACCGCTTTTCTGAGCCTTGTGAAGCCGCGAAAGCTCCGCGTCGTCGTGAGACTCCACACCTGCACCGCAATCATCCGCCAAGTGAACAACTGGCGCCCAGAATCGATGAGAGATCGGCTGAATTGCTACCGTAACGATATCGCTGAGAAACGCGCGATCGTAACCGCCGACAAGGTGACTGCCGTGTCGAAGGCGATCGGGGAAGAAACGAGAAAAGCTTTGCATTTATCCAGTGGCGATTTCGAGGTTATTCCGAATTCAGTAAATGATTCGGCCTTCGCTGCCAGCGGGGATAGGGAAATGGCGGGCCGCCCGGTTGTGCTCTTTGTGGGTCGACTGGAATGGCGAAAGGGCCCCGATTTGCTGGTCCGCGCGATACCGACGATCTTGAAAAGACACCCGGAGGTACAGTTCCGATTTGCAGGAATGGACACACCTACGGGCCCCGAAAACAGATCAATGCAGTCCTATCTGGAAGCGCTTTTGCCTCCTGAGGCGAGAGCGAGCGTGGACTTCTCCGGCCACCTCGGACCGTCACATCTCGACGAGGCGCTACGGCAGGCCACGGTCTGTGTCTTCCCGTCGCGTTACGAGGGGCTACCCATGGTCTGCCTGGAAGCCATGGCCCGCGGAAAGGCGATTGTGACGACAGATCTGCCCGGTTTTTGCGAGCTGATTTCAGACGGCGAAACTGGCATGATCGCGGAGCGCGAGAATTCGGAAGCATTGGCTTCCGCTATTGAGACGTTGATCTCCGACAATGTGTTGCGCGTCAGGCTTGGCAGCGCCGCCCGTGAGATTGCACGATCGCATTTCCACGGAGCTGTGGTAGCCAAGTCCATGCTTCAGGTCTATCGCACTGCAATCGCCGCCGCAGAGTCGAACGGGCGAAACGGCTCCAACTAAGGATTAAGGTTTAAGAATGAGCCGCGATATCGCAAACAAGGCCGTCAAGAATTTCTTCTTTAGTGGCGGCCGACTCGCAATCAGCATGGCTGCGACCCTGTGCACTTCGGCGATCATCGCGCGAAAGCTCGGCCCCGCAAACATGGGCGTCTACGGATATGCGATGTGGCTCGTCGGTACTTTGGGGATTTTGGCGAACATCGGACTGCCGGGCGCGCTGACCAAGTACCTTTCCGAGTACATCGGAAGTGGTGACACCGTAACAGCGGTGCAGGTGGGTAAACGACTTCTGCTCACGCAACTGGCAGTAGCCGCCGGTGTGTCGGGAGTGACCGCCTGCTTCATGCTTCTCAAAAGTCCGTACCGCAGCGTCATCGGTCTTGCAGCGGTCATGCTCTTCGCCCAAGCACTCCAACAAAGCCTGAGTTCAGCCTTGGCCGGCCTTCAGAGATTTGACCGCCTTGCGCTGACTAGTCTTTATGTAGCCTTGGCTTCTGTGGTTGCGGTAGGCGTCGCAGCACTTCTGCACGCAGGCGTCATGGGAATGTTGTGGGCCACCCTTGTGGGTCTGGCGGTGTCCATCTGGTTATACTACCGCGACGTCGACAAGTTTCTTTTGAAGCTGTCACCGCAGCCTTCAGATTCAGTACGCGTGGCGCCGGATCCCTTCCGCCGCATCCGCAGGTTTTCCCTCACGGTCTCCTATATCCTCCTTGTGGACGCGATCGTGTGGCAAAGATCAGAGGTTCTTTTTCTCAAGGGATATTCGACGATTGCCCAAATTGCGTTTTACACTCTCGCGTATTCCATCGCATCGAAACTTGGCGATATTGCCAGCACTTTTTCCACGACGCTGATGCCTCTGTATTCTGAAAGTTACGGACGTGACGGCCTTCGAGACATAGGGCTGGTTTTTGTAAACGCTCTGAAGTATCTGCAAATGTTGATGGTACCGCTCTGCTTGCTGGGCGTCGCGCTGGCCAGGCCTCTGGCCCAATTGATCTACGGGTCGCAGTTTCTCGCGGTAGCGCTGCCGCTGCAGCTTCTGCTTGTTGCTTCGGCCGTTACCAGCATCGGAGTCGTAATCTCTCCATTGCTTTACGGAATCGACAAGCAAAGTTTCATCGCCAAGTATGGGACGGCGGTAGCTGTCCTGAACGTCGCGCTAGATTTCGTCTTGATTCCGAGATATGGCGCGGTTGGCGCCGCAGTTGCCAACTCCACAGCTCAAATCGCAGGGGTCCTTGGCGGTGCGTTTTACGTTGTCCGCTACATCCGGATTAAATTTCCGTGGAAGAGCACTATCAAAATTTATTTGGCGGCGGCCGGCGCAGTGGCCCCTGTGGCATACCTTGCGACCCGTGCGCATTTGGGAATCGCTGCACTCACAGGCTGTGCTGTGCTCGGGGGAGTTCTATACTTGGCTCTCCTGACACTTGTCGGCGAGCTGGGCAGACAGGACATTGGTGTGCTGAAAACAGCTCTTCTGACTAAGGTGTATCCCGCCAAGCCTTTAAGAGCTGCTGATCCTGCTTGACGTGCCGATCACTGTACCGGTAAGCCGTCATCGACACGATCACTTATGTTAGTTTAGCGAAGCGGCTGTTCGGGAAAGCGTGTTATCCAGGTACTATGAACCTTCAAGACAAGAGCATCGAAACAATCGGCTTCGCTGCCGTAGAGACCAGGGTGGGCTATCCTCGGGTCATCGGCTTTCTATTGCTTTGCGTCCTGCCGCTGATCCTCGCCTGGGACTCGATGCGGACGTTCGTTGCGCTCGTAGCCGAGGACGGGACCTTCTCGCAAGCACCACTGATCCCGTTGGTGAGCGCCTTCCTCATATATACAGACAGGAAGGCGATTTTTTCGAAGATTTCCTTCGACTGGATTCCATCGGTGGTCATGATTGTGCCTGGTCTGATATTGGTCGTGCTGGCACGGCTCAACCCTTGGGCGCTCGGCGCAATTAATCAGTGTTCGCTCCTCATATTTGGAATCATGCTGGTATGGGCTGGCGCTTTTGGCTTGATCTTTGGCGCCAGCGCGCTACGGGTGGCCCGCTTTCCTTTGGTTTTTCTGCTGTTCGCTGTGCCGATTCCAGAGCCGATCCTTTCGAAACTTGTCGTCTTCCTTCAGGAGGGAAGCACGGACGCGGCGGAATGGTTCTTTAAGCTGGGAGGAATTCCGTATCTCCGTCAAGATTTTGTTTTTGTGCTGCCGGGACTCGCAATTCGAGTGGCCGACGAGTGTAGCGGCATACGTTCCAGCCTCGCGCTTCTGATTACGACAATCCTGGCGGCACATCTTTTCCTCAGAAGCTATTGGAGAAAGCTGCTGTTGTGCGCGGTGGTTGTCCCGCTGGCGGTGCTGAAGAACGGGCTGCGGATCATGACGCTTTCCAGCCTTGCGATTTACGTGAACCCGGAGTTCATGCATGGGAATCTCCATCGCCGTGGCGGATTCGTTTTTTTTGCCATCGCATTGCTCCCGCTAGTCCTCCTTTTGTCCTTGCTCCAGAAAGGCGAAAAAACAAACGCTGCCAAAGCCGGGAGCGCGTAATCGTAGCGGTCATGATATTTCAAGAAACTGAGCTTCCGGGCGTATTCGAGATTCACATTCAACCCAAGTCTGACGACCGCGGTTTTTTTGCAAGGAGCTGGTGCCGGAAGGAATTCGAAGATCACGGATTGGACTCCGATCTGGTGCAGTGCAATGTTTCGTTCAATATGCACAAAGGAACGCTGCGAGGTATGCATTACCAGGCGGAGCCTTTTGCGGAAGCGAAAGTGGTGCGGTGCACTCAGGGGGCAATACACGATGTGGTGCTCGATCTGCGGCCCCAGTCGGCAAGGTTTAAGGATTGGATTGCCGTGAATCTGACGGCTGAAAACCGGAAGATGTTATACATACCGAAAGGATGTGCGCACGGCTTTCTGACCCTGCAAGACCGCACCGAGATTTTTTATCAGATGTCAGAATATTACAATCCGGAATCGGCGCGGGGAGTGCGGTGGGACGATCCCGCATTCCGAATTGTGTGGCCCGAAAGAGTCGAGATGATCTCGCAACGAGACCGCGCGTATCCGGACTTTGCATGAAGCGATGAGCTTGCTGAAACAATTCGATCAGCGCCCTGCGTCGGAAATCGGCGAAGAACTACACCGATTCGCACGCGAGCTCTTCCCAATCTGCCGCAGCATCACCGGCGACGGCATCCGGCGTAGCCTGGCTATGATTGCGGATCGCCTTCCGCTGAAAATTCACGAAGTTCCCAGCGGAACCGCGGTTTTTGACTGGACCGTGCCAAAAGAGTGGAACATCCGGAATGCATATATAAAGGCTCCGGACGGCAAACACGTTGTGGATTTTCAGAAGTGCAATCTGCACGTCTTGAATTACAGCGTGCCGATCCGCGCCACGATGTCGCTCAGCGACCTGAAGCCGCATCTTTTCACGATTCCCGAATATCCCGACTGGATTCCGTATCGAACCTCTTATTACAAAGAGGATTGGGGATTTTGCCTTCCCCACAATCAGATGCTGGCCCTGCAAGACGGCGACTACGAAGTTTGTATTGACTCGACCGTCGCAGACGGCCACTTGACCTACGGCGAGTGCTATTTGCCGGGGCGTTCTGACGACGAAGTTTTGATTTCTTGCCACGCTTGCCATCCGTCGCTCGCGAATGACAATCTCTCCGGGCTGACGGTCGCGACATTTCTGGCGCACCTTCTGTCGGGACAAGATCTTCGTTACTCGTATCGGTTCCTGTTTATTCCAGGCACGATCGGCGCCATCACTTGGCTTGCGCTCAATCGCGAAACGGTCGCGCGCGTCCGCCACGGGTTGGTCCTAACTGGCACCGGCGACAAAGGCACCTTCCACTACAAGAAGAGCCGACGGGGCGATGCCGAAATCGACCGGGCCATGACACACGTTCTAATAAATAACGCCAAGTCGCCTGAGATTTTGGAATTCTCGCCCTACGGTTATGACGAGAGGCAATATTGCTCCCCAGGTTTCAACCTTGCCGTCGGCTGCCTGATGCGCAGCGTGTGGGGCAGTTATCCCGAATATCACACTTCCGCAGACAATCTCGACTTCATCAAGCCGGCACAGCTCGCCGAATCGGCGCGAGTCTGCGCTGCCGTTTTTGACGTCCTCGAACATAATCGAATTTATCGAAATTTGAATCCCTACTGCGAGCCGCAATTGGGGCGCCGAAATCTATACCGTTCGACCGGCGGCCAGTCAATTGGCGCGGAGATTAGTGCGCGCCTGTGGGTCCTGAATCTTTCCGACGGAGAGCACTCACTCTTGGATATTGCGGAACGCTCGGGTGTTCCGTTCGCGGCGATTCACCAGGCAGCCGACTTGCTGTTGCAAAATGACTTATTGTCTATCGTTCCGGGCGAGGAACGGCAGAGACGCCTCAAGCAGCATCTCTCTCCTGAGGGAACTTTGCGACGTTCCTAGCGGCTTTTCGCGATGACGAGATCACATCAGTTTCAAAAAGGAGTCATATGAGAATTCTATTGACCGGTCACAAAGGCTATATCGGCACGGTCGCCGGACCAATGCTGCTTTCCGCCGGTCACGAAGTCGTCGGGCTCGATTCCGACCTTTTTGCGGGTTGCGATTTTGGGAAAGAGCCTCAAGCGATTCCGGAAATTCGCAAGGATCTTCGTGACCTCGTGCAGGCGGATCTCGATAGCTTCGACGGCGTTTTGCATTTCGCTGCGCTGTCGAACGATCCGCTAGGCGATATTGATCCGAGCCTGACCTACGGCATCAATCATCTGGCTTCGGTGCATCTCGCTAAACTAGCCAAAGCTGCCGGCGTGAAGCGCTTTGTATTTTCATCTTCTTGCAGCACCTATGGCGCCGCGGGAGAAGCAGTCCATGACGAGAGGGCGCCCCTCAACCCTGTGACCCCTTACGGCGAGTCCAAGGTGTTGGCGGAGCGCGATATTGCGCTCTTAGCGAACGACGATTTCAGCCCCACCTTTATGAGGAACGCTACCGCGTATGGCGTGTCCCCGCGTTTAAGGCTAGACATAGTCTTGAACGATCTCGTAGCGTCGGCTCTAACCACTGGCAGCGTCTTAATCAAGAGCGACGGAACTCCCTGGCGGCCCATAGTGCACATCCGCGACATTATCGCCGCAGCAATTGCCGCCCTTGAGGCACCGCAAGATGCGATTCACAATGAGACGTTTAACGTTGGCCGGCAGGAGGAGAACTACCGGGTTCGCGAGTTGGCCGCGATCGTCGCGGAGACGGTCCCTGGGTGTCACGTGGACTATGCTCCGGGAGGGGGGCCGGACACTCGCTGCTACCGTATCAGCTGTGAGAAAATCACACGCTTGTTACCTTCTTTCCGGCCACAATGGACTGCCCGCAAAGGGGCCCTCGAACTCTATGAGGCTTATAGTGCGGCCGGCCTCACCCAGGATGACCTGGCAGGCAGCCGTTATGTCCGGCTCCGCCAGATCCGAGCGCTTTTGAAAGACGGAAAATTGGATTCTTCCCTGCGCTGGCCACTTAGTGGAAAGGTTTTTCCCCAAAATGGTGGAAATGCGTCCGTCTTATCGAAGAATTCCCGCTGAGGCAGCCCATGATTTCAGTGTAAGTCATTATAGAGAATGCACTTACAGCAACCTCTACGATCACTCCCGGCGCATGCCTCCGGCCTACTTTGGCAGACCAATTGCGAGTTCATTCCCAAAGTGGCCCTTAATCTGTGTGACTTTATCGGCGGTAGCTCGTCTGCGATCTAACAGTACCTAAATTCACCGATTGCGATGGAGTATAGAGACGCATGGTATCTATGACGCTAACGAAAAGCACTCAACCGAGCGCCGCGGCGAAGTCTTGCCGATTCTGTGGTGGAGAACTCGTGCAAACGTTTGTTGATCTCGGCACCTCCCCGCTGTGTGAAAGTTATCCGTCAGCCGCCGACTTGAACCGCGGAGAGGTTCATTATCCGCTGCACGTCTACGTTTGCGAGCGCTGCTTTTTGGTGCAGCTGGAAGAATACGAGACCGCCGAGAATATCTTCAGCGATTATGCTTATTTCTCATCTTACTCAGACTCCTGGCTTAAGCACGCTGATAATTACTGCGAGAAAATGACCGGGCAGTTTGGCTTAGATGGACAAAGTTTCGTGGTCGAGGTCGCCAGCAACGATGGTTACCTGCTGCAATATTTCGTGCAGCGAAAAGTGCCGGTGCTGGGCATTGAGCCGGCGGCGAATGTGGCCAAAGTGGCGGTCGAAAAGGGAGTTCCGACGCTCGTGCGATTCTTTGGGGTTCAGCTGGCGAGCGAACTAGCCGCGGAGGGCCGCTGCGCTGATCTTGTCCTGGGAAATAACGTACTGGCGCAGGTACCGGATCTGAACGATTTCGTGGAGGGGCTAAAGATTCTACTCAAACCCGAGGGAGTGCTGACGCTCGAGTTCCCTCACCTGCTGCGGCTGATCGAGCACAACGAGTTTGACACGATTTATCACGAGCACTTCTCATACTTCTCGATGCTCACCACGGTCCGCATCTTAGAGGCGCACGGTTTGAGGGCGTTCGACGTCGAAGAGCTCGCGACACACGGAGGCTCGCTGCGTGTTTATGCCTGCCGCGCGGAATCGCAAACGCATGACGTCGCGAAGAGCGTTTCAAAAGTGATCGCAGCTGAAGAAGAGGTCGGGTTGGCCTCGCTCGATGGCTACTGCAGTTTCGCGCTCCAGGTAAAACAAACCAAATGGGCGCTGGTGGAATTTCTGCTCGCTGCGGCGAAAGAGGGCAAGAGCGTCGCCGGATATGGCGCGCCCGGAAAGAGCGCGACGCTTTTGAATTACTGCGGCATTGGAAAAGACCTCATCGAATACACGGTGGATCGAAGTCCGTATAAGCAGGGACGATTCCTGCCGGGAAGCCGCATCCCGATTTTTCATCCAGATCGAATCCGCGAGACGAAGCCCGACTACGTAGTGATCCTGCCCTGGAACCTGAAAGACGAGATCATCCAGCAGTTGCAATACATTCGCGAGTGGGGCGGCCGCTTCGTGGTGCCGATCCCCAAAGTCACCATCGAATGAACAGCAAGCACGGAGGTCAGTAATGAAGGTCGTTCTCTTTTGCGGCGGGCAGGGTATGCGTCTCAGAGGCTATGCTGATGACATGCCGAAGCCCATGGTGGCAATCGGAAATCGCCCTATTCTTTGGCATATTATGAAGTACTACGCCCACTTTGGACATAAAGAGTTCATCCTTTGTCTCGGATACAAAGGTAACCACATCAAGGATTACTTCCTCCATTACGACGAATCGGTATCCAATGATTTCGTTTGGTCAAAGGGAGGAAAAAGTGTCGAGTTTCTGAATCGCGACATCGACGACTGGACTATCACGTTTGTGGAAACGGGTGACAATGCAAATATCGGTGAACGCCTGAAGGCAGTGGAGCCCTACCTCAAGGGCGAAGAAATGTTCCTGGCAAATTACGGTGACGGGCTGAGCGATGTTCCGCTGACACCCATGTTGGAATCATTCAAGCAGAGCAACGCAATCGCGTCCCTGCTATTGGTACAGCCTACAGCGAGTTTCGATATCGTCCACGCCAACGCCGAAGGCAAAGTCACCGATGTTTGCGCCCTCTCCCGGAGCGACATTTGGATCAACGGCGGTTTCCTGCAGATGCGCAGGGAGATTTTCGAATATCTTCACCCTGGTGAAGAGTTGGTGCGCGAACCATTCCAGCGTCTGATCGAGAAGCAGGCACTGCTGGCCTACAAGTACACAGGCTTCTGGCAGTGTATGGACACGTTCAAAGACAAGCAGCGTCTCGACGAACTCAACACCGGTGCGGCACCGTGGAAAATCTGGGGCCCGGGCGCTAGTCCGGTTCCGAGCGCGCCCCAGGTCATAACGGTTCGTCCATGATGCGCCTAAACTTGGCGCACGGCAGTGCCGACGGGCCAACAATTCTGTGCCTCGGCTCTCATTCCGACGATATCGAAATTGGTTGTGGCGGCACGATCCTCCGGCTGGTCCAGGAATACCCAAACTGTAGAATTCAGTGGGTTGTGTTTAGCGCGGTGGGGCTCAGGTTGGCGGAGGCCCAACGTGCGGCTGAACTATTCGTCGGCCATCGCCATCTCCAGCCTCCTCTGCTGCAATCATTTCAAGACGGATTCATGCCGTTTGTGGGCGCCGAGATCAAGAAGGTGTTTGAAGAGCTCAAGGCGGTCTCGCCGGACCTGATATTCACCCATTACCGGAAGGATGCGCATCAAGACCATCGGCTGATAGCGGAATTGACGTGGAATACCTTCCGCGATCACGCGATTTTGGAATACGAAATTCCTAAATATGACGGTGACATGGGACAGCCAAATGTCTTCGTCCCACTTGAAGCGGACCACTACCAGACGAAAATTCGTTTCCTTATGGAGGCCTTTAAATCCCAACACGCGAAGCGGTGGTTCCGGGAAGACACATTTCTCGCGTTAATGCGATTGCGTGGCATGGAATGTAACTCTCCCAGCGGCTACGCCGAAGCCTTTTACGGGCACAAGTTGGTGTTGTGAAATCGAAGATATATTCCACGAATGCGCGGCAGCAGAAATCACGCGCGATTGCTTGCGGACCCCGCGCTTGCGCAGAATTTGCGTCCCGTGACGTGGTGAGATTCCGATGAAGGATTTGAAACAGCGAGCCATACGCGGAGGACTCGCAAAGGTCTGCGCACAGGGAGCTGGTTTTCTGATTCGTGTGGGCTCCCTAATGATACTGGCCCGTTTGTTGGATCCCAAAGACTTTGGGCTCGTCGGGATGGTTACCGCCGTAATTGGACTGTTGAATCTTTTTCGAGATTTCGGGCTGTCCACCGCCGCCGTGCAGCGCGTCGGCGTCACCGAAGAACAGGCTTCAACTTTGTTCTGGGTCAACGTGCTGGTCGGCGTGGTGCTTTGTCTGCTATCCAGCGCGATGGCTCCCATCCTCGCCCGGTTTTATCACGAGCCTCGCCTCGTCTGGGTCACGATCGCTCTCTCATTGGGATTCATTTTCAACGCGGCCGGGGTTCAGCATTCGTCGCGTCTTGAACGCGAGATGCATTTCACGTCGCTATCCGTGATCGATATTCTTTCCCAGAGTGTCAGCACTGGCGTGGGAATCACGATGGCCTTGCGCGGTTACGGCTATTGGGCTCTGGTGGGAATGACCCTGTTTTCGCCAATCGTTTACACCGCGTGCCTCTGGTTTACCACAAAGTGGACGCCGGGTAGGCCCCGCCGCGGAGTGGGCATCGGATCGATGTTGCGTTTCGGCGGTACCGTGACGTTGAACGGGCTGGTCGTATATGTCGCATACAATCTTGAAAAGATATTGCTTGGCCGCTATTGGGGCGCAGAAACCGTCGGAATTTACGGAAGAGCCTACCAGCTCTCTACCATCCCGACCGACAATCTTAATTCATCGGTTGGTGGAGTGGCATTTTCGGCGCTCTCACGCCTCCAGCATGACCCGGAACGTATTAGGAGCTCCTTTCTGAAGATTTATTCTCTTATTTTGGCGTTAACACTTCCTATCACCATCATCTTCGCTATATTCGCCAAGGATGCAGTCGCGGTCGTCCTGGGCCCTAAGTGGCAGCAAGCTGTCCCGATTCTGCGACTCCTTGCCCCCACGGTCGTCTGCTTCGCGATGATCAATCCGTTCTCGTGGCTGCTGTTCGCTCTCGGGCGCGTCGAACGAAGCCTTAAGATAGCCCTCGTGATAGCTCCCCTGGTAATCACGGGATACCTCATCGGATTGCCCTTCGGCCCGAAGGGTGTGGCCTTGGGCTATTCCATAGCAATGTCTCTGTGGGTGCTACCCAATATCGTGTGGTGTGTGCGCGACACCGCAATTTCCGTAAAAGACATCCTTCTGGTAATTCGGCGGCCCCTGTTGGCTGGAGGCGTGGCGGGCGCGGCATGTCTCGCGCTGCAATTGTCCTTTGGTGGACTTCTCCATCCATTGGCGAGGCTGGTGGTAGGCGTCGGCGCGTTCGGTGTCGCATACCTGGGAATGTTGCTTTACGGCCTGGGCCAGAAGGACTTTTATTTGGAGATCGTTCGCGGCTTACGCGGACGTGCCACGGTCGAAGAAGAAATCCCGGTGACGGTTTAACTGGCTCGAGAGCATGAATCCCACACATCAGCCGATGGTCAGCGTGATCGTTCCCGCGCACAATGAGGCTCAACATATCGGCGAGTGCATTGAGAGCGTCCTCGCGCAGACCCATCAGAACTGGGAATGCATAATTGTCGATAACTGCAGCACCGACGGAACCGCCGAAATAGCGCGCCAGTACGCCGCAAAGGATCCGCGAATTAGCGTGCGCCGGAACAATGAACTCCTCCGCGCCGTGGCAAATTTCAACAGCGCCTTGCGACAGATCTCGACTGAAAGCAAATACTGCAAGATCGTATTTGCCGACGATTGGATATTTCCGGAATGCTTGGAACAGATGGTTGCCGTTGCCGAGGAGCAACCCTCCGTGGGAATCGTAGGAGCGTACGGACTTCAGGGGCGCCAGGTAATGTGGACCGGATTGCCCTATCCGAGCACGCTGGTTCCAGGACGGGAAATGGGCCGCAAGCTGTTCCTGGAGGACCTATACATCTTTGGGACTGCCACCTCGCTCCTAGTCCGCTCAAGTCTAGTTCGGGAGCGAAACCCTTTTTATAATGAATCAAACCTCCACGCCGATTCGGAAGTCTGCCTCGCTCTCCTAAGAACGTGCGACTTCGGTTTCGTCAATCAGGTTCTCACCTTCACCAGGGTTCGTGCGGGCTCACTCACCTCGTTCACCTACGAAATCAATACGCTTATCGCCGGGCGATTGCACGATCTAGTTACATTTGGCCGTGACTACTTGACCCCGCGAGAGTTCGAAGCGTGCCTGGATCTGTTGCTTTCCAGATACTACGACTTTCTGGCGCGTAACCTGAGGCGCCGTCGGGACGCTAAGTTCTGGGACTATCACAAAAGAAAACTGAACGAAGCGGGCGTCGGTTTCAGCAGGCTGCGATTATCTCGCGCTTTTCTTGGCAAGCTTGCCTCCGCGCTGCTCAATCCCAAAGATTCAATTGAGAAATTGTTCAGGAGAGCAGCGCCTCCTGATGGTCTCGCCTTGGACGCTTCCGAGGAGCCGAGGAAAACTCGCTCACCGAATTGTCCGGAACCGATTCGCGTAGCGAAGTCGTAGGCATGGATAGGCAGAAAGGCCAGCGCGCGCTTCAGCGCGTAGCCCTTGGCAATCACAAAGTGAGAATGCAATGCCCGCTAGTAGCACAAGCCGCAATCACAGATTGGACCTGAAGGCCGGAGACTGGGTGGAGGTCCGCACTCAAGCTGAAATTCTTGAGACGCTCGACCAGCAAGGCCGCTTGGAAAACCTGGCTTTCATGCCGGAGATGTTGCAGTACTGCGGTCGCAGATTCCGAGTATTCAAGCGTGCGGACAAGACCTGCGAATACACCCAGGGATGGAGCATCCGTCGCATGGAAAACTCCGTGCACCTTGAGGGACTGCGGTGTGACGGATCGGGACATGACGGCTGCCAGGCGGGTTGCCTGATTTTCTGGAAGGAGGCATGGCTCAAGCGCGCCGTCGGAAACTTTGTGCCTGCGGAGACTATTACTCGAGCGGTTCCGCCTGCGGCGACGATCAGTGGACTTTGCACGATCGAAAACATCCAGGCCGCAACCCATTCGACCGACTCGAACGGGGAGTCGATCTACAGCTGCCAGGCCACGGACGTACCGAAATTCACGTCAGCGATGAGCTTCTGGGATCCTCGTCAATATGTTCGCGATTTGCGTTCTGGCAATCTCAATAGCGGCCATGCGGGCAATTTTCGCGGTCATAAAATACTCGAATTGATTCTTGCCATCGCGCGTTTGCTACAAGCAACAATCATTGGTTTCTTCAACGAATTGCAGGAGCGACGCCAGGGGAGTCGTTATCCTTTCATCGAAGGCACCGCCGCGAAGACCGCCATCGAAGTGCTCAACTTGCAGCCCGGCGAACTCGTCGAAGTCCGCAGCAAAGAAGAGATCATGGCCACACTCGACAAGACCCAGAAAAATCGGGGGCTGTGGTTCGACTCCGAAATGCTCCCATACTGCGGCGGAATTTACAGGGTGTTGCGGCGAGTCCACAGGATTGTTGATGAGAAGACTGGGAAGATTGTAAGCATGAAGAATCCTTGCATCGTTTTAGAGGGCGTCGTGTGCAAATCTGATTTTCACCGGCTCTGCCCCCGTGCGATTTACCCGTTCTGGCGCGAGAACTGGCTGAAACGGGCCGCTTCTGCCGCTCTGCCGTCGCCTGAGCAAGAATACCCACCGCAAGACGAAGCGAAACAGCCCCGTGTTGGTGCAAGTCGAAATCGTCTCGATGGCGCCGTCCCATCCATCGTAGCTCCTGCCGTAACCAAATAAGCGCAAGATGCCACCTAAACCAGAGAAAACTCTGTGGCCCTACTTCGCCGCTTTCACCGTGGCCGTGATTATCGTAGCGGCCATCCGTTGGTCGCTGGCACATCCTTACGGCGTGCATTGGGACGAAGCTGAGTATCTGAACTGGGTTGCCCTTGACCTCCAGCGACTCTACAGCGGCATGCTGCTTCGACTCGGGGGCCGCATCCTGGTCGGGAGCCAAGGGATTCCTCCCGCATATCGCGTCTTAGCTCTTCCATTCCTCGTTCCCTTTGGATTCCATACCACCGCTGCAAGGCTGGCTTCGCTCGCGGGGTACGGTCTCAGCTGTTGGTTCATCTATCTCGTCGTGCGCCGTGTCGGAAGCCAAACGGCTGCCGCTTTCGCCGTCCTTATTTTTGCATTGTCGCCTGAAGTTGTTTCCGCCAGCATGTTCTTCGGTACAGACGCTCCCCTGTATTTAGCTACCGCCGCAATGCTGTACTTTCTTTTCGTCTATTGGACTGACCCTTCGGAGCGGGCCAGTACTTGGATTGGCCTCGGGCTGGCGATCGGCCTCGGATTTTGGTCGAAGGCTTCGTTTTTCGCAATTGCGCCTCCAGCAATGGCGTTCGCTCTGATCGTGAGCTTTCGCAAGCATCGCAGCCTTGCTGGCGTGTCATCACTTATCAAGGCTTGTCTTCTTGCGGGATTGATCGGCGCTCCGTGGTGGCTCCTGAATATCCGCGCGGCAATGGCGTACGCGAAATATTCCCGAGGTTTTGTTCGAAATTCCCTGGGCTCGCCGTCGCTTGCGACGTGGGCGCGATGGCTCGATAGCGTCGTGCAGTGTCTGTTGGGACATGCGGTCAGCATTTTGATCGTTTCGATCGTGATCGTGTTCTTGTGGAAAGTTATCGTCAAGCGAGAGACGCTGCTCGACGAGCTGCACAAGAATGCAATTGGAGTCTGCGTCTGCGCAGGTCTGCCGATCGTCCTGGCACAACTTTCCGGCACGAATCACTTGCTGCGTCACATTTCGCCGGCTCTTATCCCATTCTCCATTTCCCTCGGGGTAGTTTCTGACCAAATAGGTTGGACGCGTTCCAAACCCTTGCTCGCGGCCTCCGGCGTGCTCTTCGCCGTTCAATTGGCCATGCTTGTATATCCAGTCGTTTTCCCCAACAAAACCGCTGTGGACCCCGGATTTGTCAACGGTTCCCCTCCGTGGCAAGCGATGGTCCGCTTGGATCAGTGGAACTGGGAACCGCTTCGAGATATCAGCCAGAGCTGCGGTGACGCAACGCCGGCAATTTCATACTTAGGCGGAGGGCGCGCTTTTGATCCACCTCACATGCAAAGTCCCTGGGTGCGGGCCGGTGCGTCGGCCAATACTTTTGCCTCGCAACTTCCCTATCCCACGTGGCTCTGGCGTTACGAGGACGGCGGCATTGATTGGCAGAAAGTCATGGCCGGCGCGGATCAGAGTGACATAGTGGTGACTGCGCCGGGCTACATCGGGGAAGCGTCGATCAAAGAAGATCAGGACAACCAACACAATGCCGAGTTCGCTGATCGCCTGTCCCACGATCCCCTGTTCCAGGCGCCGATTCACCTGACCATGGGACGATTCGCGCCGATCGACGTGCTGGTGTTCGTAAAGAACACACTACACTGCTCCCCGGAAAAACATGCTCAGTTCGGCAGTAAACTTCTGTGGGGCCCAATGTTTGAAAGTGGCATGGTTAGGAGGGTTTTCTGATGGCCCACAATTACCTTTCACCGCGGCCCGATCCGAGGCTCGTTTCGATCGTGATCCCTTTTTACAACGAAGAAGAAATGTTTTCGCTTCTCCGTCCCAGACTGACGCAGTTCTTGGATCACTCCCCCTATCCTTGCGAAGTGGTCGCCGTGAATGATGGAAGTTCGGATCGAACCATTGAGCTCCTCGTCGAATGGAGCAAAGCGGATCCGCGCCTGAAAGTTGTAAATCTTTCCCGGAACTTCGGCCACCAGTACGCTTCGACGGCGGGGCTCGACTACGCCTCCGGTGATGCCATTGTATTGATAGACGCGGACCTGCAGGACCCCTTGGAAGTAATTCACCAGATGGTAGAGCAGTATCGCAACGGCTACGACGTCGTTTGCGGTCAGCGCGTTGCGCGCGCCGGCGAGGGGATCTTCAAAAGAGCTAGCGCGTGGCTGTTCTATCGCGTGATGCGCTTTTTTTTCCTGAATTCCTTGCCCCAAGATGTCGGCGATTTTCGCCTGCTGTCTCGCCGCTGCCTCGATAGCCTGCGCGAGATGCGCGAACTTCATCGCTTCTTGCGCGGCATGGTCGCTTGGGTGGGGTATCCGCAAACCTGCGTGCAGTACCAGCGTCACGCCCGAGCCGCGGGAACTACGAAATATCCGCTGATGAAAATGCTGCGGCTGGCTTGGACCGCGACCCTCTCTTTTTCTGCGCTGCCGCTGCGTCTCAGCTTCATCGGCGCGGGCGTCATGACCTTGGTAGCGTTAGAAGAAACGATTCGGGCCCTCGTGGTTCACTTCTCTGGCCAAACCGTCCCAGGCTGGACCTCGCTGATGGTCATCGTCTGCCTGAGCAACGCCGCCCTCATGATTTCAGTAGGCATCCTAGGTGAGTACGTCGGGCGCGTCTACGAAGAAGGCAAGGAACGTCCGCTGTACTTGGTCGCTGACACCTGGAATTTGACGCAACCTGCAACGAACGAGCACACTGAACGAATTCAAACCATCGGTGCGACGGAAGAGATTATTTCTCATCGTCTGACGGACGGACAACTTTGGACTTCCGCAGAGACGTCGGACAGTCCACACCACTCCGCTACAAAAGAAGTGAAAGTACGTCGGTGAGCGCTACATGGCGCTCGAAAGCGTGACTCAGGAAATGAATCGTCCGGTGTCAGCGGCCCAGAGATCCTCCTGAATCGGTCACGCGATGCTGATTGCAAGCTTGGAAATCGCCGGTGCCCACGAGCGCGCAGTCCTTCCCTAACGAGCTATAATTGATGGACTTGACCCCGATTTTGCAACAAGCATCCGTCAGAAGTTCCACGTGGCGGTTGGAGTTTGGCATCAATGAGCACAAGGTCGACCTCATTCCGCGATTCGACGAACCTAGACTTTCTGCGCTCTGTCGCAGTGTTGCTGGTGTTCTGCGTTCACTATTACGACATCTCGACTGGCACAGGGAAGAACTGGGGCTTCGTTTGGCACATTGGCCAACTCGGGGTGATGATGTTCTTTGTCCACACCTGTCTCGTACTAATGTGGTCTCTGGAGCGTTCCGACCTCCAAGGAGGGCATCTATTCACTGCTTTTTACATTCGCCGCGCGTTTCGGCTTTACCCGTTGACCATTGTATGCGTACTGCTGGCCTACTGCGTCGACCTGCACTGGGAGCCGGTGAACCTTTGGCAAAATCTGACACTCACTCAGAACCTATTCTTCACAAACCATCCGGTTTTCCCGCCCATTCTCACGCCTCTTTGGTCGTTGCCTCTGGAACTGGAAATGTACCTCGTGCTTCCCGTAATCTTCCTGGTCTTTCGCAATCGGCCGTTGAGGTTGCTGATGGAAACCTGGGCCCTTTCGACGGCGTTAGCGTTTATACAGCCGCAAATGGGAGACCGGTTTCTCATCCTCAGGTTCGTTCCGTGCTTTCTTGGGGGTGTGATCGCTTGGCGACTGATTCGGGATGCCGACAGAGCGCGGTTCCCTGGTTGGCTCTGGCCGTTCGCGATCGTCACGATCGCCATGATCTGGATAGTCGCTGCCGGAGAATATCTTCCGCTTGGGATTGCCGCGTTCGGGCTCTGTCTGGGGCTTGCGATCCCGCTGTTTCGAGAGATTCAGTGGAGCAGCGTGACCACGATTTCGCGAACCATTGCACGATACAGCTATGGCATCTATCTCACTCACTTTCCCATCATGCTCTTCGTTTTGAACGATCCTCGGTATCCACACTTCAAAGTGATCCATCCATTCCCGCAATTGAAGCACTACGCCCGACCAGTGGACTTTTCACTCGTGGTTGTTTTAACAGCGACGGCCTCGTTTGCGCTGTACCACTTGATCGAGAGTCCAGGCATCCGTTTGGGGCATAAACTGGCGAATTGGACTGCTCCAACTCCTGCGCAACTAGCCCTACCATTTGTAAGCGCTCGGTAGTCAGTTCTTGGATCGTGGGGTTCCCCCAGAACGCAATGCTCCGACCCCCACGAATTCCCGGTTGCAAATTCTTCCGGGGCCAAGAGGCCAAGATAACCACCGTTACAAACACGATGAACGTTACCGTCATTTTATGCACATTTAATAGGTGCCAGCTTCTGGCGAGAGCCCTCGATAGCCTCGCCCTGTCAGTTCTTCCTGATGCCGTTGATTGGGAAGTGCTGGTGATAGATAACAACTCGACCGATCGGACGCAGGCAGTGGTACACGACTTTTCCAGCCGATTCCCAGGACGATTCCGTTACATGTTCGAACCCCAGCCCGGGAAATCTTTCGCACTGAATACTGGCATCCGCGAATCTCGTGGAAACGTCTTGGCCTTCCTCGACGACGACGTGACTGTCGAGCCGACATGGCTGCAGAATCTGACAGCGCCGTTGTGCCGGGAGGACTGTGCCGGCGTCGCCGGACGGATACTTCCAGAAAAAAGCTTTTCGCCACCAGGATGGATTCCACTTGGGGATCGAGATGCTCTGGCGCCGCTTGCGATTTTCAACCCTGACCGGGAAGCTGGCCCCCTCAACACGTCGCCTTACGGTGCAAATATGGCGTTTCAGAAACGTGTGTTTGAAAAATATGGTGCCTTCCGAACCGACCTCGGGCCGCTTCCGGGTAGCGGAAACCCACAAAAGAACGAGGACAGCGAGTTCGGACAGCGGCTGTTGGCCGCAGGAGAAATGCTGCGTTACGAACCCTCGGCAGTGGTCTACCATGCCATGCCGCCACACCGAGTCCGTAAGAAATATTTCCTGGCCTGGTGGTTTGACAAGGCTCGAGCGGACATCCAAACGAATGGGATTCCCGTCGATGCCAGGTGGTTTGTCGCAGGCGTTCCGCTGTACTTGTTTCGCAGACTTGCCGTGTGGACTCTGCGATGGCTTGTCGCGGTCGAGCCAACCAAGCGCTTCTCGTGCAAGCTGAGAGCTTGGTCCTGTGCCGGACAAATTCTAGAATGTCACCGTCAATCGCGGAAAATCAAGAAAAGCTGAAAATGAAATGCCAAAGCACGACATGAAACGTATCGCTGATCTTCATAATTAGCGTCCGAAAACGAAATCCATCAACCAGTATTTGCTTCAGCGCGTGCCTCGATTCGTTTTGACCGCTACGCCGCGGTCGCGTGGTGTCGTCGGCCGCTTCCCCCTTAATTCAGCGCCTCCTTCTCGACACGCCGTCTGGAAAGGAGCGCCCGCAACTCCTACCCCGCCGGCTCAAGCCAAAAGTTTTCTTAGTTCCGGCAATGGATTTCACATAGTATTCGTACGCTCCCGCCATCTTTTGTCACATGAAATCGACCTTTGCTGTAACTCCTTTAGATTCAGGCGTGAAGTCCTCAAGCGTTCCCCGAACAACCTGGCAGGATGGCATGGCAGTTGCCATCGTCATTAGCCCATGCCCTTTAAATGCAGTTGCAGTCTGCCCAACCGCCTTCTTTGGTCACTCCCCGTCGCTATCCTGCTCCTACTCCCGAGCTTGGCTAGCGCTCAGACAAACGTCACCACGGAGCGCAACGACAATTCCCGCACCGGGGCGAACCTCAACGAAACTATCCTCAACACCTCGAACGTGAATGTGAGTCAATTTGGAAAGTTATTCAGCTATACAGTTGATGCGTCGGTTTACGCCCAGCCATTATACGTACCGAATGTCGTAATTCCGAGCAAGGGAACCTACAACGTTCTCTACGTCCCCACGATGAACGATTCGATTTATGCATTTAATGCGGACAGTAATGCCGTTAACGGGGGCATCCTCTGGAGCGCAAATTTCACAAATCCATCGGCTGGCGTAACGGCGATTCCGATCGCTAACATCGTAGGCTCAAACGCTCTTAATATCGTCGGCAGCGTCGGAATCGAAAGCACACCAGTCATTGATTTAACTTCAAACACTATCTATCTCGTTGCTAGAACCATGGAAGTCTCCGGATCCACCACCAACTATGTTGCTCGGCTGCACGCACTCGACATAACCACAGGAGCGGAGAAATTCGGTGGTCCCGTGGTTATCCAGGGTTCGGTGCCAGGCTCGGGGCAAGGAAGTTCTGCAGGCACGCTGACCTTTAGCCCATTCTTTCAGAATCAGCGCTCAAGCCTTGCGCTGGTCAACGGCTTAGTCGTCTTCGCGTGGGCTTCCCACGAGGACCTGGACGATTGGCACGGTTGGGTGATGGCCTATAACGATCAGACGCTCCAGTTGTCCAGCATATACTGCGCTACTCCGAACGGGCAGAACGCCGGCATCTGGATGTCGGGCCGCGGACCGGCAGCGGATTCGAGTGGAAATCTGTATTACGTCACGGGCAATGGCGATTGGGATGGCCTGTCAAGCTATGGAGATAGCGTCATTAAGCTGAGCACTACGAATGGCGTCTTGGCCGTGACGGATTACTTTACGCCCGACAACTACGCGGCGCTCCAAACTGACGATCTCGACTTAGGTTCATCGGGCCCCCTGCTGATCCCGGGCACGAGTATGCTAATCACGGCAGGAAAGACCTCCGAATTTTTCTTGCTACAAAGCACCGGCATGGGACACGAATCAAGTGGGAACACCACGGCTCTCCAAGACTTCACGCTGAGCGGGGCAATCCATGGCGGTCCAGTTTTCTGGAACAGAACCACAGGGGCGGGGCCGACCCTCTATATTTGGCCTGCAAATGGTGAACCGCTTCAAGCTCTGCAGTTCACTGGCTCGAGCTTCATCACTACACCGCTTTCGCAGAGTACCATCCTCACTTCGACGGGTTACACCGACGGTACATTAAGCCTTTCGGCAAACGGCAGCGCCGCGGGCACAGGTATTGTTTGGGCTTCGACAGGTGATGCGAATGCGAATCACGGAAACGTTGCAGGAGCGCTGCGGGCATTCGATGCCAACAACCTGACGACAGAGTTGTGGGACTCCACAATGAATGATTCCCGCGACGATATTGGGATGTGGGCGAAGTATAGCCCGCCGACTGTTGTCAACGGCAAAGTCTATCTGGCTTCTTTTTCCAATTTGGTAAACGTGTACGGCCTTCTGACTTCGCAGGGTTTTGGCTTGTCAGCGACGCCGGGTACTCAGACGGTGACAGTGGGAGGCAGCACGAGCACGCCGTACACGGTGAGCACCACCGCGCTGAATGGTTTTGCAGGTTCCATC
>Ga0209655_10000239_pt1 | contig 21168 bp, 15 predicted proteins | sample BogFormECP03_OM2_FD_188236 | JGI IMG/M metagenome (GOLD analysis project Ga0209655, IMG submission 188236) | Bog forest soil microbial communities from Calvert Island, British Columbia, Canada - ECP03_OM2 (SPAdes) (version 2) | ecosystem: Environmental > Aquatic > Freshwater > Wetlands > Bog ...
GCGCAGATCGTGGACGTAATCGGCGGTGGGATGATGATCCTTGGAAAGTTCGGCGAGGATGTCGGCGTCGCCGGTACCGATGGGCGCGGAATTGCTGTAGGAAAGATTGATGCTGCTGTAAGGCAGCCCGATATTGTCAATCAGACTGGTCAATTCGGACTGCGGAATTTGTTTGCGGATGACTGCTTCGACCTCGTCGCAGAGCGCCGCGGTTTCTTCGATGCGCGTGCCCGTGGGGGCGCGCATGTGCAGCTTGAATTCACCGCTATCTACTGCCGGAAAAAAGTCCTGGCCGAGCAGCGGGAGCAGCGCAAAGGAAAGCACGCAGAAAGCCAAGAAGCAGATCGCGAAGATCACGCGGTGGGCGATGCACCGCTCTAGCAAGCGGTGGTAACGATCGCGCAGGCCGTCGAAGTGAACTTCAAATGACTGTTGCATGCGCACAAAGGGATTGGAGGAGGCTTTGGCGGGCGCGCTGGGATCTTCTTCGGTGCGGGCCTCCAACAAATATTTGGCCATGGTGGGGACGAGGGTGCGGGAGAGCAAGTACGAAGCCAGCATGGCGAAACAAACCGCTTCGGCCAGCGGAACGAACAGATAGCGCGCAACGCCGGAAAGAAAAAACATGGGCACGAACACGATGCAAATGGCGAGAGTGGATACCAGAGCGGGCACGGCGATTTGCGAAGCGCCGTCCAGAATGGCCTGCACGATTTCCTTGCCTTGATCAATGTTGCGATTGATGTTTTCGATCTCCACGGTGGCGTCGTCCACCAGGATACCGACGGCGAGAGCGAGACCGCCGAGCGTCATGATGTTGATAGTTTCGCCGAGCGCGCTGAGAACGATCAACGACGTGAGGATCGAGAGCGGAATCGAGACGGCGATGATCAGCGTGCTGCGCCAGCTTCCCAGAAACACGAGGATCATGAAGCCAGTGAGGCAAGCGGCGATGATAGCTTCGCGAACCACGCCGACGATGGAGGCCTTCACGAAGATGGATTGATCGGAAAGCGGGTTGATGACCAGCGCAGGCGGCAACGTCGCCTTGATCGAGGGCAGCAGCGCTTTCACGCTGGAAATGATGTCCAGCGTAGAGGCATCGCCAGCTTTCAAGATGGTCATCAATGCGGAGCGCTGGCCGTTGACGCGGACAATGTTCGTCTGCGGCGGAAAGCCGTCGCGCACATTGGCGACGTCATGGATATAGATGGTCGTGGTCCCCACAGTTTTCACCGGGAGGTCGTTCAATTCCGGCACGGTGGCCGGCGCGCCGTTCATATCCACTTCGTATTCGAACGTGCCGATTTTCGCGGTGCCGGCGGGGAGAATCAAGTTCTGCAGGTTGATGGCGTTCACAACGTCGTTGGGCGAAAGGCCTTTCGATTGGAGCGCTGCGGTGTCAAGGTCAACTTGAACCTGACGCTGCTTGCCGCCGTAAGGGTACGGGATTGCGGCGCCGGGTACGCTGACTAATCCAGTGCGCACGAAATTCAGGCCGATGTCGCCGAGTTGCTGCTCGGAGAGTCCTTCACCGGCGAGCGCCAGCTGCAGAATGGGCACGCTTGACGCGTTGTACTGAATGATGAGCGGAGGCGTTGTTCCCTGAGGCAGCTGACGCAAGAGAGTTTGGGAAACTGCGGTGACCTGGGCTACAGCGTTGCCGATGTCCACACCGGAATGAAAAAAGATTTTGACGACGGCAATTCCATTCAAAGACTGCGATTCGATGTGTTCGATGTTGTTGACGGTGGTGGTGAGCACCCGCTCGTACTGAAAGACGATGCGGTTGGACATTTCCTCAGGCGAGAGCCCGGTGTAGTTCCAGAGGACGCTGACAACCGGGATGTCAATATTCGGGAAAATATCCGTGGGAGTGCGCAGAATCGCGACAGGGCCCAAAATCAACAGAAGTATCGACGTTACAATGAACGTGTAAGGACGGCGTAACGCAAGTCGAACAATCCACATCGATCAAAGGCTCCCAAAAGTTCCAGCAAGTACGGTGCCTCCGTAATTCGGAGATTTACGAATCCGCGTACCGGAGGTTTAGTATCGCACGCTCGAATCCACAGCTGAAGGCCGAGGAAACCGGCATCAATAATGGATTCGCGGCGAAGCAAAAGAGATTCAACACGAATTGACGGACGCAATTAGGACGTGTGGGTTGGTAATCTGGTTACGGTCGCGGAAGAAGTTGATATCACGGGTGTTGCGGCGCGGCTGGCGAATTCTTGACAGTGGGATTCTTGCCAGGAGAAATCGCGGGCGTGTCGGGCTGAACCTGGACCCACATTTGATAGAGACGTGAAGGCGAATGGATGCAATCGAGGGCTTGGCGTATGGCGAAAAAAGTCAAAAGCGGCAGTAACTTTCTGTACCCGACAGTGTTGTACATAGCATCTAAGAGGGTGGGTCTAGACGTGCTTGGATATGCGGCAAGGAGGGCTCGGCTCCAGAGCGGGAGCGAGTAAAATCAATGCCAGCCATTGTGATTGTCCTGATTTTTCTTGTACTTTTCCTATTGGCGTTTCTAATCGTGCTGATCGGACCGTTTTTGGGATTGGGTTTTGCGGTTTGGAAGCATGGCAAGGGTGAAGTTGCGCTAGGTTCGGCAGCGGGCGCTCACGAGCCATCTCCCAAATCGGACCGCTAAGCACGTCAAGAATTCCCGTTTTTTTCCGTTCCCGCAACTCTGCGCCACTGCAAATCGGGCGCCAAAATCGCCTCGAGCCTGTCAGGTACCATCAGAACGAAGGTACCACTATCGGGAAACTTTCTTCTCTCGATAGTCTCGGGCTTCTGCCTGCTTTGAAAAACCACGGATTGTTTCTTAGAGATCGTCCTTTGTTTACATAAACTTCGGAACGGTTCGTTGTTGTGGACTGAACGCGATCCTTAGCTGGGTTGGCAGGGCGATTGCGTAGTCCTCCTGCGGGGAAGACCGTCGGCAATGGGGATTGCCGAATCGTACAAGGGGAAATGGGGAAGGGCTGGACGATCGCGGCGAAATTCGCCGGAAAAATCGATCGCCGTCGCTTGGGAGCGTTGGCGGTCCTGATTCTGGAAAGCGCACTGGTATCTGTTGTCCTGCCGTCGTATAACTACGGCTGCTCGCCTCGTAATTCTACCGCCGAGAAGATCTCCGCAACAACCGCAGTAGCCGCAGGTATCACCGATAGCTATTGGTTCGCGCCAGCTCCCGTATTGGAAAAAACGGACCGCGTACTTTATCCGTATTCGGTAATTCCGGGCGGCGTGAGGAATACAGCCGAACTGCGGACGGCTGTGGCACACGATGATACGGTGGCGCAGCACTATGCGGGTTTTAATTTGGAAGACGCGCGCGTAGTGCCATTGCGCGAAGCTCGCGCCCTGTTTGTTTCTTATCGCGTGGGCAACCGGATTTTTTGGACGAAGAACCGGCTAAATCTGCCCGCTGGGGAAACAGTGGTGACGGACGGCGAGCATATGGCGAGGACCCGCTGCGGGAACCGGCTGTCCGACGTTCCGATCGGGCCGGTGCTCGCAAAGGAGCCTTTGCCGGAAGCGATGGAAATTCCCGCGGACGGCGGTCTGCTCGCTGCGCCGGAATCCTTGAGTGAATTGCCGCTGGCTGTGCCGCCCACGACCGCGATTGTCGTGCCGCCGCAAGCTCCTGCATCAATCTACATCCCGATCGTCCCGCCAATTTTCCCCGGCAGCGGGACGCCATCTACTCCGGGAATTCCGTCGGGACCAACTCCACCGCCGTCTGGCCCACCGCCGCCTCCACCACTGTCTGGTCCACCGCCACCACCTCCACCGCCACCGCCAATCAGCACGCCGGAACCTGCCGGGGTTCTGATGCTCGCGGCAGGTTGCGGGTGCGTTTGGCTATTGCGAAGAAAAGCTCGCGCGTAACTGCGGACGGTTTTTTATTCAATATTTCCGACGGCCCATTCAGTAATTCCATTTCTTGACAAAATTTGTACGGCGGGATATGGAACGTCCACAAAGTCGGGCCTAGCAGCACACTCAAGCTGCCTCAAAGGGGGCCGGTATGAGTTGGACGCAAATTTATGATCCCGCCGGGATCTGGTGGGTCTCGACGCTGATCGCAGCTCTTCCGATCGTGGTTCTCTTCACCCTGCTGGCAGGTCTGAAAGTGAAACCACACTGGTGCGCGATTGCCGCTGCGTTTACGGCGGTGATGCTGGCGACCCTGGTTTTCAAAATGCCGGCGCTGCTGGCCGCATCGGCGTTTGCGTACGGCGTAGCGTACGGAATTCTGAAAATTGCGTGGATCGTGCTGGCCGCGGTTTATCTGTACGACATTTCCGTCGAGACCGGACAGTTTGAAATCATGAAGGAATCCATTGCGGGGATTACGCCGGACCGGAGGTTGCAGGTTCTGCTGGTGGCGTTTTGCTTCGGCGCCTTTATCGAAGGGGCGGCGGGTTTTGGCGCGCCGGTGGCGATCGCGGGCGCTTTCATGATCGGCCTGGGATTCCGGCCGTTTCACGCGGCGGCGCTGAACTTGATCGCGAACACGGCGCCGGTGGCGTGGGGCGCGATCGGAACTCCGGTGCACGCGCTGGCGGCGGTTTCGGGTCTGCCGGAATCGGATTTGAGCGCGATGATCGGGCGCATTCTGCCGTTTACGGCGGTGATTGTACCGTTCTGGCTGGTGCGCACGATGGTGAGCTGGTCGGAAACTTTTGAAGTGCTGCCGGCGATCGTGGTGGTGGGGATTTCTTTTGCGGGCACGCAGTATTTGTGGTCGAACTATCGCGACAGCAACCTGGTGGACATTATGGCAGCCGTGGTATCGATTCTGTGCACGGTGATCTTTCTGCGTTTTTGGAAACCGAAACGGATTTGGCGGTTCGATTACGATCGCGAAGGCGCGAAGCCCGCGGCGGTGGAAGGAAAAATTGCAGACGACATGGGCGGGGAGTGGAACGCCAAGGAATACGACGGTTACGCGGCGCCGCGAAAATATCCTGTTGGGACGGTGCTGAAAGCGTGGATGCCGTTTGCGGTACTTTCGATTTTCGTCCTGGCTTGGGGACTGCCTTCGGTGAAGCTGGCGATAAATAAAGCCACGACACCTGCGTTTATTGTGGTGCAAGCGGATGGCAAAGTTCGGCCGGGCGCCCCGGGATGGAATTGGCCGTACCTGCATAACGCGATTACGCGGGCGGCGCCGGTGGTGAGCAAGCCGACTCCAGAAGCCGCGCGTTATGATTTCAATTGGCTATCGGCGACCGGCAGTGGGTGCTTTTTGGCCGCGATTGTTTCCGGTTTGCTGCTGGGTGTGAGCCCATTGCGACTGATGAAAATATTTTGGCGCACGCTGGTGCGCATGCGCCTGGCGATGATCGCGATTTCGTTCATGCTGGGATTGGGATACGTGACGCGCTATTCGGGGTTGGATGCGGTGCTGGGGCTGGCGTTCACGCGCACGGGATGGCTCTATCCATTTTTCGGAACATTTCTGGGATGGCTGGGCGTGGCTTTGACCGGGAGCGATACTTCTTCGAACGCGCTGTTCGGAAGTTTGCAGCGCATCACGTCACAGCAATTGGGAATTGACCCGATTCTGATGTGCGCGGCCAATAGTGCGGGCGGTGTGATGGGGAAAATGGTGGACGCGCAGTCCATCACGATTGCCACTTCCGCGACGGAGCAAGTGGGCAACGAGGGAATAATTTTCCGCTTTGTGTTTTGGCATTCGATTGCGCTGGGTTCGATCGTGGGCGTGATTGTGATGCTCTACGCTTATGTGTTTCCGCACTTCGTGCCGCATGGTTTGACGTTTGTGAAGTGATTGCGGGGCGGGCGACTTCGATTCAATTCAGGCGAGGTTAGTTTTTTGCGAGCGCCTTCCCGTTCAGGCGAATTCCCTCTTGCGCTACTGTCAAATTACGGATGGTCGAGGCAAGGCCGCGGTTTGCAAATTGGTCAGCGAGCGCCTTTCCGATCTGCACTAGGTTTTTAGTGGCAAGTGCGATCACTGTGGGCCCGGCACCGCTGAGAGCTACGCCCAGAAGGCCTGGCATGCGGGGAATCGCCAGAACTTCCGCGAGCCCTGGGATGAGCGCCTGGCGATAGGATTGATGCAGGCGATCTTGCATTGCTTCCCACAGCAGGTCGTAACGCCGGTCGTCGAGCGCGGCGAGAAATAGCGCGGAGCGCTGGAGATTGTGCACGGCCGCTGCGCGTTCGATTGTTTGTGGCAGCGCTGCGCGCGAGGCGGCTGTCTGTAGCGTCATTTTTGGCGTGACGGCGACCACTTTTATTTGCTTCGGCCAATTTTTGCGCAGGGCGACGACGTTTCCATCCGCGCCTACAAACGAGACGACCAGGCCACCAAGCAGCGCGGCTCCCACGTTGTCGGTGTGTTGCTCCATCTCCGCGGCGAGGCGCAGAGCGTTTTCTTCCGTCAGTTTTTTCCCGCAGATTGCATAGCCCAGAGCGATGCCCGCCACGATTGCGGCAGCGCTGCTGCCCAAGCCTCCGGCAATTGGAATTTGGTTCCGCACGGCGAGGTGCACCGTAGGCAAACGCTCGCCGTGGCGTTGCGAGGCGTGTTGCATGGCGCGTAGGATGAGGTTTTCTTCAGGCGCGATTGGCAGGGCTTCGCTGCCGGGGATGCCCCGGCTGCGCGCTTCGCTGCGTGCGCCCGGTTCCGACTGTACCGTGGCTCGCACCGCGAGAAATAAGTTCAGCGCCAGGCCGAAACAGTCGAAGCCCGCGCCGAGGTTGGCGCTGGATGCGGGGACTCGCACTTCGTAGGAGCGGGGCTTGGACTTTTTCACGGATGCCTGGGCTGTGACTCGAGAAATTTGAAACTTTTCTTTTTTTGCTCGACTTCCCTGCGCTAGCGGCGGCTCTCCAGACTTTTGAGAATTGCTTCCTTGTTGGCGGCGACTTTTTCTGGCGCGTTGCGAAATGCGCCGGAAATCTGCACGGGCTTCGGCGTTCCTTCCGCGGTGACCGATTCGAACGACAGCGTGCCGCGGTGATAGTGGCTTACATAGTCGGGATCTTTCAGGACGTGGCCGGTCAGGACTCCCACAACGGATTCGGACGCGTGAATTTTACTTGCGGCGGTGAGCTTGCGGATGCCTGCAACCGTAGTTGCAGATGCGGGTTCGCAGCCGACGCCGTCGCGGCCGATGATAGCTTTGGCGTCGGCGATTTCCTGCTCGCTGACGGTGATGATGCTGCCGTGGGTGCGCAGGACAGCGCGCAAGGCTTTCTTCCAGGAAACGGGCGCGCCAATTTTTATGGCGGTGGCGAGAGTACGCGGATGCGTAACCGGCGCGATGTCGTCTGGCAGCGCTGCGTCTGCGGCGAGTTCGGATGGCTTTAGCCCAGCGAACAAATGCGCAAGCGGAGCCGAGCCTTCTGCCTGGATGATGCTGATCTTCGGCAGGCGATCGATTAGTCCGAGGCGCAGCATTTCGTCGAAACCTTTGCCGAGCGCGGAACTATTGCCCATGTTTCCGCCGGGGACGACTACGTGGTCCGGCACGCGCCAGCCGCACTGTTCGAGCAGCTCGAAGGCGACGGTCTTTTGGCCTTCGATGCGAAATGGATTGATGGAGTTCGCGATGTAAATGGACGGCACATCGGCCAGCTCTGAAATCAGGCGCATGCAATCGTCAAAATTTCCGGCGATTTCGCAGACGACAGCGCCGTAATCCATGCTCTGCGCGAGCTTCGCCGGGCTGATCTGGCCCTGCGGCAGCAGAATGGCGCATTGCAATTGGGCGCGCGCCGCGTAGGCGGCAAGGCTTGCAGCGGTGTTGCCAGTGCTGGCGCAGACCACGGTGCGCGCGCCGAGCAATTTCGCCTGCGTGACGGCCGTGGTCATGCCGGTATCTTTGAAAGACGCGGTGGGATTGCAGCCCTGATGTTTTAGTTGCAGCGCGGTGAGGCCGGCGTATTTCGCGGAGCGCGGCGCGTCGTACAGCGGAGTGTTGCCTTCGAAAAGCGTGACGACCGGCGCGGTGTCATCAAATGGCAGCAATTCGCGGAAACGCCAGACGCCGCTGCGGTCGCGCGGCTCGTGCGAGGCAGCGCGTGCTTGCCAGCGTTCGTGGAGACCGGAGACAGACTTCAGAAGCTCGAGCGGGATTTCGATTTCCAGCGGGCCGCCACAGCGCGGGCAGACGTAGATTTGTTCGCGGATGCCAAACTGCGCGGCGCAAGCAGGCACAATGCAACGTTGCACGGCCGTGGTGCCGACCTTCTGCGCGGGTTTTGCGATGGCGTCGCTCATAATTATTGCGCGGCGGATGATGTTTCGTGCGAATTGCGCGTATCGAGTGCAAATTCCTGATGCACGGCCAGCAGCGCTCTCTTCATGTCCTGGCTGGAGACCACAAAAGAAATATTGGTTTCAGAAGAACCCTGGGCGATGGCGATTATATTTATATTTTCGCGGCCCAGCACGCTGAAGGTGCGCCCGGCCATGCCGACAGTGCCGCGCATATTTTCGCCGACGACGGCGACGATGGCGATGTTGGGGTCGAGGGTGATGTGCTCGACTTTCTGATGCATCAAGTCATGCGCGAATTGCAAGCGCAGCGCGTCCACGGTGCGTTTGGCATCGGCAGAAAAAACGATGAAGCAGATATCGTTCTGCGAAGAGGACTGCGAGATCAGCAGGACGTTCGCGCGCACACTGGCGGTGGTGGAAAATGTGCGGCCGACGACGTCGGGCAGGCCGACAATTCCGGGGCCGCCCACGGCGATGAGCGAAACATCGCGAATGGCGGTGAGCGCTTTAACTCCAGCGCTGGATGCGCTGCCCTGCGGTGTGATTTTTGTGCCGGGATGCTCGGGCTCGAAGGTATTCCGAATCCACACCGGGACGCCTGATTCCGTGACCGCGCGGAGCGTCTTGGGATGAAGCACTTTGGCGCCGAAATGCGCGAGCTCCGCGGCTTCGCGATAAGAAATTTCCGGAATGGTGCGCGCGCTAGGAACGAGGCGCGGATCGGCGGTCAAAACGCCGCTGACATCGGTCCAGATGATCACTTCGTCCGCGGCGAGCGCGCCGCCGAGAATTGTGGCGGAATAATCCGAGCCGCCACGACCGAGCGTAGTGAGCACGCCTTCGGCTGTCGCGCCGATGAATCCGGTAACGACCGGGACAACTCCTTGTTGCAGCAGTGGACGCAAGCGCGCTTCGCAACGTTCCCGCGTGGGCGACATTAATGGTTCGGCGGCGCCGTGATAGGAATCGGTGACGATCAATTCTGTGGCTTCGATGGCTTCGCTGCGGACGCCGCGTTCGCTGAGGGCGCCGGCAACGATCGGCGCGGAAAGGCGTTCGCCGAGGCTGGAAACGCAATCGAGCGTGCGCACGGTGAGTTCGTGGATCAGAGCAGTGCCTTCGCAGAGGCGCTGCGCTTCACGCAGAAGTTCTTCGATGCCCGAGGCGATCACTTTTCTGCTTTCCGGATTCTGGATCAGGGTTTTCAGCGCTTCGAAATGCTGTTGGCGCAAAACTTCAAGAAGCTCGGTGGCACGGTCGCGATCGCCTGTTTCGCTGCAGGTGGCGGCTTCAATCAGGCGGTTGGTGACGCCGCTCATGGCCGAGACTACGACAACGAGCGGACCTTGGCGTGAGGCTTTGGCGACAATTTCAGCGACGCGTGCGATGCAAGAAGCGTCGCCCACCGATGTGCCGCCAAATTTCATGACCTGCAAGTGTGGCTTCATTGGAGATAGACCTATGGCGCGCCGAATCGAAGTGGCCTGAAGCAAATGGGCTTTTGGAAAGGCCGCGCCTGAGAAAACTATACACTACGGTGGAGGATTCACAGAAGACGGCGAGGCGCGGGTGTTTCGGAAGTAAAAAGAGCGGGAGCGGGGCGCGATGCGAAGCTTACTTGAAAGATCGTGCCGAGAGGGTTCGCGGTGAAGGAAAAACGAGCCGCCTCGAAAACATCGAGGCGGCTCGCGTTCAAGACCGAGCCCGAATGATTAGGGACGGCCGGCCAAGGCTGGGATCAAGACCTTGGATTGGGGCGTGCCTAGCCCCGTGACGTAGTCGTATCCGGTGAGAGCATCGCACAGTGTGCCGCAGGAACCATTGGTGCCGGTGGTGACCGCGTGAAAGTTTGTGCCGAGACTCGATTTGCCGACGGCGTATACGGAGGTGCCGGTTGCGCTCAAGTTTGCTTTGCGAGCTGCGACGCGCTGCGAATTGGTGATGGCGATCAGCGCGGCCCATTGCGGCGTGGCGGCGCTGGTTCCGCCGACTTGAAACCAACCGCTGTAGCCGCTAAGTCCGACGGAGTCGTAGACCGCATAGCCGGTACCTGGATTAGCGTTGTAGGAAACGTCTGGGACGCCGCGCAGTCCGTGAATATCGTCGGCGATCGGAAACTGCGATTGCGGGCCCGGTTCGTATTCATATTTGCTGAGGCCGCCGCCGCTGCCGCTCCAGGCTGATTCGCTGCTGTAATTCCCTGATTTGTCCAAGGTCAGCGAGGTGCCGCCGACGGCGATCACGTCCGGCGATGCCGCCGGATAGTTGACACCTGCGCCGCTATCACCTGAAGCCGCGAGGAAAGTGACGCCGGTGGAAACGAAGTGATTGTCCAGATTGCGCTCGGTGGAAAGTTCGGCGGACGTCCAGCTCATGGAAACGACCGACGCGCCGTTGCGCACGGCGAAATCCACTCCGGAAAGCAAGTCGCTCAAGTTATTCGAAGGAGCTTCGACGAGGAGGATCTTGGCTTGCGGCGCGATCGCGTGCGCCCATTCGATATCGAGCGAAATTTCGACGGCCCAGTTGGCGTTCGCGGCAGGCTTGCGGCCGCTGGAATAGAGCTGGCGGAAGCAGCCGTTGGCGGTGGTGCACGCCGGCAGATTGAACTGCTTGCTGAACACCGCGATATCGTTCGCGGCGTTGGCGTCGTCGTAGGCGTCCACGAGCGCGATGGACTGGCCTGCGCCCTGGTTGGTGACCAGGTCAAAGCCGTATGCATGGCGAATTTGCGACGGGGTGAAAGCCGTCGTTGGCGGGGTGCTTAGGCTTGCACCTGCTGTCTGATGGATGAAGTAATGCGGGCCCATGAAAGCGATGGGGCTCTGGCCGTTTTCGTCCATATGTATTGGTAAGAAAAGGATTTGTTGTGCTGCAGCCGCTTGGCTGACAGCGAGAATAGTACCGGCTACGATCAGGCCACGAACTACGTTGCGGAATCCCCCAGATTGCATCTGAACCCCCGTTTGGTGCGTCCCCCGGTTGCGGGACCGAGTAGCGTGTGCTTGCATCCAACTTAGGCAGGATAGTGTGTGGCGGCGGGGGTGGCGATAGGCCGGGACTCTCAATCGGGTGGTACGAAGGTCAGGAGCCGATAGCTGTACCGAACTGAAACAGTGCTCAGGGCTAGTGGGTTACACTATGCTGATTATTAAGGAGTTACATACCGTACGTTGGGTCTGGCAAATTGGATTGGGATGCTATCTGCGTACAGAAGTTATTCGAGAGGTAGGCCGACATAGTTTTCGGCCAGAGACTGCGAGGCGGCGCGGGAGCTGGTAACGTAATCCAGCTCAGCGAGCTGGCGGCGGTGGTCGAAGGCGTTCTCATAGTCGAAGCGATGCAACATTGAAGTCATCCACCAAGAGAAACGCTGCACCTTCCAGACGCGGCGCAGGCACGTCTGGGAGTAGGCGTTGAGGAGGTCGCGGCGGTCGGTGGCATAGAATTCGGCGAGGGCGCGTGCCAGGATGCGCACGTCGGCGACGGCGAGATTCAGGCCTTTGGCTCCGGTGGGCGGGACGATGTGCGCGGCGTCTCCGGCGAGGAAGAGCTTGCCGTACTGCATCGGCTCTACGACGAAGCTGCGCATGCCGGTGATTCCCTTTTGCAGCACCGGGCCTTCTTGCAACTTCCAGTTTTCCTCGCCTGCGAGCCTTGTTTGCAACTCCTGCCAGATTTTTTCGTCCGGCCAATTCAGCAGGTCTTCGTCGGGGCGGCACTGGAGATACAGGCGGCCGATGCGCGGCGACCGCATGCTGAGGAGCGCGAAGCCGCGATCATGGTAGGCGTAGATGAGTTCTTCAGAAGACGGCGGCGCTTCGACGAGAATGCCCAGCCATCCGAAGGGATAGACGCGATCGAAGGCGGTGAGAATGCCGTCCGGTATCGATGGGCGGCAGATGCCGTGATAACCGTCGCAGCCGGCGATAAAATCGCAGACGAGTTCGCGCGGCTCGCCATCCTTGCGGAAGCGGATGGTGGGCTTGGATGAATCTGTCGCGCTATCGAAATTGTGGATGCTCGTGTCCGCGACCTCGAAATGAACTTGGCCGCCGGCGGCGAGGCGCGCGTCGGTGAGATCTTTTACGACTTCATGTTGCGCGTAGATGGTGACGGCTTTCCCGCCGGTGAGGTCCGCGAAATTGATGCGATGAGCGCGTTGGTTGAAGCGCAGATTCACGCCGTAGTGCACCAAGCCTTCGCGCTGCAGGCGTTCGCCTACGCCGGTTTCTTTTAGCAGGTCAACGGTTCCCTGTTCGAGAACGCCGGCGCGCACGCGCTCTTGGACGTACTGACGGCTGCGATTTTCGAGTACGACGGATTCGACGCCGTGGAGATGCAGCAGATGGGAGAGAACCAGGCCTGCGGGCCCGGCGCCGATGATGCCAACTTGCGTGCGCATTAAGGTGCGTCCTTGGCTGAATGCTCGTAAACGATAGCAGAAGCGGCGCGCGACGCGGAACGATATCCTGATCGTGTGGCGAGGCAAATAGTTGGAGGGTCGCGGAAGTGAGTGTTACCATCTGCGCGCGCGGCTACGAATTTTTTGGGGGCGTTAGGCGATGTTCGTAAGCAAGAAGCATCTGCTGGTGGAGTGGGGGCATTGCGATCCCGCGGGAATTGTGTTCTATCCGCAGTATCTAGCGTGGTTTGACGACTGCACCACGGCGCTTTTTACGAATGCAGGCATGCCGACGCGCGCTTTGTTTCGGGCACATGCGATTTTGGGAGTTCCGCTGGTGGATGTGCGCGTGCGGTTTCTGGTGGCTTCTACATTCGGCGACGAATTGCAGGCGGAATCCACAGTGACGGAATTTCGGCGCAGCAGTTTTGTGATCCGGCATCAATTTTTCAAAGCTGGAGTGCTGGCGGTGGAAGGTTTTGAAACGCGCGTGTGGGCTGGTACGGATCCGGCGAATCCGGAGCGTATGAAATCGCGTCCGCTGCCGGCGGAAGTTATCGCGCAGCTTTCGAAGGCTGGCGGCGCGGCCGAAGCAGGCCGAGCGAAGTGTTAAAAGCACCTGGCACCGAAAACGCGACAGCTTCTATGTGAATTGCAGCGGCTTTGGTTTTGCAGGATCGCTGTAATCGTAAAAACCACGGCCAGCTTTCCTTCCATTCCATCCCATCAGGACCATGCGCTTCAGCAGCGGCGGCGGGGCAAAGCGTTGTTCCTTGAATTCATCGAACATGATATTCGCGATGTAGTAGGTGGTGTCGTGTCCGACGAAATCGAGCAGCGTGAGCGGACCCATGGGATGGCCGCAGCCGAGCTTCATGGAATTATCAATATCTTCAATGGAGCCGACGCCTTCTTCGAGCGCCCGCACGGCATCGAGCAGATACGGCACGAGCAAGCGGTTGACGATGAAGCCGGTGCGATCGGTGGTGCGCACGGGCGTCTTGCCGAAACGCGCGGCGAGAGCGACGGCTGCTTCATCCACTTTGGGATCGGTGGCGATGGTGCGGATTATTTCCACCAACTTCATGACTGGGACAGGGTTGAAAAAATGCATGCCGAGAAAGCGGTCGGGTCGCTGCGTGAACATGGCCATTTCGGTGATGGAAAGCGACGATGTGTTGCTGGCGAAGATTGTGTGCGTGGGGCAGATTTTGTCGAGCGCGGTCCAGAGCTCACGCTTTGCGGGAAGTTGTTCGATGATCGCTTCGATCACGAGGTCTGATTCTTTCAAGTCTTCGAGATTCGTCGTGCCGCGCAGGCGCGCGCGAACCTGATCGCGATCGGCGGCCGAGAGCGTACCTTTATCCACCAGGCGCCGCAGATTTTTCTCGATGGATTGCAAACCCTTATCAACGAGCGGCTGGGAGACTTCGCGGACGGTGACCTGGCAGCCCGATTGAGCCGCGACCTGCGCGATTCCCGAACCCATCAGGCCGCAGCCTACGACTGCGACTTTTTCGATCGGCATTTATGATTCCTCCTGAAATTGGCGCCGCTACGGTAAATGGAGGCGCTGGTCGATATTCCACGACGCAGAACTACGCGTAGTACCTTGGAACTATGTCAACGCTCGGAATCAATCTCCGCGAAGACTTCTTGCGCCAGATGAAACGCTTCGTTCGCCGCCGGCACGCCACAATAAATTGCGCTGTGCAGCAGCACTTCCTGAATTTCTTCGCGCGTCACTTTATTATTCAGTGCGGCGCGCACGTGCATACGAAATTCTTCGCGGCGATTGAGCGCGATCAGCATCGAAAGCGTCAACAGGCTGCGCGAATGGCGCGAAAGGCCGGGGCGCGACCAGATTTCGCCCCACGCGTAGCGCGTGATCAAATCCTGAAACGGCTCGCTGAAAGATTTCGTGGCCGCTTCGGCCCTGTCCACATGCGCGTCACCCAAAACTGCGCGGCGCACTTTCATTCCTGCGGCATGACGCTCACGCTCGTCCATTATTTCGCCTCCTGCTGCTCGAGGAAACTCAGCAGCGCTGCTGTGAAAGGTTCCGCCGCTTCGATATTCGAAAGATGCGCGGCGTTTAGTTCCAGATATTGCGCGCCGGGGATTTTTTCTGCGATGAATCGGCCATCTGCCGGGGTAGTCGCTGCGTCGTGCGTGCCGGAAATTACCAGCGTGGGAAGGCTGACGCGCGAAATCGTGTCGCGCAGGTCTTCGTCACGTAGCGCAGCGCACGTTGCCATGTAACCTTCGGGCAACGTGTGCAGCAGCACTTGTCGCGCGGCTTCGACCTGTGCGGGCGCTCGCTTGGCGAAGTCCTCGGTGAACCAGCGGAGAACTACAGCATCCGCGATTGGCGCGATCCCGCTTTCCTTGATGGCGGCTATGCGCGTGTTCCAGCCGTCGATGGTGCCGATGCGCGCAGCAGTGTTACACAGCGTCAGAGTCTTGAAGCGATGTGGCGCATTGATCCCGAGCCATTGACCGATTAATCCACTAACGGAAATTCCGCAATAGTGCGCGGTGGAAACTTTCAGCGCATCGAGCAAGCCGACTACGTCTTGGGCTAGCCCCGCGATTGTGTATGGGCCCCGTGTGACTTCTGAGAGGCCGTGCCCACGGGAGTCGTAGCGCAGGACGCGAAACTTTCGCGTCAGGGCTGGAATTTGCGCGTCCCACATCGTGAGATTGGTGCCCAGCGAATCGGAAAGCACCACTACGGGAGCGTCTGACGAACCGTCCAGCCGGTAGTGAAAGCTTGCGCCATTAATTTGAGTCAGGGCCATATCGGAACTTTTCGCGAACAATCAATTATCGGTGCTTTTTTTCGTCAGTCAATACTTGCTGGATCATGGAGGCGGCCGAGCTGGTGTAATTTTTGGGATCCAGCAAAGAATCGATCTCCGCAGGCGAAAGGTGCGCGCGCACTTCCTGGTCTTCGAGCAGCAGGTCGCGCAGCGGCCTGCCGGATTCGAGGGCGCGATGCGCGGCGTGTTCGACGAGCTGATGCGCGGGCGAGCGCCCGATGCTCTTGGCTAGTGCAATCGCGACGGCCTCGCTGAGAATCAGGCCATGCGTCGCGCCGAGATTGTACGTCATGTGCTGTTCGTACACTTCCATGCCATCCACCACGTGGGCCATATGCGCCAGCGCTCCGGCGGCGAGCAGAAAAATCTCTGGCAGAGTTTCCCATTCGGCGTGCCAGCCGCCGAGGCCGCGCTCATGTTCCTGCACCATTGCTGTGAGCATCGTGGAAACGAGTGCGGGAACGCGAATCGCGGCAGCGAGAACGACCGCGGAACCTACCGGGTTACGTTTGTGCGGCAGAGTGGAAGATCCGCCGCGGCCGGATTCAGCGGGTTCGAGAACTTCGCCGATTTCGGTTTGCGCGAGGAGCGAAATATCGCGCGCAATTTTTCCCAGCGTGCCAACCAGCAAGCCTAGCGCGGTGGCAACTTCCGCGAAACGGTCGCGATGAGTGTGCCAGGGAATGCTGGGCACCTTTAATTTTAAGTCGGAGGCCAATGCTGCGGCGACTGCTGGGCCTTTCTCACCGAGCGCCGCGAGCGTGCCTACCGCTCCGCCGAATTGCAGCGTCAAAACCTCGTTTCGCGCGTGCGCTATGCGCGCCTGGTGGCGATGAATCGCGTCGAGCCATCCGGCAACTTTCAGGCCCAGAGTTACCGGGCTTGCTTGCTGCAACCAGGTGCGGCCGGCTAAAAGAGTGGCTTGGTGCGTTTCCGCGACCCGCGCAAGCGTGGCGGAAAATTGCAAGAGCTCGCGCTGCATTAAGTCCAGAGCGTCGCGCAATTGCAGGACGAGGCCGGTGTCAATCGCGTCCTGACTGGTGGCGCCCCAGTGGACGAAGCCTGCGGCTTTGGCGTCAGATTTCGCGACCGCCGTGGTGAGCGCCTTCACCAGCGGAATCGCCAAATTTCCAGCGAGGGCTGCCTCGCGCGCCAGCACGTCCAGCGCAAAATGGTCCGCGTTGCATTGCGCGGTGATGGGTTCGACGGAGGCGGCTGGCGCTACGCCCGCGTGCGCCAGTGCCCGTGCGAGCGCGGCTTCAAAATCGAGCATGCCCTGCAGTCTGCGGCGATCCGAGAAAATTTCACGCATGGCATCCGTAGTGAACAGGGGATCGAGCAGGCGGGCTGTGTGTTTTTCGCTCAAGTGGTCCGAACCCTAGCGTAATGCCGCAGCAGCAATGCGCGGGGCGCTTTATTTCGACGGCAATATATCACTTTACGGGCGGCGGGTTTACGTGCCGCTCTGTTTACGTTGCAGCGGAGCGGCTGAAACGCGCGACCTCATTGACCGCGCGGTACGCCTGATCGATGGCGGCGTTCGTGTACGCAAAAGCTTCCGCGTCGGAATTGGCGATCGAGATGCGACCGAATGGTTGCCGGCCGATGACGCAGGGCTGTTGATCCTCCGGCCAATCGGGATCGTACAGTGAATTGTATTCGTAGGCGTAGCCGTGCGGCCAGCGATTTACCGTGATGGCCTGAATATCGGCGGCGGGATCGAATCCGCCGGGGGAGAGCATGGCGCCGAGCTGCTCGCGGATATTGCGCTCGAATGTGGCGAAGCTGGTAGTGAGCAGTTCGCGCCGGCCGGCTTTTTGCTGTTCGCGTGCCGGGAGACCTGGCTTGCACGGAACTCGTTCCAGATGCAAGACGCAAGGCTCGTCGGGATTCGAGGTGTATTTGTAATCGCCCATGCTGACCGGAAAATCCAGCGTGACCGTTTCAAAATAACTTCCGGGGCAGCGTGCGCCGCTCACTCCCAGTTTTTTGAACGACTGCCAATTGCGGATCAGGACGTTTGTATAGACCAACGGAACTTTCACGCCGTAGGCGAGCGCGTCCTTTTGCTTATCTGGCAGATCGGGGCACAAATACGGAATCACCATGTTCCAGCAGGCAAGGACGCAACTGGCACCACGCACGGTGCGCGCATGGCCGTCTTTTACGTAGGTGATCTCGACTTTTTTCGCGGCGCTGGCTTCGCCAACGTTGCGCGCGATGATCACCGTGCTGTTCAGCCGCAAGCGCACGGGAGAAGCGGAATCATCCAGTGTGGCGTAATCGAGTTTGGCTGTGACGATATCTTCCATGGTGTGGCCTGGAGCGGACGCGGGGATCAACGAGCGCACCAGCAGCCGCGCGATGGAAGCATTTCCGTCTGGAAAATGAAAAATGTACGGCTCGTCCGCTTCGTCTTGTTTGGTGATTTCTACTCCCAGGCCCGGGCCTGGTTTGCCGGAAAGATCCATGCCGGCAAATCCGGGATAGCCGAGGCCAGCGAGATCTCCAGCCGGAACCGCATCAACGCCCACGCCGTAGAGGCCATACGTTTCAGTCTGCAGAAAAGGAATTGCGTCGGGACTGACCTGGACGTATTTCAACAGATAATCTTTGTAACTGGTTTTGGCGAGCAGAACTTTTTTGTCCCACGAAGACATGCCCGGCAGGTAGTCCACCTTTTCAGTGTGCAGCCGCGCGAGATCTCGCTGGACTTGGGGTGATAGCGGCGTCTTGGCGAGGAATGCGGGCCAGGTAGGCTGGCCCGTGCCCGGGACCAGCTTGGCTGCGCCGAAAGTTTTCTTGTCGAAAAAAGTGGCGCGCTGCAGGCCGTGCGATTTTTCAAAATTGAGGTCGTAATATTTGTAAAAGCGCTGAACGTCGATGCCCAACTCGGCGAAGAGCTGCTTGGCTTGCTCGCTGTAAATTTTCGGGCCGGCGATAGACTGCGTGCCGCCGTAGCCGATGATCATGCGCTCACTGGTGTGAAATTCATTACGCCGCGCGTGGCCGCCGAAATCGTCGTGGTTTTCGAGGATTAGAATTTTGGCTTTCGGGCCAGCCATCTGACGGAAGAAATACGCGGCGGAGAGGCCGCTGATGCCGCCGCCCACGACGATCAGATCGTAGGTTTCGGAGTCGGGCGTCGGATTGTTCCAGGTGTTCCCGTCGCGCAGGGCATGACCAACCTCCATGACGGCGTCGGTGGTACCGCGCATGCCCGTAAGCGTGGGCGGATAGTAGCTGGAGGATTTTTCGGGAGACGAGGGCGACTGCGGGAGGCCGAAACGTTCGAACCATTTCGTGTCTGGAAGTAATAGGGCGCCGCCTACTGCGACGCTGAAGCCATTGAGGAAATCTCGTCTGGTGATGTTGCTGCCCATGCCGATTTTTCGATCGCGTTTTGCACGACTCACCTGCTCCCCCGCGGATTTGACCACCGGCAAAACGAGCGGATTGGGCTCTAACCGGCTTTAGATTTATAGGGAAGGAGCATACCGCAGTGGGCAGCGCGGCGCGTGCCTAAACTTTCGATGGAGCGGCCGATTGTATCGTGAGCGGTGGACGGAGATGCAGGCGACTTGCCTGGTAAGTTAGTGGGGGCGGATGCTGACGCGCAGAGTGGAAGTTCCAATTCGGAACTCGGTGGAGTCGTCTATCTGTGTCGCGAGTACGCGTTTGTCGGCGACGTACGTGCCGTTGGTCGAGCGCAGGTCGCGAAGGTAAACCGCGTCGTTCTTAACTTCTACGGCGCAGTGCAGCCGCGAAATCATGGGGTCGTCGATTTCAAAATCGGCGCCGCCACGCAGCCGACCAATCGTTACCAATGGCATGGTCATTCCGCGTTCGAGGCCCTGCGAAGAGCCTGCGACCACGGAGATCGCGATGGATTTGCCCTCTGGCAGGTCGAGCGTCGCGACTCTGGCGCTGTCTGATTGTTCGAGGCGGGTCGCCGTGAATGGCCGGTCTTGCTGCGCCACAGGATCAGTGATGATGGTGGAGGATTTCAAGTCCGGAGGTAGCAAGTCTACGACGGAGCTTTGCGCACACATCCAGCAACGGATCTGGGCCATTTTGCGGCCTTTAACCCGCCGGTCATCGAGTTCCACCTGTGCGGAGCAATGCAGGCATCTGACTCGCATGACTCACTTTAGCCTGTGGATGTGGGTGGCCGCGATGGTACGAAAGCGCTATTTTCTGCGCAAATGGCTTTACAAAGGAGGCGTGCAACCGGGATGAAATTAGCGCACTGGATTGGTATTATGTTGCATGCCGAAACTTGCAGATGCCTGGTCTGGAGCGAGCACGTTTCTCCTTAAATTCTTTGTTATGTGCACATTATTGATGTTTTGGAATCTTAGATCGGGCTTGCTCCTTGGAAGCATTTCAAGCTGTATGATTGACTTGGCCCAGGCTGTATGTATTATAATGCATGCTGCGCGACCCCATATATTATGACGCCTGAAATGAAATCCGGAGCAGTTTTGACATTTCCACCTGCACATCCCAGCGACGAGGATTTCCTGCGGGCGTTGGGATCGAGGGTTCGCGAATTGCGAAGTCGGCGCGGGATGACGCGCAAAATGATGGCGCAGGAGTCCGACGTCTCCGAACGCCACCTGGCGCAGCTGGAGTTGGGCGATGGCAACGTGTCGATCGTGTTGCTGCGGCGAATCGCGACGGCGCTCAACGTTTCGCTGGCTGACTTGTTCACCGCGGAAGGTCCCGCTTCCGACGCGAAGCGCTCCATCCTTGACCTGCTCGGCCGGCTGCCCGCACAGCAGCTGAGTGCGATTACGGCGCGCCTCGCGAAGGAATTCGGCGCGACTTCCAAGGACCGGCACTCGCGCATTGCTCTGATCGGGCTGCGCGGCGCCGGAAAATCCACTCTGGGCGTGAAGCTGGCGCAAGCGGTGAAGGCGCCGTTCATCGAGCTGGACCGCGAGATTGCCAAAGAAGCCGGGATGGATTTGTCGGAGATTTTTTCGCTGTACGGGCAGAGCGGATATCGCCGAATCGAGCAGCGGGTGCTCGAGCGCATCCTGAGTGAGTACCCGCGCGCCGTTCTTTCCGTCGGCGGAGGCGTGGTCTCCGAAAAAGAAACGTACGACCGGCTGCTGGCAAGTTGCTACACGGTTTGGGTGAAAGCGAATCCGGAAGATTACATGGCGCGCGTGATGGCACAGGGAGATTTTCGCGCCATGGCCGAAAACGACGAGGCCATGGAAGACTTGCGCCACATTCTGGAGGCGCGAGAACCTTTTTATCGCAAAGCGGATCTCCACCTGGACACTTCCGGGGAATCCGCGGAGCAAAGTTTCCTGAAACTCAGAAAAGCACTGCAAACCGAAATCGGGTAGGAGGCACGCGTGGACGTGGCAACGACGCAAGATTCGCAAATTAAAGTGGCGCCGGTGGAGTATCAGACGGAGCCGGCGAAATACAAACATTGGCGCGTGGCCTACGACGGGCCGGTGGCGACATTGACGATGGACGTGAACGAAGATGGCGGCTTGCGTCCGGGCTACAAGCTCAAACTGAATTCCTACGATCTCGGCGTGGACATCGAGCTGCACGACGTGCTGCAGAGAATCCGCTTCGAGCATCCGGAAATTCGCTGCGTGATGATCACCAGCGCGAAAAGCCGCGTGTTCTGTTCGGGAGCGAAC
>Ga0209655_10000241_pt1 | contig 21117 bp, 13 predicted proteins | sample BogFormECP03_OM2_FD_188236 | JGI IMG/M metagenome (GOLD analysis project Ga0209655, IMG submission 188236) | Bog forest soil microbial communities from Calvert Island, British Columbia, Canada - ECP03_OM2 (SPAdes) (version 2) | ecosystem: Environmental > Aquatic > Freshwater > Wetlands > Bog ...
AAATCATGAAGGGTTCGACTGTTCGTCGATTAAAGAGCTACACGAGCTGGGTTTAATACGTCGTGAGACAGTATGGTTTCTATCTTCTAGAGGAAATTAAAGTAAAATAAAAATATCCCCTTTGTACGAAAGGAATTGGGTATACTGATCAATTGTTTATTTGTTGTTTATATTATTAGTATACATAATAACTAATGGTATATTTTCACTAAAAATATATTAACTATATGAGCATTGCAAAAAAGCTACATCAGTTATAGATAAACACTGAAAGCATATAAGTGTGAAACTTTTTTTAGTATACTTTCATGTTTGTAGTAGAACACTACACATATAGGCTGTTGTTGCAATAAATTTAATTTTTTTAGACAAACAGATCTAATAATACGAATTACTTTTTTTTATTTATATTCAAATTTCATTTAAATATAAATAAGCCTGGTTAGCATAAAAGTAATGTAACCGTTTTGTAATCGGTTGAAACAAGTGCAATACTTGTACGGGGCTAAGACTCAGTAGTCAAGTTTGGTAAAGACATAACATTTTCACTGTTGGAACGAGAGTTCAAATCTCTCCTGGGTTAAAGAAATTAGCTCAGTGGTAGAGCAGTCGTTTTACACACGAATGGTCAGGTGTTCGACTCACCTATTTCTTAAAACAAGCGGATTAGTGTAAAAGGTAACATACTTGACTCATGATCAATAGATTAAGGTTCAACTCCTTAGTCCGCATAAAGGTTATAGCTTAATAGGTAGAGCAAGCTGCTCATAATAGCTTAGGTGAATGTTCGAATCATTCTAACCTTAGTAACATCCGAGTGCTGAAATTGGTATACAGGATAATCTTAAGATTTATTGATACTAATCATAAGGGTTCGACTCCCTTCTCGGATATAAATACATTTAGTATTTAATGTATATGTAAAAAGGAAACTTTTTTTAATATTTTTCTAGAAAAATATTAAAAAAAATGATACAAGCAGCAAAAATAATAGGAACAGGATTAGCTACAACAGGTTTAATTGGTGCTGGTGTTGGTATAGGAGTAGTATTTGGTGCTCTTATAATAGGTGTATCTAGAAATCCTTCTTTAAGAGGTCAATTATTTGCCTATGCAATATTAGGTTTTGCTTTTTCTGAAGCAACTGGATTATTTGCTTTAATGATGGCTTTCCTTTTATTATATGTAGCCTAATTAATAAAAAATTGAATCATATCTTAATTTAATACTATTACTCTAAGACCTGAATTAAATTGAAAAATTTTTCATGAATATTACTTATGTGCCTAATTGAAACCAAAGTCCATTAGATCAATTTATTATCAGAGACCTTTTAAGTATAAAAGGAGATATATTAGGTTATATACATATATCTTTAACTAATATGAGTTTATATCTTTTTATAACTACATTTATAATATTAGTATTTTATTTATTAGCTACAAATTATGATATATCAACACCTAACCGTTGATCAATAAGTCAAGAATCTATATATTTTACTGTTTATAGTATAGTGATTAATCAAATAAATTCTAATAAGGGTCAAATGTTTTTTCCATTAATATCTGCTTTATTTATATATATATTAATTAATAATTTAATAGGTATGATACCTTATAGTTTTGCACCTACTTCTCACTTTATAATAACATTTTCAATTAGTTTTACAATAGTAATTGGAGCAACAATTTTAGGATTTCAAACACATGCTTTAAAATTCTTTTCTTTACTTGTACCATCTGGTTGTCCTTTAGGATTATTACCACTTCTAGTTTTAATTGAATTCATATCATATTTAGCTAGAAATGTTTCATTAGGATTAAGATTAGCTGCAAATATTTTAAGTGGACATATGCTATTAAATATATTATCAGGTTTTACATATAATATAATTAATAAAGGAATAATTTATATGATATTGGGTTTAATACCTTTAATATTTATAATAGCATTTTCAGGATTGGAAATAGGTATAGCTTTTATACAAGCTCAAGTGTTTGTAGTATTGTCCTCTTCTTATATAAAAGATAGTTTAGATTTACATTAATAAAGAAAAATTAAATTATTAAAAAAATTAATGTAATAAGTAATGTATAACGTTATTGAATATGACGGGGGAAAGTCAAAAAATACATTTATATATTTAATTATATGCAAAATATAAATAAAAAGATAAAAATTTATTTTAAACAGAAACTAAAATACATGTAAATAATAAGACTTATAAGTATATGATACATGTACTATGAACAAAACAATATATATGTAATTTTTATTAGTTCACATATAATAGACAATAATTCGCTTATACAATTTCATTAATATAAAAAAATATAAAATATCGCAATATTAGTATATATTATACAATAATCTTATAACATAAGTATAAGACAAATTTGAGTTTGATGATGGCTCTGAGTGAGCGCTGTCCAAATGCTTGACACATGCTAATCGAACGTCTAATTTTATATTAATTAGAAGTGGTGTACAGGTGAGTATATAATATATTTTCTACCTTAAAGTAAAGGATAAAAATCCTGTATAATTATGTAAAGAAATAGAAATTTCGCTTTAAGACGTTAGTATATATTCTGGAAGAGTAATAGAAAAATCTAGCTCAAGTTCCAGTAGTCGAAACTGAGAGGTTGATCGACCACATTGGGTATGAAAAAAACCCACGGCAGATAGTACAGCAGTGGGGTATATTGGTCAATGGCCTAAAGGCTGAACCAGCGATTTGGAAGATAAAACAACGAATAATTCGTATAAATATCTAAATAGAAGAAAACAATGACAAAATCTATCCATAAGTCTTGACTAAATTACGTGCCAGCAGTCGCGGTAATACGTAAAAGACTAGTGTTATTCATCATTATTAGGTTTATAGGGTACCTAGACGAAATATCAAGCCATATTAAAGGAACTAATATTCTAGAGTTTTATAGTGTAAGGTATGTACCTCTGGAGGAAAGTTGAAATTTATTTATACTGGAGGGACAGATAACAGCGAAGGCAACCTTTTATATAAAAACTGACGTTGAGGGACGAAGCCTTAGGTAACGATAAGGATTAGATACCCTAGTAGTCTTTGGAGACAACCATGAATGCCATAAACTAGATATATTAGTTTATAAATAAAAATGTAAGCATTCCACCTCATGAGTAAAGTGGCAACACCCAAATTGAAATCATTAGACCGTTTCTGAAACCAGTAGTGAAGTATGTTATTTAATTCGATGATCCGCGAATAACCTTACCACATTTTTTGAATATTATTAAATTATTACAAGTGCTGCACGGCTGTCTTCAGTTAATGTCGTGAGATTTTGGTTTGTTCCTAAAATTAACGAAAACCCTTACTTTATTTGCAAATATAAAGCAGTTCTCCTTTATCAAGGATAAGTTAACAGGGATCAAGACAAGTCCTCATGGCCTTAATAGTGTGGGCTATAGACGTGCCACATATACCTTTACAATAGAATGTTACGTTGTAAAATCAAACTAATTCTTAAAACTGGATATAATTATTAGTGAATTGTAGTCTGAAATTCGACTACATGAATAAGGAATTACTAGTAATCGTGTATCATCATGACACGGTGAAGTATATCTCAGATGGGTACTAACTACTCGTCAGGCGCTGAAAGGAATATGTGCAATAAGTTTGATCGTTTATTAATTGGACTACACTTAATAAGTTGTGTTTCCATTTTTAACACAATCTTCGTATGCATGATTTTGATTGGTGTTAAGTCGAAATATGGTTCGTGTAATGGAAATTGCACGGGATTTATTTTATTAAAAAAAAACAAGCTCCAATAAATTTAAATATGTATTAATTTATATAAGAAATTTATGAATTTAATATAAATATAGGTTTTTGACAAATCTTACAAGAAGTGAATTTCAAGCTCATCCTTTTCATTTAGTATCTCCTTCTCCTTGGCCTTTATGTTCAAGTATTTGTCTATTAAATACTACTTTTAGTGCTATAATAACTTTTCAAAGTTTTACAGAAGGAATTAAATTATTACTGATTTCTTTGATTAGTGTTATTTATTGTATGTCGCTTTGATTTCGAGATGTAATAAGTGAAGGTACTTATTTAGGAAATCATACTTCTGCTGTACAACGGGGTTTAAATATGGGAGTTGGTTTATTTATAATATCTGAAGCATTATTTTTTTTAGCTATCTTTTGAGCATTTTTTCATAGTGCTTTATCACCTACAATAGAACTAGGAGCTAAATGACCTCCTATGGGAATTGATGCTATTAATCCCTTTGAATTACCCTTGTTAAACACAGTTATATTATTATCTTCTGGAGTTACCGTTACATATGCACATCACTCTTTAATACAAGGTAATAGGGAAGGAGCTTTAAATAGTCTTATATATACAATTATATTAGCTATAATATTTACAGCTCTTCAAGGTATAGAATATACAGTATCTTCTTTTAGTATAAGCGATGGTACGTTTGGATCTTGTTTTTATTTTGGTACTGGATTTCATGGATTACATGTAATGATAGGTACTGCTTTTCTAACAGTGGGATTATGACGTCACATTGCTTATCATCTTACAGAGAACCATCATTTAGGATTAGAATCTGGTATTTTATATTGACATTTTGTAGATGTAGTATGATTATTTTTATATATTTCTGTTTATTATTGAGGTTCATAAAACTAAAAAAATTCAGTTTAAATAGAATATATAAATATCATATGTTAATTTTTATTTCATTTGAAAAAATTATTCTCTTAATTAATACTTTAATAAAATGTAAGGGAATGTAGTTTAACTGGCAAGACTACGATTTTGCATATCGTTAATTTAGGTTCAAGTCCTAACATTTCCATAGCTCGAAAAGCTCAACCTGGTAGAGCGGAACACTGAAGATGTTTAGGTTATAAGTTCAAATCTTATTTCGAGCACACATATAGGTGTGCTGAAATTTGGTAACCAGATTCCGCTTAGGACGGAATAGTATTTAACTTTACAAGTTCAAGTCTTGTCACCTATATAATATGTTGTCGACTAATAGGTAAGTCATAAATTTTTGGTTTTTACTATTGAGTGTTCGAATCGCTCCAACATAAATACGTGTTAGTTTAAGGGTAAAACATTGTGCTACGGACATAGTAATATAAGTTCAAATCTTGTACACGTTAAAAAGTAAAATGCTCTTGTAGCTCAATGGTAGAGCATAATACTGTTAATATTTGTATAGATGTTCGATTCATCTTAAGAGCGAAAATTTACTTATAATTACTATTAATTTAAATATAGCATAATATTTCATTTAACTTTATATATATAACTATTTAAGCTATAAATGTATTAATACATTTATAATTTAAATAATACATGCCTCAATTAATTCCTTTCTTTTTCATGAATCAAATGATCTTTAATTTTATTTTTATTTTAGTGCTTATATATTTGTTTACAAATTATATTTTACCTAAATTTGTTCGTGTTTTAAAAACTCGCTTACATATTAATCAATTATAAATTAAAAAAAGTCAATAAATATATATCTTGTTAATATCTTTTTAAGAAAAGACTTATTTAAATCTAATGTCAAATTTATATTTATTAAAAAATATAACATATGGATACTCAACAGAATTTTTATTTTTCTTAACAATAACTCCTATATTACTAGGTATATTCATAATTATCACCAAAAATCCTATAATATCTGTTTTGTATTTAATATTACTATTTTCATCTATATCATGTTATTTAATATTAATAGGTATTAATTTTATAGGTATATCCTATTTATTAGTTTATGTTGGAGCAGTTTCAATATTATTTTTGTTTATTCTTATGTTAATTAATATAAGAGTATCGGAATTAATAAATGATACTAATAATAACACACCTTTGGCTATTATAGCTATAATAGTTTTTTTTGTACCTTTTAATTTATTACTTCCAGATAAAAGTGGATTAAATAAAGTATATGAAGGTACTATATTATATACAACTTCTAATAACTGAGATAATAATATAACTGATACTATAGATATTATGAGTATAGGAAATATAATGTATACTAGTTATAGTATTTGATTATTGATAACTTCAATCATACTTTTACTAGCTATGGTTGGCTCTATAGTAATTACTATAAAACAAATATATTAATTTAAAGAGACCTTAGTTTAATGGTAAAAACATACGACTTTTAATCGTTATAATATGGGTTCAAGGCCCATAGGTCTTATATAAGGAAGGGTCCGTTTGTTGGTTGACGGGTTGAGCTGTAAACTCAATAGCGTTAAGCTAGCGAAGGTTCGAATCCTTTTCTTCCTAGTCTATTTCTTATTAGCTCAATGGTAGAGCACAATACTTCTAATATTTTGATCTAAGTTCGAGTCTTGGATAAGAATTTTAATATAATCAGGATAGTTTAACTAGGTAAAACATTAATTTCATGCGTTAAGTATGAGAATTCAAGTTTCTCTCCTGATATTTTATACAAATTTTTAGTATTAAGGTGGATATAGTTTAATGGTAGAACTAATGTATGTGGCACATTAAGTTTTTGTTCAAATCAAAATATCCTCCCATTCTAATAAAAATGAGGTCATATAATTCCACTTTCGCTATAGCGAAGAATGAGTATATTTATATTAATTTAAATTAATATAACAATTTTTAGACACTACGTTAAATTACGTGCATAACAGTAATGTGTACATAAAATCTTACGAAAAAAAAATCTTTTTTAATTTACTTACAGTGAAAAATAAGTATATGTAAATTGATAACACAATAAGAAATTTGTAAGAAATATAATTGTACATATAATACTAAGTATATATATATACAAAAAACTCAACTTTTTAATAAGATATAAAATGAAAACAAATACAATAAAAACAACAAGTAGTTCTTTAAAAGAACATTGATACAATGGAATTAATGAAATAACTATATGAAAAGAAAGATGATTTATGTCTTCTAATGCCAAAGATATAGGTACTTTATATTTAATTTTTGCTCTATTTTCTGGTCTTATAGGAACTGCATTTTCTGTATTAATACGTTTAGAATTATCAGGACCTGGTGTTCAATATATAGCAGATAACCAATTATATAATAGTATTATAACAGCACATGCAATACTTATGATATTTTTTATGGTCATGCCAGCTATGATTGGAGGATTTGGTAATTTTTTATTACCTTTATTAGTAGGTGGTCCAGATATGGCATTTCCTAGATTAAATAATATAAGTTTTTGGTTATTAATACCCAGTCTTATATTATTTTTATTTTCCGCTATGATTGAAAATGGAGCAGGTACAGGTTGAACTTTATATCCACCCTTAGCTGGTTTACAAAGTCATAGTGGACCTAGTGTTGACTTAACTATATTTGCATTACATCTAGCAGGTATAAGTAGTCTTTTAGGTGCTATGAATTTTATAACCACTATACTTAATATGAGAAGTCCTGGTATAAGATTGCACAAACTAGCTTTATTTGGATGAGCAGTGGTAGTTACTGCTGTATTATTATTGTTATCATTACCTGTTTTAGCAGGTGCAATTACAATGGTATTAACAGATAGAAATTTTAATACATCTTTTTTTGAATTAGCGGGAGGTGGAGATCCAATATTATATCAACATCTTTTCTGATTTTTTGGTCATCCAGAAGTTTATATATTAATAATACCTGGATTTGGTATAATAAGTACTACTATATCAGCAAGTTCTAACAAAGCTGTATTTGGTTATTTAGGTATGGTATATGCTATGATGTCCATAGGAGTATTAGGTTTTGTAGTATGATCTCATCATATGTATAGTGTAGGATTAGATGTAGATACCCGTGCATACTTTACAGCTGCAACATTAATTATAGCAGTACCTACTGGTATTAAAATATTTAGTTGATTGGCTACAACATATGGAGGGTCTTTGCATTTAACACCTTCAATGTTATTCGCTCTAGGTTTTGTAGTAATGTTTACTATAGGAGGTTTTAGTGGTGTAGTCTTAGCCAATGCTTCATTAGATGTAGCATTTCATGATACTTATTACGTAGTAGCTCATTTTCATTACGTACTTTCTTTAGGAGCAGTATTTGCACTCTATAGCGCTTGGTATTTTTGAATACCTAAAATATCTGGTCTTAATTATAATGTAATGTTAGGTAAAGTTCATTTTATAATACTATTTATAGGAGTTAATGTTACATTCTTTCCCCAACATTTCTTAGGTATGCAAGGAATGCCTAGAAGAATAAGCGATTATCCTGACGCCTTTGCTGGATGAAATTTAATAAGTAGTTTTGGTTCTATTATAAGTGTAATAGCCACTTGGTTATTTTTATATATCTTATATTTACAATTAATACAAGGTGAAACTACATCAAGATATCCTTGATTAACTCCTCAATATTTCAGTGATTTATTTCAAATATTATTTAATAGAAATTATAATTCGTTAGAATGAAGTCTTAGTAGTCCTCCTAAACCTCATGCTTTTGTAAGTTTACCTTTACAAAGCATGATTTTTGGGTTCAATAAACATAACTGAAAAGTAATAATAAAAACTTTTTTTAGAGAAAAAATATTTAAAAAAGCTTTTATTATTAATATTGTTTCTGTTTTTACGGTAGGATTTGCATTAAGATATTCAATTAATGTTCATCTAAATGTAGATGTTTGAAAAGATTTTTTATCTATAGTATCTATTATATACTATATATTTATGACACTTTTTTCAGCAACTTTAAAACAATTTATTAACTTTTCAGAAGGATTTTTTGGGGATTGGAAATTTAATATGAATCCTCCTGCAGGAGGGGGTGTTGTTACTGGAGTTTTAACAGGTTTAGACTTAGTTTTGCGGGATATTTTTCCTGCTTATGTACCAGGAGGAAATAATCAACCTTACCTTACTCATCTCGCAATTATTTTGGAGCGGGATAGAACATTGAATAGGGATGCTCTAACAAGATACTCTTTAGGGGAAGCTGGTCATAGATTTCTGCGGGAATATATACGTGACACAAACCCTACTTTGTATCAAAGTGTGTACGTAGATGTTAATGCAGTATCTGGGAAACCTGGTTATTGAAAAATTAAAAATAACTCAGGTCTTACAAATGGATTAAGAGCAGCGCGTTAAATTCATTTAAACAAGTAAGTAATTATATCAAAATAAAAACAATTATATTAAATAGTCTACTCTTACTATAGTATTTTAATAACATAATTATACATGTATACAAATTATTTTAAGACACTCTTGATAAATTATGATTGTCCAGAACCTTGAGGGATATTTTTTCAAGATAATGCTACTCCTCAAATGGAGGCTTTGGAAGAATTACATAATAATATAATGTTTTATTTAGCTGTAATTATGTTCGCAGTTACATGAATATTTGTATCATTAATAACTAGTTTTTATGAATCTAAGATTTCTAACAAGTATGTAAATCATGGAACATTAGTAGAATTAATTTGAACAATAACACCAGCATTAATTCTTATATTAATAGCTTTCCCTTCGTTCAAATTGTTATATTTAATGGATGAAGTAATAGATCCTTCTTTGGTAATTTATGGAGAAGGTCATCAATGATATTGATCTTATCAATATCCTGATTTTACCAATAATGATGAGGAGTATGTAGAATATGATTCTTATATAATACCTGAAGCTGATTTAGAAAAAGGAAAATTAAGAATGTTAGAAGTGGATAATAGAGTTATTATTCCTGAATTAACTCATACACGTTTTGTAGTAGCTGGAGCAGATGTAATTCATTCATATGCTTGTCCATCTTTAGGTATAAAATGTGATGCATATCCAGGTAGACTTAATCAATCTTCTGTTTATTTAAATAGAGAAGGATCTTATTTTGGTCAGTGTTCAGAAATATGTGGAATACTTCATAGTTCTATGCCTATATCTATACAATCAGTAAGTTTAGGTAAATTTTTATATTGATTGTATGATCAAATAGGAGGTTAATAAAATAAAATTAATTAAGACAAATATTATATAATTTAAAAATAAAAAATATCTATAACAAGTTAGTAGGATTAATTAAAACAAATATTAATTTTTAATAATTTATCTATTTTAATCAAAATGCAAATATTTTTTTCTATATTAGAAGTAATTCTGGTTGTGGTTCCTGCCCTACTAATAGTAGCATTTGTAACTATAGCAGAAAGAAAAACAATGGCTAGTATGCAACGAAGATTAGGACCAAACATAGTGGGTTATTACGGTTTATTACAAGCTTTTGCTGATGCTTTAAAATTATTATTAAAAGAATATGTTGGACCTACACAAGCTAATCTTATTTTGTTTTTCTTAGGGCCGATAATAACTTTAATATTTTCATTATTAGGTTATGCAGTTATACCATATGGTCCAGGACTTACTATAGGAGATTTAAATTTAGGTATATTATACATGTTAGCTGTATCATCTTTATCTACGTATGGTATACTATTGGCAGGTTGATCGGCTAATTCTAAGTATGCTTTTTTAGGTTCTTTAAGAAGTACTGCTCAATTAATTAGTTATGAACTTATATTGAGTTCTGCAATACTTGTAATTGTTTTATTAACTGGTAATTTAAATTTAACTATTAACATAGAAACTCAAAAAATTGTCTATTTTATTTTTCCTTTGTTACCTATATTCATTATATTTTTTATAGGTTGTATAGCAGAAACTAACAGAGCTCCCTTTGATTTGGCAGAAGCTGAATCTGAACTAGTAAGTGGATTTATGACTGAACATTCAGCTGTTGTGTTTGTATTTTTTTTTCTAGCAGAATATGCCAGTATTGTTTTAATATGTATATTCACTAGTATTTTATTTTTAGGTGGTTATTTAAATACATTTTATTTTGCAGAAGAAGAATATACTAGTTTTTTTTACATTATTCTAGATTCTTTGATTTCTGCATTTACGTTAGGTATTAAATCTTGTATTTTAATCTTTACTTTTATATGAGCAAGAGCTTCATTACCTAGAATTAGATTTGATCAACTTATGTCAATTTGTTGAACCGTATTATTACCTATAATTATAGCTTTTATAGTATTAATACCTTGTATAGTGTATAGTATATGTATAATACCAACAAATTTTTATTTATTATAAAAATAATTTTATAAAACGGGTTAGAGCCAGGTTGGTTAGGCGCCTTATTTGGGTTGAGGAAATTTTATGTTCAAATCATAATAACCCGATATAAACTAAAATGGCTATAAGTTAATGGTAGACTGTTCGTCTTCCAAACGAAGTGTGTCGATTCGATTTCGACTAGCCGTACTTTATTTATAACCTTGGATTTAATGATAGTTAAGAATTAGTAACTTAATTGGTAAAGGACATCTTTGTCGAAGATGTAGATGCCAGATCGAAGCTGGCCTAATTCGAGGAAAAGTTGCTAATGGTAAGGTAAGATATTTGCTAAATATTGTGTATAAACATTTAGATGTTCAAATCATCTCTTTTCCGTGAAGAGTATAGTTTAATAGGAAAAACAAGAAGCTTCAAACTTCGTATTGTCAGTTCAAATCTGAATGCTCTTGTTATTTCTTTTGATAAGATTTCTTAACTTAATAGGTAAAGTATACTTTTGATAAGAGTAGGTTTAGCGTTCAAGTCGCTGAGAAATCAACTAAATTAATATACAACTTATATAATGTATTTTTTAATTGTTGCTGTTAATTTTAGTAAAGAGAATTGACTGAGTGGACTAAAGTGATAAGCTTGAAACTTATTTAATTATTTAAATTACATCCGTTCGAATCGGATATTCTCTGAAGTAAACTAAATACATTGATAATTTCTGATTAATTTTGCTTATATATATATATTAAGTGTAACAAGCGGTAAGGTTTAAGTAGTTAAACTTATTGTTTTTATTAATTCTTATTATATTACCTTTAATAGGTATATTTATAATACTAACTGGTTTAACTTATAATATTATAGACAACACAGGTAAATTACTAAAATTAACAGCATTGTGAATTAGTATAATAGATTTAATTATATCTTTAATAATTTACATACTTTTTGATCATTCAGGAAAACATTTTCAATTTGTACAAGAACATTATCAAATAAATCAATTTGATGTGTACATAGGTATAGATGGATTGTCTATATATTTTGTATTATTAACAACTTTAATAATTCCTATATCTATACTTTCAAATTGAAAAAGTATCAAAATAAATAATGGAATATTTCTTATAATTATATTACTTCTAGAAAGTGCTTTATTAGCGGTATTTTTAGTTTTAGATATTTTATTATTCTATATCTTTTTCGAATCCATTTTAGCTCCATTATTTATACTTATAGGGTTATATGGTTCAAATGAAAGAGTAAGGGCTGGATTTTCTTTTTTCTTATATACGTTACTAGGTTCCTTATTTATGTTACTTTCTATTATAACTATGTTATCTATGATAGGTTCTACAGATTTTGATATTTTATCTAAAACAAATATTGTATTTATAACCCAATTATTCTTATTTTATGGTATTATAATAGCTTTTGCTGTTAAAACTCCAACTATATACTTAAATGGTTGATTATTAAAAGCTCATGTAGAATCTCCTTTGTCTGGTAGTATTATATTAGCAGCTATAGTACTTAAATTGAGTTTATATGGTATACTTAGATTAATATTACCTATTTTACCTAAAGCTTTTATATATTATACTTATATAATTTTCCTTATAGGAGTAGTAACAATTATATATGCTAGTCTAAGTACACTAAGAACAATTGATATTAAGGAATTAATAGCTTATTCATCCGTTTCTCATGCGGCAGTTTATCTTATAGGTGTATTTAGTAATAATGTACATGGTATAGAAGGAGGTATAAGTTTAGGACTAGCTCATGGATTTGTTTCTTCTGGTTTATTTATCTGTGTTGGTGGAATTTTATATGACAGATCTTCTACTAGATTAATAACATATTATAGAGGTATAGCTCAAATTATGCCTTTATTTTCAATCTTATTTTTCATTTTATGTCTAGGTAATTGTGGTGTTCCACTTACTCTAAATTTTATAGGAGAATTTATGTGCTTATATGGTGTATTTGAAAGATTGCCTCTCTCAGGGATACTAGCTTCTCTTTCAATAATTTTTTCGGCGGGATATAGTATATTTCTGTTTAATAGAATAGCGTTTGGTGGTTCTTATAATATTTCATATCTAAAATCATATATACCTGATTTAACTAAACGAGAATACTATATGTTATTTACGTTAGTATTATTTACTGTAGTACTCGGTATATATCCTTCTTTAATTTTAGATGGTTTACATTATAATACCTATTCTTTATTGTATAAAATTTAATGAAAAATTAATAAAAATTATAATTATATATTTTACTTATATTTCCTTTTAATAATTGTATAATTATTGTGTAATACATGACTTCTAAATAAAATATGATATTAACTTTCCTTTTATTACTATTATTTTCAAATGGTTTAACTTCAAGACCAGATACATCTATTTTATATTCTAGAATAGGGTTATTAATAATAATATATAGTATATTATCAGCAGTAACGAGTTTACATATAACTTATTTACATAAAGGAATAGGTTTGTATGGGGGATTATTTAATGTAACATGTATAAGTCATACTTTTCAAATATTTATATTATTAATTTGTGGTATTATATTATTAATGACAGGATTTTATCCAAGAAAAAAATATAAAGGTGATTCAGTTTCACACATAATCAAATATTCAAATAAAATAAAAGAATACATAAATATTATTAATAAAGTATCAGAACAATTTACAATAATAGAATATACTTTAATAGCTATATTCGTTATAACAGGTGCTACATTATTAATTACATCCGGAGATCTAGGATCTATATACTTATGTATAGAATTACAAAGTTTTAGTTTATATATAATATCAGCTATGCATAGAAATTCCGAATCATCTACAGCCTCTGCTTTAACTTATTTCCTACTTGGTGGTTTATCTTCTTGTTTTATATTATTAGGTATTGCATTAATATATGCAAATTCTGGTTTAACAAATCTAGATGAAATATATACTACCGTATCAGAATTCGAAATTTTAGTAACATATGCTTCCTGAAATTGATATTTACATAAATATATTTTTTATTCTTTTTTATTAATATCCATAGGATTTCTATTTAAGATAGCCGCTGCTCCTTTTCATTGATGATCTCCAGATGTATATGATGGTGTTCCTACAGTAGTAACTACTTTTATAGCAATTTTAGGTAAAATTTCTATATTAATATTATTACTAGAATTAACGCATTATACTAGTATATTATTAAATTCCGTAATACAATTATATTCATGAAGTGTTAGTTTATCTATAAGTTGTTTTTTATCTTTAATTATAGGTACTATTTTGGGTTTAACACAAAGTAGAATAAAAAGATTATTAGCTTATAGTACTATATCTCATATAGGTTTTATATTACTAGCTTTGATAACATATAATATTGAGTCTTACCAAGCATTTATATTTTATATAATACAATATATATCAACGAATTTAAATGTATTCTTGATTGTAATTGCTATAGGTTTTAATTTATATATTTATTATACAAATGTTTCTGAATATAATAATTTATCCGAAAAAAATAATTCACCAATACAATTAATAACTCAATTAAAAGGTTATTTTTCAATAAACCCATCCTTAACTTTATGTTTAGTTATTACTATGTTTTCATTCATAGGTTTACCTCCATTAGTAGGTTTTTTTGGAAAACAGATGGTATTGACAACTGCATTAGATAGTGGAAATACGTTATTGGTAATTATTGCTATATTAACTAGTGTGATAGGAGCAGTATATTATTTAAATATTATAAAAACAATTTATTTTGATCAAGTTGAATATAAACAATCTTATATTTCTGTAAAAGTATCACTTTCAAGTTATTTATCTATAAGTATATCAATATTATCTTTATTAATATTATTATTTGTATTAATACCTAATGAACCACTAAATCTTTGTAATATACTATCTCTTACTTCTTTCTCTTAAAAATATTATAAAAAGTTTAATGTATTTTCTTTATTTTTTTATTGTAAAAAACATTTTTAATTACTAAATAAGTATAGTTTCTATGACAAGTCTAACATTTTTTTTTATTTTTATACCTGTATTAGCATTAATTTTATTAGGTATTAATTTATTGTTATCACCTCATAATCCTTATCAAGAAAAAAATAGTGTTTTTGAATGTGGTTTTCATTCTTTTTTAGGTCAAAATAGAACACAGTTTAGTATTTCATTTTTTATTTTTGCACTTCTTTTCTTGCTTTTTGACTTAGAAATTTTATTAGTGTATCCCTATATAGTAAGTGCTTATACCAATGGTATCTATGGTTTAATAATAATGTTAATATTTTTCTTAATATTAACATTAGGATTCGTTTTTGAGTTAGGAAAGAATGCACTTAAAATAGATTCTAAACAATATACCCATATTAAATAAAAATTTTAACTTATTAATTTTATCACGAATTTAAGAGACATATTTATATATAATTAATTATTAAACAAAAGCTGATATATAATAAAATTTAATTAATTAATTAATGAGAATATTAAAAAGTCATCCCTTATTAAAGATTGTAAATTCATATATAATAGATTCACCCCAACCTTCTAATCTAAGTTATTTATGAAATTTTGGTTCATTATTGGCTTTTTGTTTAATAATACAAATAATTACGGGAGTTACATTAGGTATGCATTATACGCCTAATGTACTAGAAGCGTTTGATTCAGTAGAACACATAATGAGAGATGTAAATAACGGATGATTAATACGTTATTTACATTCTAATACAGCATCAGCTTTTTTCTTTATAGTATATTTACATATAGGTAGAGGTATATATTATGGTTCATATAAAGCTCCAAGAACATTAGTGTGAGTAATAGGTACTATAATATTTATATTAATGATGGCTACAGCTTTTTTAGGTTATGTTTTACCTTATGGTCAAATGTCTTTATGAGGTGCAACAGTTATTACTAATCTTATGAGTGCTATACCTTGGGTAGGACAAGACATAGTAGAATTTATTTGAGGAGGTTTTAGTGTAGGTAATGCTACTTTAAATAGATTTTTTGCTTTACATTTCGTTTTACCTTTTATATTAGCTGCCTTAGCTGTAATGCATTTGATCGCATTACATGATGTGGCGGGTTCAGGTAACCCTTTAGGTATATCCGGGAACAACGATAGATTACCTTTTGCTCCTTATTTTATATTTAAAGATCTAATTACTATATTTATATTTATAATCTTATTATCTATATTTGTATTTTTTATGCCTAATATATTAGGAGATAGCGAAAACTATGTAATGGCTAACCCTATGCAGACTCCACCTGCTATAGTACCAGAATGATATCTTTTACCATTTTATGCTATTTTAAGATCTATACCTAATAAATTATTAGGTGTTATTGCAATGTTTTCTGCTATATTAGCTTTACTAACTATGCCTTTTACAGATTTGTCTAAATTAAGAGGTATACAATTTAGACCTTTAAGTAAAGTAGTATTTTATATATTTATTGCTAATTTCTTGATCTTAATGCAACTAGGAGCTAAACATGTTGAATCACCTTTTATAGAATTTGGGCAAATATCTACAGCTCTTTATTTTGCTCACTTTTTAATAATTGTGCCTTGTATCACATTATTAGAAAATAGCTTAATGGATTTGGCCACAAATTCAAAAAATAATATAGTATAAAAAAATTTAAGAATTTTTTAGCAATATTATAAATACTATTTGTTAATGAAATAAGTTATAGATGGTTTCTATATTTAGATTGCAGATCTTAAATTATAGGTTCGATTCCTACTTATTTCTTAATGTTTATATTAAATTACTCGAATTTTATTCCTATTTACAACATATATACATATAACTTATTTATAATTTATGAGTCTAACAATAATATTATTTTTAATAGGTATATTAGGTTTCGTTTTAAATAAAAAGAACATAATATTATTATTAATTTCTATAGAAATATTATTATTATCTGTAACTTTTTTAATTTTATTAAGTGCATTAGGATTTGATGATACATTAGGTCAGACTTTTTCTGTTTATATAATATCTATAGCAGGTGCAGAATCTGCTATAGGATTAGGTATATTAGTAGCTTTTTATAGATTAAGAGGAAATATAAATATAGAATATAAATAATGTATTTATCTTTATTAATAATACCCATAATAGGTTCAATAACATCTGGATTCTTAGGAAGAAAAATTGGTGTAACAGGTTCTCATATAATAACATGTTTATCCTTAATTATAACAACATTTATGGCAATAACAATTTTCATAGAAGTTGGTTTAAATAATTCTTCTGTTGTTTTATATTTATTCAGATGATTAGAAGTGGAGAATTTAAACATAGGATGAGGTTTTAATTTCGATTCCTTAACTGTATCTATGTTAATCCCAGTTTTAATTGTATCTTGTGTAGTGCATATATATTCTATGGGATATATGAGTCATGATCCACATAATCAAAGATTTTTTAGTTATCTTAGTTTATTTACTTTTATGATGATAATACTTGTAACAGCAAACAATTTTTTATTGATGTTTGTAGGTTGAGAAGGTGTGGGAATATGCTCTTATTTATTAGTAAGTTTTTGATTTACTAGAATAGCAGCAAATCAAAGTTCTATATCTGCACTATTAACTAATAGAGTAGGTGATTGTTTTTTGACAATTGGAATGTTTGCTATATTATGATCTTTGGGTAATTTAGATTATTATACAGTATTTTCTTTATCTACTTACTATAATGAAAACGTGATTACATTAATAGGTATTTGTTTATTAATAGGTGCAATGGCCAAAAGCTCCCAAATTACTTTACATGTTTGATTACCTATGGCAATGGAAGGTCCTACTCCAGTTTCAGCACTTATACATGCAGCTACTATGGTAACAGCAGGTGTATATTTATTAATAAGATCTTCTCCTATAATAGAATTTAGTCCAATTACTTTGTTATTATGTTTATGAATAGGTGCCATTACTACAGTATTTAGTTCACTTATAGGTTTATATCAACAAGATATAAAAAAAGTAATAGCTTATTCTACAATGAGTCAATTAGGTATGATGGTAATAGCTATAGGTCTATCTTCATATAATATAGCTTTATTTCATTTAATTAATCATGCTTTTTACAAGGGTTTATTATTTTTAGGTGCTGGAGCAGTAATACATGCAGTAGCAGATAATCAAGATTTTAGAAAATATGGAGGTTTAATACAATATTTGCCCTTAAGTTATTCTGTTATGTTAATAGCTTCTCTTAGTTTAGTAGCTATACCTTTTATGACAGGATTTTATTCAAAAGATCTTATATTAGAATCAGCATATGGAGGTTTTAATTTACATAGTATTATGATTTATTTTATAGCCACAATAGGTGCTATGTTTACTACTTTATATTCAACAAAAGTTCTTTATTTAACTTTTCTATCTGAACCAAATGGTTCATTAATAAATTATAGATTAGGAGCTTCTGCTCATGAAGGAAATTTGTTTATGAATATACCTTTGATAACATTAGCTATATTATCTATTTTTTTTGGATTTAATGCAAAAGAAATTTTTGTTGGTATAGGTTCTGGATTTTTTTCAGATAATAGTATCTTTATTCATCCTTTACATGAAATAATAATAAATACTGAATATGCTGTTATACATTTATTCAAATTATTACCTTTATGTATAACAATATTATCTGTATTTATATCTATTATGTTTACTGAATTTTATCCTAAAATTACTATTAAATTTAAACTAAGTTATTTGGGTTATAATTTGTTTGGTTTTTTAAATCAACGTTTTTTAATGGAAATGTATTATAATAAATATGTAACAAATAAAATACTTAAATTAGGTGAACAAACAACTAAAATTATGGATAAAGGTTCAGTTGAAACTTTAGGTCCAGAAGGAATAAGATATATATTAACAAATATTAGCAAATCTATTGAAACAATGAGTACTGGTGTTGTAACTAGTTATGGTTTATATATATTAATAGGTCTTTTATCTTATGTATCTATAATGTATCTTACTTCTATACAAAATATATTTATAGAATTTTTATTAATCTTATATGCTATACTTAATTTGAATAATTATACAACTCTATTCAAAGTTTAATATAAGTTAAACCCTTATATTAAAGTTAATACTTAACGCAAAACAATATTATTATATACAATAATCTTATTTCAAAAATACAAAATAAAATAAAGTATAAAGAGAAATTATTATGAATAAATTGCTATAAACCAAAGTTAATAACTAAGAAAAATTAAATAATAAACTAGGTGAACTGAAATATCTAAGTAGCCTTAGGAAAATAAATCAAATGAGATTTTATATAATATAAAACAGCTTAAAAGTAAAATGGATTATCTGTTTGAATACAGAGGAACCTTCCTCTAAAGCTAAATATGGTATTATGCGCAATAGTGAAAAGTCCCGTGAGGAAATTTATAAAATAGTAGTTTTACAAGCAGCTTTAATAATAATAATAATAATGAAAGCGTACCTTTTGCATAATGGGTCAGCAAGTTAATATTAGATGCGAGTAAAGAATGATCATTATATTAATTTATGTGAATTATTAAAAAAATATTTACTAAGATAAAACAATTTTGTAATAATGAATTAGTATCTAAAATTAGACCCGAAGACTAGTGATCTTACCATTATCAGGATTATAAAAGTCCGAACGGGTTATCGTTGTATAGATATCCGATGAATAATGGTAAGTTAGTGAAAGACAAATCTGACTAGTTTAGCTGGTTTTCCGCGAAACCTATGTTAGTAGGTAATTTAAAAAACATTTTAACAGGTACAGAACTGTGATTTCGTACAAATTATATAATTTGTATATATCGGGGAATCGTGAAGATTTTATCGGAGAATATTTGCACTCGAAAGGGTTAAAATGAATTTTAAATAATCGGACATATAACGCTAAGGTTGTATGTCTAAAGGGAAACAGCCCTGAACAAGAGTTAATAAGGTTCCTAAATCATTTTTAAGTGGAAATAAGGATATGTCTTCAAAAACAATTAGGAAATAGGCTTAGAAACGGCCATTTTTTGAAGATCTCGTAACAGAGCACTAATTTAGAAAACCATACCAAAAATTTAACGGACCTAAAAAATATACCGAAACCTTGTCCTTAATAATCTATTTTTAAGGGGTAGCGGAACATAGAATAAATATAAGATATAATATTTTTAATTATATGTATATGTATAATTCTAGTGATAATGCTGATATGAGTAACGATAAAGAAATTTGCTCGCCTTAAGCTTATGGAATTAAGTTAAATTTACGGCCTCTAAAAATATATCCAACCCAAATTTAGTTTAAGTTTTTTTCTTGTTGGTACCTTAATGTAAACCTTATATAACCTATTTCTTATATAAGGTTTACATTAAGAAGAAAAGGTCTCCTCTTTTTATTAAAGGATTTTGATGAGAGATTGAAGAAGGATAAAACTTTTTTCTAGTGAAATTAGTTCAGGAAACTCTTTTTTTCCAAAGAGAAAAATATCTTTTTTACCGTACCTAAATTTTAGCACAAATAAGCTAGTAGAGTATACGAAGGCGTTTGAGTAATCAATCATTAAGGAACTCGGCAAATTAACTCACGTAACTTCGGGATAAGGTGGGCCATTCTTATCTAATTAACTCAAGTTAATTAATTAAAGAAAAGGAAACATAAAATAGTGTTGTACGACTGTTTAATTAAAACAAAGCACTCTGCTAAGATATATATCGATCTATTGAGTGTGATGTCTGCCCTGTGTCGGCTGGGTAACGAATTTTCTTAATTTAATATATTAGGAATTGAAGGAAACCCCGATAAACGGCGGCCTTACCGATGAGGGTCCTAAGGTAGCGGAATACCCTGGCCGTTAAATGCGGTCTTGCATGAATGATGTAACGATACAACAGCTGTCTTG
>Ga0209655_10000242_pt1 | contig 21103 bp, 26 predicted proteins | sample BogFormECP03_OM2_FD_188236 | JGI IMG/M metagenome (GOLD analysis project Ga0209655, IMG submission 188236) | Bog forest soil microbial communities from Calvert Island, British Columbia, Canada - ECP03_OM2 (SPAdes) (version 2) | ecosystem: Environmental > Aquatic > Freshwater > Wetlands > Bog ...
AAATTAATTATTATCCATCTCTCTCATCATAGTATCCATATCTTGTAACATGGACTTCATTTCGCTCATATGATCAGCTAATTCGTCTTGCATCTTAGATTCTGTCATTTTTTCTTGAGATGTCATATCCATGATTTTTCGCATTTCAGCACTCATAATTATCATTTTCGCTTTCATAGTGGCTACATGGCACGCATTTTGGCAAGCGTAATGGTTTTTTCATTTTCTGGAGCGTGCTTGGCCTTGATCTGCCCCATGCTCTTTTCCGTTTGCTCAACCATTTCTTTCATGGCCCCTAATGTGGTCTTCATTTTTATTTTAGAGGTGTTTAGTTGCTCAGTCATTTCTTTCATGGAGTGTTGAAGGGTATTCATTTTCATTTTAGTTAGCTTCAGCTGAGAAATCATCTCATCCATCATTTTACCTGAATCTGACATCACATTTGCAGCACTATTTTTTTCGGACTCCATCAACATAGAGTCAGCACGCTGTTCTTCCTTAGATACACACATTGTCAATAAAGGTAAGGTGGTGATTAGAAGGGCAGATTTTAATTTCATGATTTTTCTCCTCAATAATTTTACGAACGTATACTTAATTATAAAGCCTAATAATTCAAGAAAAGCAATAGGAAATATTTTCAGGACCTTCCCCAGAATTTTTTAGAAAAAAAGAAGAAGATAAAGGAAAGGAAGGGATTGAGTGGTAAAAAGAAGTGAAATGGAGAGATTTTAAAAAGAGGGGAAACTTTTTTGAGGATAATAGTGTAAGCTCCCAGTAGAACTTAAGTTTAAAAAATAAACAAAACAAGGAGCTTACAATGACTACATTACCTCAATTAGCCCATAAAGTACGAGCACAAATCACACAATTTTCGGGGAAACTTTCTAAAGGACTCAAAAAACCTACAGCAGGATTTGTAGAGGAGATGGTCTATGGGTTAAGTTCAAGTGGGTCTGTTTTAATCAGTGAGATTTCTCGGTCCCTTAACGAGGATATTCGCCTTATCAAGACAGAGAATCTTTTGTGTCCTAATTTAGTGAAAGAAAATACGCTTCTGATTATTGATCTATCGGATATTTCTAAAAAATACGCTCAGAAGATGGAGTATTTAGCTCATGTACGGGATGGGTCTGAAGGATGTATTAGTTCTGGCTATTGGACATGTCAAGTTGTGGGGTATGAAGAAAATGAACTTATCCCCCTTTGTGGAAACTTATGCTCAGCAGAAGCTCCTGACTTTCGTAGTGAAAATCATGAAATCTTTAAATCCATCGATTTTGTTTCTCACTATACTCAAGGCAAAGGTATATGGGTTATGGACCGAGGCGGTGATCGATCTCAGCTTTATGATTATCTTTTCCATAAAGATCAAAAGTTTATTGTACGACTAGCTCAAAAACGTCATCTTCTAGCTGGTAAAAACCTTACAATAAAATCTGATATTTTTACTATTGCTCAAAAAATGAAGCTACCCTATCACCAAAATGTAATCCGACAAAAAGAGGGGCTCTACCACTATCTCTATCCGCTATGGTGCAAAAACTGTCCGCCTTCCTGAAGATCCCACTATTGTTCTTAAAATGGTTGTTGTAGAGGGCTTTGGTGAAAAATCCTTGGTTCTTCTCACTAACACCTCTCATCAACCTCATGCTATCATGAAAAACTATCTTTCTCGCTGGAAAATTGAGGAAACCATTCGTTTTATGAAGCAAGCCTATGATCTGGAAAATATTCGTCTTTTAACCTATAAACGTCTTCAAAATATGTTCTCTCTTCTCATGGCTGTCTATCTCTCAACCTAAAGCCATCTCTCATGTTTACTAAGATCATTAAATCTGGCAAAGCTCTCTTTTCTATCCTGACTTCCATTACGACCTTCTTGCTCAACGTCTCAAAAATATCTTCTATAGGCATCCTAAGCCCTCTTCTTCCCTCATTTCTAACAAATCTCCTCCTCATCCCTCTCTCTTCTAAAAAAATGGGGAAGGTCCTGGTTATGTAGGGGTTGGATTTTAGGAAGAGTTGTGGTAAGGTGTGCCATATCAATTAGAGGACTATGATGGACTGGACACAAATAATCACCATAATTCTAACAGTTATAAGCTCCATGGTAGTTGTATGGTATGCTTTTTACCATATTATAAAAGAAGATATTAAAAGACATATGCAGACTTATCCGAAACACGCAAGTTATGGTCTGCCCCTTTTAGAAAAAATGTATAATGTTAAGCTAAAGATGTATAAAATCGAACAACAAATCGATATAAAATTAGATCAATTTAAGAAAAGCACCAAGTAATAGACCTCTTCCTAAACTAGCGAAAATACTTTTATTTCACTAAGCTTCCCATTTTTCTAAGAGCGGGGGCTATGCGTTGAAAGATTGCTTTTGCATCTTGAGGGCGGGTATAAGAAAACTTTTCAAAAAAGAAATAAAGCTGTCTAAGCGCCGGGAGCTAGAGTGTAGCTCAAACGTATACACGGGCTTCCCTGTCATCAGCGCTTCGCTAATCATAGACACAGAGTCCGTGGTAACCAGTAAGAAATCAGCCAGCCCCAGAAAGCCCAAATAGGGGTTATCCCCCAAGCCATTCCAAAAATAGGCAGGCGTTTCACCCAGGGTAATTTTAAAAGCCACCAAGGCTTCAGGCGGCGTTCGACGGGAGGCCGTAATCAAAAAACCCATTTTCCTTTTTAAGGCACTGCGTCTTAGAAGGGCCCCAAAATTCTCCATGGCCTCGGGCATCATTTCATGGTGGCGACTGTTGCCCCCCAACATAATGGCTATAAGGGGTGTTGGAAGGGGGGAGTAATTTTTTCTATTTAGTTGTTTCTTGCTCTATGTTTTTTTCATGTAAAGAAACAACAGCCCCCGCAGTGGAAATGACGTTGGGAGCTGACAATTTATCGTGATAAGGTGCAATAACAAAATCAAAGTTTGCAGGATTCAAAGACGGGTTTTGAATGTAAATTACCATAACCTTTGATCCTAAAAAGCACTTTAAAGCAGTCAAAGGAGCGGCTGCAATACGGCTAGACCCAATAATGACCTGGGGCCAGGGAGGAAGTAAAACATCTGCCGTCGGGGCTAACCCTTTTAAGGGGTTTATCCATAAAGAAGGGGGCAAATATTTCCAAGGGGCCTTTGCTTGAATCCGTTTAATCTGAGGTTTTAGGTTTAAAATTTCGGCCAAAGCCAAACACTGCTTTTCTGTGCCTGTTTTTCCATCCGTAATAATCCAAGTTTTTAAAGACATTTTATTCTCATGTATTTCTATAGTTTATCATAGAGATACGGCGTAAAAAAGAGATCTTTACTGAATCAGTATTTTCTGCCATTTTTAGGGTGAATTAATTATGAGAGATAGAAAGTAATACAGGCTGAAATGCTTAAAAATTCCTTAGAACAAAAAAAATAAGCATAGGGACGAAAAAGATCACCCCCTTACACGCGCCACGGCCTATTATCAAGACATTTACAATCGTTTTGGGTTGGGGAAGTGGTTTCTTAGCTGGAATTGGGCCGCCTTCTTATGGGGGGTAACAGGGTTGCCATGCATGTGGTTTTTTTATCGACGGATGTATTTATATGGCGCTTTGATATGCGTACTGCAACTATTTATTATGCAGATTTTTGTGGGGGTATCAAAAATACTTGCTTTAGCGTTTTTCTTTTTAAGAATAGGGGCCAGATTTGCGTGCATGCTTATAGCGTTGGGCTTGGGGGGTTTTGCAAATGCGCTGTATTTTCATTTTCTAAAAAACAAGATTAAAAACTCTTCCGTCCCAGTCTCTGATAGGAACAAATTGGGTAGCGGTTGCTATTATAGGGATAGTTTTTTTTATCTATTTAAACATTTTGTTCAATAATACTGAACTCATGTCGCCTGAATTAAGGGAGTTTTTTCCAAAATGACTTCCCAACTGGCAGTTAACGGATGTGGGGATTGGGGCAAAAATAGTGCCAAAGCTTTGGCTTTTTTAAATGCTTTAGGGGGTATCGTAGATTCCCCAACCCCTGATAAGCTTTTACTAGCCCAAACATATAATACAGCTATTTATAGTCTGGAAGAGGTGTTAAGTAATTCCCAAATTGTCGGATGTGTTATTGCCACTCCTACCTCTACCCATTTTTCCGTGGCCGAGGCTTGTTTAAAAGCAGGTAAACATGTTTTGCTGGAAAAACCTTTTGCAGCAAATCTTCAGCAAGCGAAAGCTTTAGTACAAATAGCGGCGCAACATAAATGTGTATTAATGGTAGGGCATTTGTTGCGATATCATCCTGGTTTTCTAACAGTTGCACGTTGGGTAAAAGAAGGTCGCTTAGGAAAAATTATCACCATAGAATCTTACCGCAAAAATTTAGGAAAGATTTTTCCCCATGAAAGTGTTCATTGGGATATGGCCCCCCATGATTTATCCATGATTTTTCATCTATGGGGCCACGTTTACCCCATAAAATGCTGGCCGTGGGGCACTCGCACTTTGTACGACCTTATTTAGATACTTGTACTCTTTCTCTTGACTATGGGGCTCAACAGGCCACTATTTATCTTTCCCGCCTTAACTGGCAGAAAGAACAAAAGCTAGTGGTAATAGGGGATAAAGGGGCCGCCGTGTTTGATGATACAAAACCTTGGGATCAAAAGGCTACTTTTTATAAAAATTATGCGGAACCCCAAGGTAAGGGGTTCACCCTGCATAAGGATTTTGAAGGAGAAGGAGAGCCCTTAAAGCCCGAAGAGCCTTTACGTTTAGAGCTGGAACATTTCCTAGAGTCTATTCTTCATCATAGACAGCCTTTAACGGCGGGGCGTGATGCTATAAAAGTTATTCAGCTTCTTGTGGCAGCGGATGAATCCTTGAAAAAGCAAAGTTGGGTAAGTATCGCTGAATTCCTATAAAAACGCATGTAAAAATTTTCCCCATGAATAAAAAATTATTAGACCCCCTGTATGAGCCGCATCCATAGAAAAAAAATTCTATAAATTGGATGAATGAAAAGTGTTTCCAGCTTACGAATGAGGCTGACAGCACCTTTACTATTACGATGCCTCCCGCTAATGTGACAGACAACCTTCATTTAGGCCATGCGCTTACCTTTACTTGCAAGATATTTTAACGCGTTTTTGCGCGCATGCAAGGCAAAGATGTGTTATGGCAATAGGTACAAATCATGCGGGCATTGCAACCCAAATGGTGGTTGAACCCAACTGGAGCAACAAGGTCTTAAACGCCGAGATATGAGGAAAGACGCTTTTTTAAAGAAAGTATGGGAATGGAAAGCCCAATCGGGCGGGGCCATTATAGACCAGCTCAAGCGACTGGGATCCAGTGTTGACTGGTCACGGGAACGCTTCACCATGGACGAGCATGCCAACCTCTGCATGACAAAGGCTTTTATCATCCTCTATAGAGATAGCTTATTTATAAAGACCAACGCTTGGTTAATTGGGACACAAAATACCAAACAACCATTTCTGATGTGGAAGTAGATCAACGAGAAGTAAAAGGGAAGCTCTATTACATACACTATCCTTTACAATCAGAGGGGGGCCATATAACCATAGCCACCACACGCCCAGAAACGTATTTTGGAGATGCGGCTATTGCCGTAAATCCTGATATACAAGTTATCAGCCTCTTATAGGACAAACGGTGTTAATCCCTTTTAGCAATCGCCCTATTCCCATCATCGCCGATTTTTATAGCGACCCTGAAAAAGGAACAGGGGCTGTTAAAATAACGCCTGCCCATGACCTTAATGATTTTGAAGTAGAGAAACGTCACCAATTAGAGTCTATTTCTATATTGGACTTTTGAACAACAATACCCCTGAAGACTTCGAGGCCTTAATTGTGACGCCGCCCGCGCAAAACTTATAGAAGAATTAAAGAATTTGGAGCTGGTAGAAAAAGAAGAAGAAATTGTTCATACAGTATCTTTTGGGGATAGATCATTCAACCCCGCTTGACACACAATGGTATGTAAATGCTCATAAGCTGGCGGGACCTACCCTAGAAGCTGTCCATAGTGGTAAAATAAAATTCGTCCCAGAAAATTGGGCGCAAGTTTATTTCGATTGGCTGGAGCATATTCAGCCCTGGTATATTTCACGACAACTATGGTGGGGACATACTATTCCCGCTTGTATGGACCCGATGGAGAAATTTTCGTCGCTGAAACCTTTGAATAAGCGAACAGTTTAGCTAAAGAATATTATGGGAAAACTGTGGGGTTAGTCCAAGACCCGGATGTGCTGGACACCTAGTTTTCATCGGAATTATGGCCTTTTGTGACGCTTAGGTGGCTTGATGTTACGAACCCTGTATTCAAACGCCATTACCCCACTAGTGTTTTAGTAACAGATTTTGACATTGTTTTCTTTTGGGTGGCCCGTATGATGATGCTAGGCCTTTACTTTACGAAAGAAGTACCTTTTAAAACAGTCTATATGCATGCCCTGGTGCGCAATAGTAAGGGCCAAAAAATGTCCAAATCTAAGGGCAATGTTATTGATCCTCTACACTTAATCGACCAATATGGGGCCGATGCTCTGCGCTTTACATGTGTCTATGGCGGCTCGTGAGTGTGATTTGTGCAGTCTGAAGAAAAAGTAGCTTCTTATCGAAATTTCGTCACCAAAAGTTGGAATGCCGTACGATATGCCCAAATGAATGAGTGCTTTTTAGACAAGCTTCAGCCAATGTCAGTATCCCCTTAATCAATGGATTGTGGCTGAAACCAATACCCTTACAAAAATAACCAGTGCTGCCTTGAAAACCTATTGCTTTCACGAAGCTACTCACGCCCTTTATCACTTCCTATGGGCACGTGTGTGATTGGTACGTGGAGTTTACCAAGCCTATTTTGAATGGGGACCATGCCCACGTTAAAACAGAAACACGTCATACACTAGCTTGGGTTTTGGGGCAATTTTGCCATCTATTGCACCCCATTATGCCCTTTATCACCGAGGAGATTTGGCAAGCTTTGCAAGGAGAAGGCCTTCTGGTAAAATCCCCCTGGCTCATTGTTGAACCCATTAATTTCCAGAAAGCTCAACAAGAAGTTAAATTCGTTATCGACCTTATTTCCACTTTACGTAGTTTACGGGCTGAGCTTCGCATTTTACCGGGTTATCTATTGGAAATTTCCTGGGCGGAAGGCCCTAAAGAGTTGCAAGAAGTTCTGCGCCTTCATCAAGATATGATTCACGAGTAGGGCGTTTAAAATCCATTTACTTTAAGCCTTTTGATACCACAGAAAAAGTTCAACTTATGATACAAAAAGCTGCTTTTGAGGTGAGTATGGGAGGAGCCATTGATATTTCAGCAGAATTCAAACGTCTACACAAAGAGTTAGAAAGAATTACCCAAGATAAACATCAAGTTGAGGCTCGGCTCTCTAAAGAAGATTTTCAAGCAAAGGCCCCCCCCTCATATTATAGAAGAACTCCAAAGCCGATTGAAAGACTTGGGGAACCTTTATACCAAAACTTTGACAGCTTTTGAGAAAGTAAAAAACTTAGCCCAAACAGGGTTGAAAAAGTATATGAAAATTTTATTTTTAATTTGTTTATTCTTAACTTTTACTGCCCAGGCCTCATTTATAGATCCTGAAGAGGAGGGGCTAAACGGTGTAGATGCTCCCCTCATTTGGATACCCATATCTGCAGACACCTATGCCTATCTCTATTTTTCAAATAATCCGTCTTTGGTGAGAGGAGAAAATCAGAACTTTATAGAACTACCCACGCCCCAACAAAATTCTTCAGCCCCTTTTTCTTTATTAACTCTCAAGCTTCCTCTGGAGGTATAGAAAATCGACAGCGAAAAATGGTGTATTCTTTTCTAATGAAGAATACGGTGGGTTTTTCCTCCCCAATGGGAAATAGAACACCTGCTAAAATATTGGCCCTGGGAAGAATTGCGGAATTCTTTCGGTCTTAATTTCCCCCCTTTGCAGCATAACGCTAGGGTTACCAACACGGAAACAGGAGTAGTTAAATGGGCAATCTGCACTGGCTTTTCTAAACCCATTAAAATGGGGCCTATTAAAGTGGCTTGTCCTAATTCTTTTAACAATTGAGTTGAAATACGAGCCGTCTTCAAATCTGCCATAATCAATATATTCACAGGGCCAGAAAACTTTGACGTAGTCCCTTGCCTATTGAAAGCCTTTTCTACAGAAATAGGGCCTTCATATTCAAAATCTGGCTTTAGTTTCTCAAGCAGTGCCATAGTTTCTATGACTCTAGATCCTTTGCCTCGTTTCCATGAGACACAAAGGTAACCCGCGGAACATGTCCTAGATGTTGGGCTTGTGCAACAGTTTGAATTGTCATTTGTGCCAATACTTGAGCCGTAGGATTCTCATGAATAGCCGTTCAGCCACACAGTTTTTGTGGTCATTTAACACGATATAGATAGACCAAAAACTATTGTATTCCTATGGACATCCAATATTAAGCGGATATTGTCATAAACGTGCTCATAGGTGTGGGTTAGTCCCGTTACCATGCCATCAGCCAGGCCAAAATGGAACATGCACGCCCCAAAAAGAAGGGGATTTTGTTGAATCATCTTGTAGCAATCCGCTAATGAAAAGGTTTTATCAAGGGCTCTTTCATACAGAAAATCCCCATATGTCTTATTTTGCTCCCCCTGTGTAGGGTCATGGATCAATAAATCTTCGGGATGGGAAAGTGAAAGCTGGCGCATCTTCTCTTGAATCACCGATGGCCGTCCCAATAAAATAGATTTTCCTAAAGCTTCTGTATGCAAAGACACCGCAGTATCATTATTTCCTCTTCCCCCTCGACAAAAATAATGCGCTTAAGCTTTTTTTTTCACCCCTTCATAGACCAGGGAAAGACTAGTATAGGTGGGATCCTGCCACCCTTTTGGTTGCTGGGCATAAGCTTTCAAATCTTGAATTGATTTTCGGGCCACCCCTGTTTCCATAGCTGCCTTGGCTCAAAGGGTACGGGAATAATATACTGTTTCCCGAATGTTAGTTTGCGATCAGCATAAATTAAAGCCCCCCCGAAATAAATAGGGGAAACATAACGTATTGTTACCCTGGTTAGGGTAATCAGAGCGCCCCGTAGCCACAATAGCGTTAGGTACTGCCGCATAGGCCTTTTCTGGCGTAATTTCAGGATCAGGATTTGCCATATTTTTAACCAGTACCCGTGAAAACTTGCTTAACGGAAACACCTATCAATACATCTGTGCGCAGGTGTGTCATTGGCAAATTCCTCTTTCCATACATTCATGGATGCTTTTCGCCCCTTATAGATAACTCCTGTTCTGTCTATCAAAATTAAATTCGATTTTGGCACCCTACTTTCGTCAGTAATTTAGATGACGTAATAGTCGTCGCCCCTGTTCCATTGATAACTATCTTCACATTGTTTAAAGATTTCTTGCTTAATTACAGGGCATTTAATAATCCTGCCAATACACAAATAGCTGTTCCATGTTGATCATCATGAAAAATGGGGAGTCCATAGAGGCTTTTAAGCGTTCTTCAATGACAAAATATTCTGGAGCTTTAATATCCTCTAAATTAATGCCCCCAAAACTAGCCCCTAAATATTTAACACAGTTAACGAATTCGTCTATATTTTCCACAACAGTAAATTTCTTAAATAAAATAGACTTTTCTTCCATACGGGCTTCGATGCTAAAGCCCCTATATTCCCTAACTCCAACACAGCCGTACCATTGGAAATAACAGCCACTGTATTTCCTTTGTTGTATAATGTAAGCAGCTGACGGATCTTTTTGGATTTCAAGACAAGGAAGAGCTACCCCTGGCGTATAGGCCAATGAAAGATCTCGAACAGACAGTAAGGGCTTGCTAGGACGTATTTCAAATTTACCAGGCTTTTTATCTTCGTGATAATTTAAAACTTCTTCTGGACTGATCTTTATTTTCATTTTTTTTTATTCCTTGTGTTCTAATCATATGTAAAAAGACTATAGTACATAAGGTACTCGAAAATAAAATAAAAATGTACTGAAAAGTACGGGGGCAAGCTTTTTTCTACCCGCGAACTCCGTGAACTTTTTTAGACTACCGGCTACTCATCCTTTTCATCAGTCACACGCACACTTTTTCTAATCCTTGGCTTTCTTCTTTCTCTTACCCATGAAGGGCGAGGGTCTTCCTCTTCCATTCTTTCTTGGGGCACAGGTGGTCGATAAGTTTTCTTCAACCTTACTTTACCCAAATAATCCATATTTATAAGAGGGCCTTTTGCATCCTCTGCTGGTTTTACTTTGCGCCGTTTTTCTGTAGACTCTTCCATGGATGTCGTAGGACGCCGTGAAGAAGGAATTCTGGCACCAGGTCTAGTAAGGGGTGGTGGGGGAATCACTCCATTGAATTCATAAGGTCCCTCGTCTTGAGAGGGTGGAGAGGCAGGTAGCTCATTTATTTCTCGTGTAAATCGCCTAGGTTTAGGAGCAAAAAGGCTCGCAGCTTCTAAATTTGCTCGCTTGTTGGCCATATCTCCAGAACCAACTCTCTCTGGACGCTTAAAGTTTTCTAAAATCTGTTCAGCATACCAATTGACGCAATTAGGGCTATGGCTTTAAGATCAGGTTCATTTAATAAATCATCAAAATCTTTTTTATAAGTTGCCTCTAAGTGCTCTTTAATGCCAGCATTGCTTTTAACACGTCCCATACGCGGGGCCACCGATTATCGCGCAGATCCTTTTTACGGGCAGACAAAGGCCTACTCTCCATTTGAAAGCGTGTCGTAGGATCAGCTTTTGAATCGAGATGAGAAATACAACACAATGTTAATAACGTGAGTGAAAGAAATTTTATGTTCATTTTTTAGCCCCCTAGTGGATTGTTTTTTGTGTTTTTTTATTTTAGCATAAGAGAGGGGTTTAAGAATTAATTTCCTTATCACCCGACAGAAATAAAATAGTACAATCTTTCCCATCCGTCATTGGGTAAAAATCCCGCGCTCAAAGCCGTGCCACGAATCATGCGTGCGGTATAAAGACTCCCAAAGATAAAAAATAGAGGAGAAAAACCATGGAAAAAAAGGCTGACACCAGAAGTAAGAGCTTATAGAAAAGAGAAAATGGTGAAGGGAGCAGAAGCCATTGGAATGAGTTCAAAAAAGATATGTGGATTATTTGGGTACTCACTTTCGTCATTTTATAGGATCAAGAATGATCTATTAAATCCTGAGCCCAAGGAAAAGTGGGGAGGAAGAAAGAAGAGCTATATAACACGTATCTTTATTTTGATAATAAGTAATTTGTGATCTACGTCTATACGTGGCGAAGAGAGCTTATTTGATATAAGCTAGATGAGCCACCTTTTTAAAAGAATTATAATGTAAATATGATATAAATGCTTAATATACGGATAAAATACATTATATTTACGCGTAAAATGCTAGTTTTCATGTAACTACAAATAGCTACTTTTTTCTCTCTTTTTTTTAACTGCAGATACAGCAAATAGAAAGGATAAATATAAATTAAGAGCACTAATTAAAAATAATTTGGTTTTCTAAGGGCTGTAGCAGAATAACATATCTTTATTTTGATATAATTAAGTAGTGTTTCTACGTGTATTGCGTATAGCAATTTGGTACATGAGCTACTTTTTTAAAAGAAAAGGAAATAATACATATAAATATAGAAAACAACGGAGTAAATACCATATTGTTTACACTTTATATATGTGTGTTCTTATCGGTAAATTAGTAGATATGATTATACTTTATAACACTAGAGCTAAAGTTTACGTGACTAATGAGCTTATGAGATATTAGCCACCTTTTTCTCTCTTTTTCATATCTGGAGTTTTAACCTCAGAAGTCATATTTCGAGTTTGCCTAGTAGCTGTGAAGGAGTAGGGGATATAGCAAGACAACGTGAAGCCGTAATGTTTGCGTTGCTCATGAACTTATATCAAATAAGTGATATAAACCACATTAACCTCTTCATTTTCTTCTCTTTTTCTTTAAGCTACGGACGGGGTGGGATATAAGAGTAGTGTACCCTAAAGCTAGATAAGTGTTTTATACGAATCCCCTTTTTCTTGTTTCTGTAGTGCAGCAATAGACACAGAGGTAAATAGGGAACGCTAGAGCTCTATTCCAGGAGAAAGTGTTAAGCACAGAAATAGATGTGAGAGGGTAGAGAAGCTATATTGTACGTGGCGAGGTGAGCTTGTGGTAAACAAGTGAAACGAGCCACTCTTTCAAATAAAATAAATGTAATGTAATTATAAATAAATGCTTATACAACGGACAAAATATGAATATATTGCGTAGCAGAAATAGGATAAATTGCAATACAATACGATAGTTATGATAACGTGAGGTGTTTAATAAACACTTTTTTCTTCTTCTTTTTCTTTACTGCAGGAGGAGATTACGTGGCGAGTTGAGCCACTCTTTTGGTCTTTTTCTATAACTACAGAACAACTTATAGAAGGGCAGAAGAAGGAGGAGTTGAAGGTCGCAGAGCCAAAGACATGTATAACAGCAACAACCTCCTTATTTCTTCTTTTTCTTCTAGCTACAGAGGAGACAATCGTAGGGTGGGTACGCTAGAGCTATAACTTATTATGATTAATAAGTCTATTTTTCATATACTATAAATAGCTGCGAAGAAGGAGTAGATGAGAATAGGGTACACTAGAGTTAGTCACCTTTTTAATGAAAAGGAAGTAAATACGATATAAATATAGAAAACAAAGGATAAAATACCAAATATATACGCCGAATAAGATAATCGTTAATAATATCGATATAACGTAAATAGGCATAAAACACACTTATTTCTTAAAGCGCAGGATAAACTAAATGGAAAACAAATACGATAGACATAAAACGGAAATAGCTACCCTTGACAATAGACGTAGAAACACAAATTAATTATATCATTATTGTGATACATATAAGAAAGAATAGATAAAAAGCATGAGCGTTCATTATTCTATTCGTATACAAACCACAACGGCATTACGTTATTCTGATTACATCCATGCTCTTTCTATAATTGTCTCTCAGTTGCTTCTACAGCTTAAAGAAAAAGAAGAAACTAATGTTTATTCTTATTCACATACTCGATTACGACGAATAGTCTTTTATTTACACGTTTTAAGAAAAAAAAGAAGCTTAGCCGTTATATATTATACCCTATACTCAACTCTTCCTTATTCTGAAGCTTTTTGTACTTAGCATGAAAACTAGCGTATAACATGTAAATATATTGGTATTTACTCCGTTGTTTTAAGCATTTATATCGTATTACTTTCATTCTTATTTCATTTAAAAAGTGGCGACGAGAGCTAGATATACGTGTTATACTGTGTCTATGCAGCTAACAAAGAGAGAGAAAAAGAAGCTATTTGCAGTTATACTGACCCCGAATATACATCTTCACGTTACCTTGATAATTACAAAGAATAACTAATTTCTACGCAGCTTAAAGAAAAAGAGAGCACAATTTCAGTATTGTCCGTTTATATGCGTATAACAACATTTTTCTCCGGTAACATTGTTTGTAGTTTCAGCCTACTTGTGAGCCTATGCATATTTTATACGTTATTGCCAGTTATGTGTATTCATCAACACGTGAGTATAGCATATTATTTACATTTGAAACAAGGTTACAACTGTTGTGAGCAAAAGTGTATTGCTGCTTATTTGTAAAATTATAGGTAATCACCCGCAACAACGTCTTATCTTTGTTTTCTGCAAATTCTTTGTCCTTGGGAGGAAAACCAGCAAGATTTCCCTCTCTTTTATCTTTAGCTGCAATATCTTCATTATCAATGTTATCCCCAGAGGAGCATACGAGTAGCAAGATACTCTACGATATCTATATTTTTGGCGTATGAGCAACATTTTTGGTATTTGGAGCAGTATTACCGTTGTTTTCTACAATAGAACGTGAGTCGGGGAACTATCTTCATTTTTATCCACTGTATAGCGATATAGCAAGATACTCTATAGTAATATTTTATACATGTTTCAGCACATTATCAACGTTGTTGGTAAGTATGAGAAATATCAGCTTAGTCCATATTTTGCGCAGTTTGTTGTCATGTGTAGTAGCATCTATGTAGCATCTTGTATCTTCCATGACGTTAAGAACAATGTAAACTTTTCCTCGTTAGTTTTACGAATGACTTGATTTATTGCTTAGATTTTCATATTTTTGACTTTAAATTCAGTAAAACTCTTGCTAAATAAAGAAGCTAACGTCTTTTTCGACAATTTTCTAGTTTCGGTCCAAGTAACACAGTATTATACACTTGTTTTTGCATTTGTCGCATGTAATGCCTTTTCTTTGCTACACAACCATCTCACACAGAAGCTCAATCCTTCACATATACAAACATCCTTAAATGCACGCTTGGCTATTTTTGTCTAAAATATCATCTCTTTTTTCGTCCTATTGACACAAGAATCCTTCAACATTTTTGAATATTGAGGATATCCTTATTTTAATACTGAGCCTTTGACAATTGAGTTATAGCTAATTTTTCATCATAATGACCCTTACATGTTGTTTATCTTGGGTCTTAAATGTAACGTCTTTACATTTAAAAAGATATGGCTTATAATACGGAATAGGTCAATTGTTGTTCTTATAGTCCATAAACGTTTTGTGTATATGTAGTACGTAATCCTTTATATTAAGTATAAGCCAATTATTGACTATCCTTTTTAATGTTTTTGTACATAGACCGAATCCGGGAGGAAGTTGTGGATTTCTCGTCTTCCATTGTTAATCCATATACAAATAACGCTCTTTTCGCAAGTTACAAAATTAATACAAAGAAATTTAAACCTTCTTTACTGCAAACCATACTCTTCCTTTTTTTTGGCAGTAAATTGTCCAAAGGTGTATCCTGAGCCTTCGTCATGAGACATCATGTCTGAGTCATAAGACCTATGTTAAACAAGCATATTTGCAACATGTTCGCCGTAACGTCCCTGACATGTTCACAGCCCGGATCATCGTGTCTAGTACGCCACAACATCTTTGGGTTTAAAAGAATGTTTTTACTTTTATTAGACGCATAAGTCTAATTTTACCCATAGGGTATTCTCAACATCGTGTTTATTGTTTAACAGCTTATCATAGTGTTCCCTGCAAATGCTTCTCCGAAAGTCCATATAGTATTTCTCTAGGTATAGAAAGTTTTTCGTGTACTCGAGCAGATATAAGAATAGTGGAAAACACATTATTACTTCGAAGTCAGCAATTAAACGTTTACATAGCGATGAACATCTTTCCCTTATCTGTTTCTCAAGTGTATTCCTCTTTATCAGAGAGTCGGGTATTTTTTTAAATATATCTTTTTTTATCATTGTCATTGTTATGCATATTTTCAACATGGCTACAATTGCAATATTTTTCTCCACTTAGCAAGAGCATCCTCCTCATAAGGAAGTTTCTGACTCTTATGTCTACAAGATCAACAGAATTAGCAATTATCATCACTTTTTCATTTGAAATATTATTCTTAGATAACTGCACTTTTCGCCCATTGGATTTTTGATCAATATGCATATTCAATAATTTTATTGTAAATTTCACCCTTTTGTCACAATATTAAGAGGTTATCAACATTTTTACTATAAGCATTGTTATAAGTATCATTAAGACCATATCTGTATTTTTTTCTTTTACTGAGCAAGAATAACTACACTTTTTTCCTCTTATTCTCATCTACAAATAAGGAGATATCAATATACGTAAAAAATCACTATGAGTACCATATGCACCTCTGGCAACATGATTGATCCCTTTGATCAATAAGAGCATTTTGTTAGTATGCATGGTACCACTGTATATTGAAATCTACAGCTTTAAGGTATAGCGTGTAACTACGTACAGCATATATGTAATACCACACTCTACATCTGTCGTACACGTTTGGCAATACAACACGTAGGCGACAATAGCTGCAGTTTTTTCTTCTTTATTGTCTTTCGTAGCATAGTAAGACTGTCCATGTTATTGGCATATACTCGTCATTCTCTATATTGTTGAGCCATATCCCTTGTAAGAATTTCGATGTTAAACACATATAACTGTTTTTTACCATATGCATATTGGAGCATAGAGTAACTATACTTTTTTTCTTCTCTTTTATCTTATTGTATACCAAGAAGTAGGCGTTATAAGCAGGAGAAATATTACTATTGTTGGGGTTACCTAATTGTTCTCAGTATCCTGACAAAGATCCCGTATAAGAAATAACAATCTTTAGTGCAAAATGAGAACTGTTTTCATCTCAAAGTGTCATGTTCACATTGAAGTAAGAAGGTATGTGTTATAAATAATTAACTACACAATTGAAGAGTTCAAAAATATATAAGCATACATACTTGTTTTTTATGATTACGATTTACCCAATAATGGCAATGGAATTTTCAAGATCTGCTACACCTTTGATGGAAGGTTTATTGATCTTCATCATAACGTCTATTTTTTCTAATTCTTATTTTATTTCAGTTGCAGTTTATTAATAAGTATCTTAATGGACGCTCATATCGTTGGTTAAACCTAGTTATAGTAATATATTCGACAAAAACTACATGTGTTTTTAGTAATGTAAATCACGGCACTCTATAGAAATAATTGGACTATAATACCTTCTATTATCTCTTTGTTATTGCAATTCCCTCTTCTCTTTGTTGTATGCTATGGAAGAACTTGTTGAGCCCCAATTTACCGTTAAGATATAGCCAATCAATGGTTTTGGTGTACGAATACACGCATATCTCCATTAATTATGACTCATATTACTTACGAACAAAGTACTCTCTGGTTTACACGATTATTAACGACCGATAATCCTTTATTCCTTCCCGTAGAAACCAATATTCGTTTGTTGATAGCCTCTTCTGATGTATACATTCGTTTGGTGTTCCTTCTTTAGGTTTGAAGGTTGATGCTGTCCTGGAAGACTTAATCAACTTTCTTGTTATTACAACGCGTTGGTATTTTTTATGGCCAATGTTCGGAGTTATGTGGAATGGGCATAACACAATGCCAATACATATATGAGTATCCATATGTCGTTTTACTCGATATAGATATGGGCACAGTTTAAGAAAAGTAGTGTCTTTCTCCACACACAACAAATCGGGGTCTTCGGGCCAAATGTAGACTTTACACTCGAAACCATGATAAATTTTTTTAATAAGTTAAGCAAATATTGTCATGGTTTTCTATATATCCAAAAACAATCGTCTTGGTAGAATCTGGAATCTTGTTCTTATTAGTAAGTAGTATTACATTGTACTTAACACCAAAAGGTATCACGATATTTTCTTTGTTCTTCAAGCATATGTTGAATTGTATTACTCCCTCCATCAAAATCCCTACGGGATTGGCAACTTTAGTCTACTAAATATAGGAGTCTTTTCTTTTTTTATATAGTTCTTTCCTTGTCCGTCAATGCTTATTGTTTGTTTTCTTTTCTTTATAGGAAATTTAAAAAGCTTACAATAAACGATATCTCTTGTAGTTCTTATTTTTATGTCTCACGAGTTTCATAGTATGCTCATGTTTATAGGCATCGGTGTGTTTCCTGCTTGGATGTTTACTAAACGAGAGATTTGGACTGTGCTTGCTAGCTTGCCATACCACGAAATTATTAAAGTGATGTCGCATGCTAATTTCCGTCTATGGTAGCCAGTGCTTATTGCGGATTTTTACCATTTCATGGGGAATTTTCTGGTTGTATTCCTTTAATATAATATAAGGGTAATTTTGGCGATCCCTTAATAGGAGGTTAATCCCGATCAGTCAAACACTTTTCTCTCCCTTGAACCTTTCCTGTGTGAATTTTTACTTATCTTAATTCGTGTACCCCTTTGGTATATTAGCAAAGTAGAATACTATTACGGTCAAATTTATACGCTGAAAGGTGAAGGAATTAGCTCTCCCGTGTGTTGAACAACACCCCAGTTGAATGTGTGGAATATAACCGTATACCCTGTCTATTAACAGAGGCCTAGAGATGCGCTACCTGGCTTTTAAAATATCAACGGGCAGCTTTTCCTTAGAACTAAATTATATATGTTTTATTGTATTTTTCTACACAAAAACATAAAAGCCTTATTGTATGCGGTGGATGAGGGTACCAAGCGTGTAGGGCTTATTGTTTTGTAGTTTCCCTTCTATGCAGGTATCATCGCCATATTGAAAGAGTCAGGTCTTACACGATGATTGCCAAGTTCTTTTCCTAGATATCTACTCCAGATACCTTTATGTAATTGGTTTTTGTATGGGTTGTTTGTTCCCTCAGGAGCAGTCCATGAGTCATTGACACCGCTAAAAACTTACATTTAAGTCTGCCTAAGACCTGCATGGCCATTGCCTGGAGCGATGTGTGGATTCATATGATTCAACCCTTTTGGGCTCTGCCAGTTTTAGCCATTGCTGACTTGAAATAACACGATATTATGGGATACTGTGTTATTCTTCTCATCGTTTCTAGTATTGTCATTACTACCAGATTTTTAAGTTTTTAGACTATGAAATTTAAGACCCCTTTACTACAAGGCACCCTCGTCAGGCGATACAAGCGATTTCTGGCTAAAATCTTGTTGTCTGGGCAACGAATAGTTATTCGCCATAGCCCTATTAAGGTTCTATAAAGGCCTTATAGACGCAGGAAACAAAGTGTGGATTAGGGAAAATAATCGTGAAAGTCGTCAGTTAACGTACATTTTAGAAATTATTGAGGTAGATGGCGTCAATACTCAACACTCCATGTCTTAGCCTTAGAAGCTCTGAATCAAAACCTGTTATCTTCGCTGTTATCGTATGACTATTGGCCACCAGGAAGTGAAATATGGGCAAAATTCCAAAATCGACTTCTCTTATCTGATGATGATAAACCCGATGTCTATATAGAAGTAAAAAATGTGACTTAACATAAAATGATACAGCTGTCTTTCCCGATTCTGTAATAGAGCACAGCACAAGTATTTACATAAACTGATGTATATTATAGATGAACAAAAGCGTGCTGTGATGCTTTATCTGGTATAACGGGGTGATTGTACATGCTTTTCCATTGCCGCTGAGATAGATCCTCTATACGCTAAAACTTTTTTAAATGCCTATGAAAAATGGGTTGAGATCTTATCACCCAACAATTTGGATTAAGGACTACATTTAGAGATGGGAGAGAGAGTAAGCAAGGCGTAGAGGATAAGTCTGAGACCTTGTTTAAAGAAAGAAACTAGAGAACGATAGGCTTTTTTTTAGAAACAGAGGATTTGGGCCTAGGTTGTATTCCCGTAGAGACAGCCCAAATAAGAGTAAGTGAAAATTGAAATTGGTCGTTATACGATCTGTATGTTGCAATTGTGTTTTGTAGACCTCTTTCGAAACTCATAGAAGTTCGAAATTATCAGCAAGAAGATTAAATCTTAATGGAAAGTGTTTACGTCTATTTCTGTATTTATCGAATATGCTCTTAAATCGTTTTAACATGCCAATGACATTTTCGTTGAGAACCCTTTCGCTAGAGAGTTTTTGATTATTCTTTTTATCTTCTTAAGTCAAAGGATGTTTTTTGGTCTTCTTATTTGGTAAGGCAGAGTTACTATGCAGCTTTTGTAGGCCTTGATAGTCTGTATCTGTAATGACTGTTATTTCAGCATGAAGATGTATCTTTGATTCCTTAAACAGCCTAAAATCATGCCGCTTACCATTTGAAAAAGCTGTACATATTACTTTCTTTGTCTTTTTATCTACATAAGTTGTGTTTTCAATGTGTGTCTTTTCTTCTTCCCAGAGTAGTAACGCTTTTATCTTTTTTTGGGTGCTCTATAAGCGTTTCCGTTGCATCCATTAGCACTACCTCATATACCATATCGCTCTTTACCAATGCTTTTCATCCAGGCAATGTAAAATCAGGATGTTTAATTAATGTATCTCCATCTACTTAATCCGTTTATATACTGAAATTTCACTTATCCCATAACTTTGACTTACATGAAAATATGTCCGATATTCTCTGATATATTCTAATGCCATTAAAAGCTGATTTTCTAAACTGAGTTTATTGTTCCTTCCTCCCTTCGGTTTCTTCTTTTTGTTACCCTCTGTTAATATTTTAACTATCTTCTCGAATGTTGGTCTTTTTACTCCTGTTAATCGCCTAAATTGCTCTTCGTTTAAATGTTTTCCCTGCTCATATTTTATCTAGGAACCTTTCTTTTTTACCTACATACTCCTTTCCCACAGTTTCGAAAGAGGTCTGTATAGAAAATCCCCGGATTTAAAATCAGAGAAAAGACATTTAATACCCCCAGCGCAAACCATAATTCAAAACTTACTCTGAGGGAGAACAGTCCTAGCAATATCATGGGCAAATCCGCTCTCGTCTAAATAAACAAGCTTTTTACCTACTTTCGTATGCTGGTCGATTACGTGGCAAAAGGCAGATCGTTTTTCAGAAAATGTCTTGGGATGTTTTAGGGTTTTTTTATAGGTGACTCCTAATCGCTTCAGCGCATGCTGTACACATCTCTACTCACCTTTAATTTCTCAGCTCTCTCATATTGGTAAGCATCTGGGCGCTCTTCTATATCTCGTTTAAGGGCCTCCATATCTATTCGTGTAACCGGCTTATTGCGGGTGAGGCGGGGTTCAAGAACTTTATTCCATCTCACAAGGCTTGTTTTTCCTACTCCAAATCTCTTGCTGATTTCTTCAAATGTCAACTTCTTCTACTTTTGTATTTCAAAGACTTTCTTCCGAAAGTCTAGAGAATATCCCATGTCTTTTCCTTTCTTTTTTCTTTATTACCCACTTTATATCGATTTAGCTATATCCCATGGCTGGTGTTGTGATTTGGTAAAGGGTACAGTTCAAAGAGAATTCCAAGTTCTTGCTGAGCTTGCACGTTGTATGAATGCTTAGAATCTGACTGAGAATCCTCATCTTGAAGAAGATGCCTTTGAATATCTTCTGGATTTTTTGGTTCTATACTAAAGCGTTTGTTATAGGCCTTCATAAACTCTGGTAGATACGCATTGGCCTTCTCTAGGGAAGAAATATTGCGCAGACGAA
>Ga0209655_10000243_pt1 | contig 21046 bp, 20 predicted proteins | sample BogFormECP03_OM2_FD_188236 | JGI IMG/M metagenome (GOLD analysis project Ga0209655, IMG submission 188236) | Bog forest soil microbial communities from Calvert Island, British Columbia, Canada - ECP03_OM2 (SPAdes) (version 2) | ecosystem: Environmental > Aquatic > Freshwater > Wetlands > Bog ...
AATCGTGAATGGATCCCCATCTCTTCCGGAATCAATACGGGCGTCGCATCACCGGAAACTAGGATTGTTTTCCGGTTACCAGGCAGATTAGGGATTCGCTCAGCGACCGGATAGATGCTAGGAAACGCATGCGGAACGAGCGCGAGAATCCATTTACCCGGGAAAAGTCGCGCAGTGTTTATCGATGAAGTGAAATCGCGATTGCCGCTTCAGCCTGAGTGGTCGGGCGCTCAGAAAATGTTGCGGGCCAGGAGTCGGCTTCGAGGAAGTGTTGTGCCGCTTGAATACCGAATTGAGTTGATCTCCTCGAACCCCGTTTAATCTCCAAGAGGGCGTCATAATCAAATCGCCGTAACCGAACGTCGTATGGTTGACAGGCGAGTGGTAGTACGCGGTTCCAAACTGTGGAAATGCTCCGCAGAGAATCAAGATCACTGCTCACAAGGCGATCTCGATCAGGTGCGCCGACGAGGAATTTGCGTCATCGTTTTGCCAGAGGCACCCTATCCTGTCACGGCTCAAGATCTGTCGGAAAAGATTTATGAGACTGCTACGCTAACCGGTTGAGCTGCGAGCCCCGCGGACCACAACCACTTACAGGCCTTCGCTGATTTCTAAAGGTTCGAGATAACCGAGGTCTAGCGTTCAAACGTGGGCGGTGAGAACCGGGCAGGGTCCCAACTGCATCACCCGATAGGTTGTCGAACCAAACACCGCCAGATCCAATGCACCACGGCCGCGCACTCCCATGGTGACAAGGTCGGTTTGCGTTTCCAGGGCGAGTTGAATGATTTCCCGGTATGGTTTCCCGATACGCACCGCCGGCTTGACCTTGAGAGTCTTGCGTCTCTCCAATGGAATCAGTTTATCGAGTTTCTCCATCGCCGCAGCTATGGCCTCTCCCGCCTTCGCCGGACTTGGGTCCTCTTCCAACACGTGCATCAGCGTGAGCTCGGCGTCGTACTCCGCTGCCGCAGAAATCGCATAATTCAAAGCCCGGTCAGAATCCTCGGAGAAATCCGTGCAACAAAGAATTCGGTTCAAGTGGTGGAGGCAGTGCCGCTCTTGACCCGCGGCCAAAGATTCGTCCGGCGGCTCACGTACTGCCAACACCGGGCAGGGAGCCCTGCGCATCACCCGATCCGTGGCCGACCCCAGCATCAGGCGATCAAACCCTCTTAGGCCGTGCGTTCCCATGACGATCAGGTCCGATTTCTGCTGTTGTGCAAACGACAGAATCGAGTCTGGAGCTGTCCCTTGGTCCACAACGAGCTCCGGCGCCACTTCATCGTGTGTATGGCTCTTCACGAATTCTTGCAGTTGCTCCTCGCCGTCCCCACGAAGTGACTGACAGTACTCGTCATAGAGTGACGCAGTGGCTGCAAAGCTGGCGGAAGGGTGTCGCCATACCTCTACGATATGCTGCACGACCAATCTGGCTCGATAGTGCTCGGCCAGCGATAGCGCATGACGATACGCCCTTACTGAGAACTCTGAGAAATCGATGGGGCAAAGGATGAGTTTAATTTCCAGCATGGTTCCTCCGTAGGCTATCGCGAATGGCCCCCTAGAAAAAAGGCCAATGGGAGCAAAGGAGGTGTGACCCGCCCAGACCGTAACGTACGGCATGACTGTTCTCCGTTTATTTGCACTGAATTACGCCGGGCTTACGAGGCTCCATCGTCGCAGCCCGCCTCCACCCTCATCACCAGCAGGGTTACATCGTCACGTTGCGGCTGCCCGTTCGCGAACGTGGACACTTGTTCCAAGATCGCGCTGATGATCTCCTTCGGAGTCTTGCGGCTGCAAGACTTCAAGAGAGCTTCAAGTCTTTCCTGACCCCAGAGTTCATGTTGGTGGTTTTCCGCCTCCGTGATTCCGTCAGTGTATGCAATGAGGACATCATCAATCTCGAATTGAAAAGTCGTGGAGGCAAACTGAGAATCCACGGAAATCCCCACTGGGATGCCAGTGGAGGGCAGTCGGAAGATCTCGCATGATCCATCTTTCGGACGGAGGACAAGCGGCGGATTATGGCCTGCATTAACGTAATTCAGCATGCGTTTGGCCGGTTCATACTCGGCATAGAAAAGCGTCGCGAAAATGTTTTTCGGCGAGGATTCATAGACCAACTGGTTGACGTCACCAATGAGCGTCGAAAGTTTCAAATGCGGTTGCAAGGCCTGGAATTTAAGAGAGGCCTGGAGACTGGCCATAATCAGAGCGGCACCAATTCCTTTTCCTGAGACGTCGCCAATGGCAATTCCCCACCGACCTCTCTGCAAAGAAAGCAAGTCGTAATAGTCCCCGCCGATGCCTCTGGCCGGTTGGTAGAAGGTTTCGCAGGATAGGCAGGGAATCGACATCGTCTGCCGGGGGAAAAAGGCCTGTTGAACTTCCTTCGCGTCTTCTAGATCTCTGCGGAACGCCCCCTGGATCCTGGACTCGGATTCGGATCTCTTGAGATACTCCAAGATGGTTTCGACGTGATTCCGGAGCAGGAGACCCGCTTCCCGTCCTCTCCCTTCTTCGAGAGCCTTCGCAATTGGCCTGTGTGATTCTGCGCTATCAAGCAGGTCACGGGTAACCCTGGGTATCGGCGCGCGCATGAGAAGGTCAATAGCCAGAGTGTCCCAGATCCGACGGAGGACGCCGTTGTGAGACGCTTCCAGAATGATCCAGTGAAATTTGACGTCATGCTCGGCGTAAGCGTCCAGGTCATCACTGCGGACGGCTGCGAGCATCGCATCTACCTCCCTCTGAAGGTCGGCCGTGCTGCCTTCGAGGAATGCGGCGGCGGTTCGTCCTGCGATTTCCTCTAGACCGGCACGAATTTCATAAGCCTCCATCATCTCCTTCAGGCTCGGTGAAAGCACGGTGGCGGAATGATTTCCTGAGAGCTTGACCACCCCGAGTGATACCAAGTCAGCGAAAGCATTCCGAAGCGTGTCTTCGCCCAACTCATACCTTTCTCCAATCTCGGGCAGCTTTAGGACTTGCCCAGGACGATAGACTCCATTAAAGAGTTCCCTGGCTAATCGCGCCCGTCCGCGGCCTCTCGGTTGGCTGCGTACGCCTTCGATTCCGTCCTCTTCTTGAATTCGTGACTCAGCAATGCCATTATTCACCGTTTAAAACCTCACCCGCTGACTGCCCGCCTGTATTCGAGCAGACCTCAGAATTGATTGCTCCAACGCACCTGCCAGCTTTTGTCGGGGACGCAAGACTCTAGACTTCAATGCGCCGTTGTGAATGCCCAATGCTTCCACTGTTTCCGTGGCTGAAAATCCTTCAACCTTGCGAAGTCGAAATGCCTCTCGCGTTCCTGGAGGAAGTTCACGGACTTGCCCTTCGATCAAAGCTTTCACTTCAATTGCTAGGCAGGCCTGTTCGGGATTCGGCCGTTCGTCGACTGCTCGATCGAGGATCGATTCAGAATGATTGTCCAGAATCTCGTCCAGAAAAGCTTCCGTACGGACTTTCTTCCTTCGGCGCCGCATGAGCGCTGAATTCATGGCAATCCGGTCGAGCCGCCGGCGAATAAGTCTTCACGTGCTCGAAGCCGCAGGGTCCTCCCCCTCGCGCTGGCAGATGAGCAGCGTAAACACAGCGGTGAGCAGCATAAACACCAAGGCCTGAACCAAGCCTACGAGCAACTCCAGAAAATAGAAGGGAATCGGCAACAACCAGCCCAGATGGGGGACGAGCGTGGCCATGGTGTCAAGCATGCTTTCGCCGGCGAAAGCGTTGCCGTAGAGTCGAAAACTCAGAGAGATCGGCCGGAACAGAATCGAGACAATTTCCAAACAACCAGCAGCAAAGAACACGACCACCATGACCACTTTCATCAATCCATCAGATTCGCCTTTAGGCGCAAACAGTTCCTTGAAGAACCCAAGCAGACCATCTTCTTGTAGCGCCCATATGATCCAGCAAACGAAGAAGACCAAGGCCATTGCGAGCGTCAGGTTTACATCCGCGTTTGCGCCCCGCAATAACGGTTGATCGACGGTAAACCCGTGTGCGCCCGGATGCCCCCAACCGATGGTGCCCACACCGGGAATCAGACCCATCCAGTTTGCGAAGAGAATGAAGATGAAAACCGTGGCAAAAAACCAGAACGTTCGCTCCACCAGGTGCGAGCCGATGATGCCTTCCAGAAATGTGTACAGTCCCTCGACCAGCCACTCCCAGAAATTCTGGATCCCTCCCGGCACTGGCTGCATGCGCCGCGTAGCGACCTGAGCAAACAGGATGAGGCCGAGCGCAACAATCCAGCTTACGGCCATCGAATTGGTGACCGGGAAGCCAAAAGGCCTCGCGATTTCCACTGCCCTTTGCGAAAGACCATGTTCCTCCGGTTCAGGGCTCGCCGAAGGCCGTCCCAATGCAGTGACTCCGGATGGTGTCTTTGAAACTATATCGGACTTCGCGCTCGCCCCGAACGTTGGCGCGGAGCCTGGACCTGGAAACACCGCAATCATCACCAGCAAGACCACCGCTCCCATGCCGAGTGAGAATCCGTTGATCTTGATCTTGCCAATTACATAAACGATTGCGATCGTGAGGAACAGCGCCACGATCGGTTGCTGATCGAAAAGTGTTCTTACCAGTTGCACCGGCATCCTCCTATAGGCCAGCGTCCGCCGTGGCGACGCCTTCAATAAACCGTGATCCCTCGATTGCGGAATTGGCCGCGCACCCGCTCGGCAAGTTCTGTCGGGGGGGGCTGTGTTTCATTCAGCGTGTAGTTAAGCCCTAGCTGCTGCCACTTGGAGCGACCGAGTTGGTGGAAGCGCAGTATCTCAACTCGCTCGAGACTGCGAAGACTTGCGCAGAACTCCGCAACACGCTCCACATTGTCGTAGCCATCGGTGAGGCCCGGCACTAGAACGAACCTCACCCACATCGGCCTGCCAAGGTCCGAAAGGCGGCGCGCATAGTCAAGCGTGGGCTGCAGGGGAGCACGCGTGACGCGCTCATAGATCTCCGGATCACCCGACTTGATATCGAGTAGGTTGAGATCAATGTCCATCAATTGGCTCTCAGTCAAACGATCGCCAAGACGGCCGGAGGTGTCCAGACACGTGTGCAGGCCGAGTTCCTTGCATCGCCGGAAGATGCGGGTGGCGAACTCAATCTGCACCAGCGGCTCACCGCCGGAGAGCGTAATGCCGCCCTTGCTGATCTTGAGCACCTCGACGTACTTGCGAATCACCTGCATTGCCTGGGCGACGCTGAATGGCTTGCCATTCCGTCTGTGCCACGTGTCCGGGTTATGGCAGTATTGGCATCGCAGCAGGCAACCGGTAAGAAACACAACGAAACGCAGGCCCGGGCCGTCCACCGTGCTGCCCAACTGTGCCGAATGGATGTAACCAATCAGCTCTTCATCACCCTTCGCCGGGACCTCCTCCACGTCACCTTCGTGAACGTCGAAGTACTCCGCACCCGTGTTAACAGGAGCGTTCTTCGCGAGGAAGAATTCATAGCGGCTGTGGCTCGGTAGTTCGTTATTTTCCATCTTGCGCTCACATGGACTCGTGGAAAGTACGGTTGATCACGTCGACCTGCTGCTCCCTGGTGAGCTTCACGAAGTTGACCGCGTAGCCGGAAACTCGGATCGTGAGCTGCGGGTACTTTTCGGGATGCTCCATCGCGTCCAGCAACGTCTCTCTGTTGAGCACGTTGATGTTCAGGTGGAAGCCCTGCGAAGCGAAGAAAGCGTCGAGGCCATTCGCCAGCCGCTCGTATCGCTCTTCCTGCGTGCCGAGTGCCGTCGGCACGATGCTGAGTGTAAGTGAGATGCCGTCCTGGCAGTCGTCGTAGGGAATCTTAGCCACCGAGAGCGCGGCCGCTAGCGCGCCGTGCTTGTCCTTGCCGTTGGAAGGATTCGCGCCAGGAGCGAACGGTTCGCCCTTGTGCCTCCCATCGGGAGTATTCCCGGTGGCTTTTCCGTAGACGACGTTGGAAGTAATCGTCAGCACCGATTGCGTGTGGATCGCATTGCGGTAGGTCGGATATTCCCGGACCTTGTTCATGAACTCGGACGTGATTGATACCGCGATGCTATCGGCGCGATCGTCGCTGTTGCCGTAATTCGGGAATTCGCCTTCCACATGAAAGTCCACAATCAGCCCTGTGTTATCGCGAATCGGCTTCACCTTTGCGTACTTGATGGCCGAGAGGCTATCGGCAGCGTGCGACAACCCTGCAATGCCGAATCCCATAGTCCTTACAACGTCGCGGTCGTGAAGCGCCATCTCGATCGACTCGTAGGCGTACTTGTCGTGCATGTAATGAATGACGTTTAGGGCGTTGACGTAAGTCTTGGCCAGCCAATCCATCATTCGCCCGTAGCGGTCCATCACCTGGTCATAGTCGAGATATTCGCCGGTGACAGGTGCCAGCGTGGGTCCGATCTGTTCGCCGGTAATTTCGTCCCGGCCGCCGTTGAGAGCATAAAGCAGGCACTTCGCGAGATTGACACGGGCGCCGAAGAACTGCATCTGCTTCCCAACCCGCATCGCGGAGACGCAGCAGGCGGTGGCGCAATCGTCGCCAAACCGAGGCCGCATCAAATCGTCGCTTTCAAATTGGATTGCGCTCGTATCGATGCTTACTTTGGCGGCGAATCTCTTGAAGTCCGCAGGCAACCGTGTTGACCAGTAGATCGTGATATTCGGCTCGGGCGCTGGACCGAGATTATAAAGAGTGTTCAACATTCGGAAGTTGGACTTGGTCACCAGCGTGCGACCGTCTTCTCCCATGCCGCCGACGGTGTCGGTCGCCCACACGGGGTCGCCGGAGAACAATTGGTTGTATTCGGGAGCGCGCAGGAACCGCACGATGCGCAACTTAAGAACGAAGTCATCGATGATTTCCTGCGCTTGGCTCTCCGTCAGTGCGCCCTCGCGTAGATCGCGCTCGAAGAAGATGTCCAGAAAAGTTGACACTCGCCCTAGCGACATCGCCGCCCCATTCTGTTGTTTGATCGCCGCGAGGTAACCAAAATAGAGCCACTGCGTTGCTTCGCGCGCGTTCGTCGCTGGAACGCCGATATCGAAGCCGTAGTTTTTGCCCAGTTGCTTGAGCTCTTGGAGCGCGCGAATCTGCTCAGCGACCTCCTCGCGCAGGCGAATCACGTCTTCAGTCGCGTGCCGCTCGTCCAGCTCTGCCTTGTCGCGCTCCCGCTCCGTGATAAGGAAGTCCACACCGTAGAGCGCCACTCGGCGGTAGTCGCCGATGATCCGGCCACGCCCATATGCGTCGGGAAGGCCGGTGATGAGGTGTGAATGGCGGCACTTCAGGATTTCGGGGGTATAAGCGTCGAAGACTCCATCGTTGTGGGTCTTACGATATTTCGTAAAAATTTCGGCGACCTCTGGATCCGGCTCGATCCCATAGGCCTTGAGGCTCGCCTCTACCACGCGCCACCCGCCGAACGGCATGATCGCGCGCTTGAGCGGGGCGTCGGTCTGCAGGCCGACAATGATCTCGGACTCCTTATCGATGTAGCCGGGCACGTGCGCAAGAATGCCGGTGGGAACCTGAGAGACCGCGAGCACACCCTTCTTCCGCTCTTCCTGGAAGAGGGGTGTGAGCTTCGTCCACAGGTTCGTCGTACGTTCCGTCGGGCCGCTCAGGAAGCGCTCGTCGCCTTCGTACGGCGTGTAGTTCTTTTGAATGAATTCGCGGACGTCGACGTGCTTCTGCCACGCTCCGCCGACGAAGCCACGCCAAGCCTTTCCGGGGACTTTTGATTCCAGGACCGATTGTACGTGAGCCATTTATTCTCTCCTTTGTGAGAATCTCGTGAAAGCCATCAATGGATGAGCTGCCGCGTGTGCTTTGCGATCATCAGTTCCTCGTTGGTCGGAATGCGCCACGCCGAAACCCTTGACGCTGGCGCACTGATGCAGGGGCCGCCTCGGACGTTCGCCGCCGAGTCGAGCTCGACGCCGAGCCAGGCTGCATCTCGGCATACACGTTCGCGAATGATGTCGGAGTTTTCGCCAATCCCACCCGTGAACACAATCGCGTCCACCCCGCCGAGCGCAGCGGCCAGCGAACCGACCTCGCGACCGATGCGATAGCAGTACAGGTCAATCGCGAGCTTTGCCCGGGGATCGCTCGAGCCCAACAGCGTGCGCATGTCGCTGGAGATGCCCGATACGCCGAGCAGCCCTGATTCGTTGTATAGGAGCTTCTCGATCGCCCGGGCGTCCATGCCGCGTTGGTCCATCAGGTACAGGAGCACGCCCGGATCGAGCGAGCCCGGGCGTGTGCCCATGGGCAGTCCGTCGAGCGCAGTGAAGCCCATCGTGGTCGCAACGCTATGACAGTCCTGGATGCCGCACATGCTTGAGCCGCTTCCGAGATGCAGCACGACCACCTTGCCCACAGCGATCTTCGCATCGAAGTCTGCTAGGACGGAGGCGATGTATTCGTACGATAGGCCGTGGAATCCGTAGCGCCGCAAGCCGGCGTCATGGAACGTCTCCGGCAATGCAAAACGCAGGGCGAGATCGGGATTCGTGCTGTGGAAAGAAGTGTCGAAGCAGGCGACCTGTGGCAAATCTGGGACGCGATCGAGAAGGCGCCGGATGGGCGCGAGATTGTGCGGCTGGTGCAATGGAGCGAGCGGAACCAACTTCTCGATTGTCGCGGCCACACCTGCATCAATGCGTACCGGCCCTTTGTAGTTGAGGCCCCCATGCAAAACACGATGTCCGACCCCAATGAGATGATCGTGTGCGAGTTCGGAGCGCAGATACGCCACGAGATAATCGAGCGCGCCATCATGTCCAAGCTTCGAGCCCTCGGCCCAGGACTTTTCCGCCGCTGTCGTCCCGTCGCGCCTCTTGGCGATGAAGTGCGGAGTGGTGTAGACGCCTTCGATCTGGCCGTGCAGCTCGAGTTCGAGTTCAACGCAGCGCGCGACGAACAGGGAGAACTTAATGCTGGATGAGCCAGCGTTCAGGACGGCGATTGCATCAGCCACAATTTTCTCCTCAAGCAACCGCTTTCGAGAGGTTCTCGCGGCGGGCCTTGGCTAAGAGCGCCGCAACTGCGCACGAGGCGAGGCGAGTCGTCACCGTGTCGGCGCGGCTGGTGAGAATGATCGGCACCCGCGCACCTAGCACGATCCCGGCCGCATCGGCCCCCGCAAGGAATGACAGGCTCTTTGCAAGCATGTTGCCTGCTTCGAGATCGGGTACGACAAGCACGTTCGCTCGACCGGCGACCGGCGAGCGGATACCTTTAATGCTCGCCGCCTCGGCGCTGATCGCATTGTCTAGCGCGAGCGGCCCGTCGAGTATTCCGCCTGTAATCTGCCCCCGATCAGCCATTTTGCACAGGGCGGCCGCCTCGATTGTCGAAAGCATCTTTGGATTGACAGTTTCCACCGCCGAGAGGATGGCGACGCGGACCTCGGCCACTCCTAGAGCGCTCGAGAGGTCAATGGCGTTTTGCACGATGTCAACTTTCTCTTCGAGTGTCGGAGCAATGTTCACGGCTGCGTCGGTGATGATCAACGCTTCGGCGTGACCAGGAACATCCATGACGAAGCAACCGCTGATGCGCCGGGCAGTGCGCAACCCGGTATCGCGTTTCACCACTTCGCCCAGTAGTTCGTCTGTGTGGAGCGATCCCTTCATGAGCGCCTCGGCGCGACCTTCGCGAACCAATTCGACCGCGCGTTCGGCCGCTGCATGACTGTGCGGGGCGTCAACAATCTCAAGCCCGGCAAGATTGAGCCCGAGCTTCGCCGCGAGTGCCTTGATCCGTGCCTCGGGGCCGACCAGTAGTGGAGCTATGAGCCCAATCCGTGCAGCATCCACTGCTGCGCTAAGCGACGCCTCATTACAAGGGTGCGCGACCGCCGTCGGCAACGGTGCTAACGCCTTCGCCTGCTCGAGTAGGTGCTTGTATTTTTCGTGTTCGCCTTTCGTCTGTGAACCGAGAGTGTCCTGTTTCTCAGAAGTCGTTATCGCCATTTTGCTTTCCTCTCCGTCGCATATTATTCGGCCCGATCCGTTCGGTGCCTCGTGTGGTTCCAACAACAGCGATTCATGTTGTGCAAACAAAATGCCAACTGAATTGCAGTGCCATAACTGCAAGCTGCTCAGCGCAAAGGAACCCCGGTGGGGTCTTGCAGAAGACTCACTTCCATGCGCTCTCAATCGAAAATTTTGACTCTATCGTCAATCCTCCGTCTGCGCTGGTCCGCCAATCCGACGAACTCGTTGCTAGATTTTTCGTGGATCCGGCAAGTGTCTCTCCCACACGTGGATGGCGGGATTCTTAGCGCTCAACCGCGCTCCGTCGAAATTCGACGCGATGGCAATGGGAATGCATTGCAGTGGCCAGCGGTGCGGAGATTTGAATGTTCAACCGCGAAAGCCGCGGGAAAGGAAAGGGGAAAATCACATGAATGGAAGTCTGCATGTTGGTCTGGCTGCGTTAGGTGCAGCGCTGGCCGTAGGGCTAATTGGCGGGAGAGCCTCAGACGCAGTGGGTCGCAATCCCGTAGCCGCTACGAAGATTCTGGTCCAGTCGATTCTGTCCATTGCTTTTGCGGAAGCGATCGTCTTCTACGCGCTGTTCCTTGTGAAGTAAAAAGGATTCGGGGCGCAAAGGACGAAGGGTTGGCGCCCCAGCCGAATGAGAGTGTGATTATGCATTTCTTAGTATTGCTGGCGACATCGCCCGGTGGCGGGCAGATCGAGGAGATAGCCAGGACCTTTGGCGTGGACTGGCCTCATTTGGTCGCTCAAATTATCAGCTTCTCCATTGTTTGTGTTCTCCTTCAGCGATTTGCCTACAAACCAGTTCTCAAGATGTTGGAAGAGCGCAGGCAGCAAATCGCGCAGGGACAGGCGACCGCCGAGCAGATCAAGGCCGAGTTGAACCGCATCGAGGACCAACGCAAGGAAGTGCTTGAGAAGGCAGCCGCCGAAGCAGGGAGAATGATCGAAGAAGGTCGCGCCGCCGCCGCTCGCGTGCAGGAGCAAGAGACCCAAAAAGCCATCGCCTCGGCCGAACAGATTGTGGTCAAGGCGCAGGAAGCCTCTGCGCAGGATCGGATGCGTATCCTAGCAGAACTCAAGTCGGACTTTGGTCGGCTGGTTGTAAAGACGGCCGGCATTGTCACCGGAAAAATTCTGACGGCGGAAGATCAAACACGTCTGGCCGAAGAAAGTGTCCAGGAATTGGCGGCATCGCGCGCCAAATCTGAGTGAGTCCGGAATGAAAACCACCAAACAGCTCAAGCGCGAAGCCAAGCATTTGTTCCGCATATGCCTTGTTAATGGTTTGCTGGATGAGTGCCGCGTACGACAGGCCGTGAAAAAAGTGTTGGACGCCAAACGCCACAATGGCCTCGCTCTGCTCGCGCACTTTAAGCACCTGGTGAAACTGGAACGCTCTCGGCACACGGCTGAAGTAGCGAGCGCCATTTTGCTATCTCCCATGTTTCGCGCAAACCTCCTAGCGGATCTCGAGCGTGTGTACGGGCCTGGGTTAGCTACCTCGTTTGTGCTCGATCCATCGTTGATCGGAGGAATGCGCATTCAGGTGGGCAGCGACGTTTATGACAATAGCGTGCGAGCGGAACTGGCTTCGTTGCAAAGGAACTTTTGAAAAGGATTCAGGGTCTCGAAAGCCTGGCAGTTTTGACCGTTGACTGATCAAGGGGAAGGAAATATGGCTGACCTGCTACAGGAAATTGAAGCTCAACTCACGGAAGCTAAATCTACGCCTGGCAAGCAGAACGTGGGTGTCATCCGTGAGGTCGGCGACGGCATTGCCAAGGTTGAAGGTCTGACAGACGCGATGCTGAACGAGATGCTTGACCTCGGTCACGGCATCACTGGATTGGCTTTGGACCTGGACGAAACTGAAGTTGGCGTGGCGGTTCTAGGAGACTACACCCAGCTCGAGGAAGGGGATGAAGTACGCACAACCGGGAAGCTGCTGCAGGTGCCCGTCGGTAAGGGCCTGTTGGGGCGGGTCGTGAATATGTTGGGCGAGCCCCTCGATGGCAAAGGGCCCATCAAGAGTGATGTCGCGTATCCAGTGGAAAAAATGGCTCCAGGCATCATCAGGCGCCGCCCCATCAGCCAACCCGTGCAAACAGGAATTATGGCGATCGACTCGATGATTCCGATCGGTCGCGGTCAACGCGAATTGATCATCGGGGATCGGTCAACGGGCAAGACTACCATCTGTATTGACACGATCATCAGCCAGGCGCGCCTGAACAAAGCCGCAGAAGCGGCTGGTGACAAGACGTACCGCCCGCTGTACTCCATCTACGTGGCGATTGGCCAGAAGCAATCAAGCATTGCCCGGGTCATTTCCGTGCTTGAGGGAGCCGGGGCCATGCCCTATACGATCGTCGTCGCGTCTCCTGCTTCCGATTCAGCCACGAATCAGTATTTGGCTCCGTTCGCCGGCGCTGCGATCGGCGAGTGGTTCATGGACAACGGGATGGATGCCCTGATCGTCTTCGATGATTTGTCCAAGCACGCAGTGGCTTACCGACAGGTGTCTCTGGTGTTGAAGCGGCCCTCGGGCCGCGAGGCGTATCCGGGCGACGTGTTCTATCTCCACAGCCGACTGCTTGAGCGTGCCGCCCGCGTCGGCGAGAAGTATGGCAATGGATCGCTAACGGCCTTGCCCATTATCGAAACGCAGGCAGGCGATGTATCCGCTTACATCCCTACCAACGTCATCTCGATCACCGACGGCCAAATCTACTTGGAAACGGATTTGTTCTACCAGGGTGTTCGTCCAGCCATTTCAGTGGGTCTCTCGGTGTCTCGCGTCGGTTCCGCCGCACAGCTTAAAGCAATGAAGCAGGTTGCCGGGCAACTCAAAGGTGATCTTGCTCAATTTCGCGAACTCGCGGCCTTCGCGCAGTTCGGCTCAGAATTGGACGCGAAGACGCAGGCGAAGATCGAGGCAGGCAAGCGCATCCTAGAGATCTTTAAGCAGGGTCAATACAGCCCGATTCCCATTGAGCTTCAGGTCGCCGTCATTTGGACAACCCAAAACGGGTACGTGGAGGATGTGCCGGTAGGCCGGATCAAAGAATTCCAAGATAGGCTTTCGGAATATTTAAGCACCCGTAAGGCGGAGCTGCTTCGGAAAATCGGGAGTGAAAAAGCCCTTAGCGACGCATTGGTGACGGAATTAAAGGCTGCAGCCGCCGAGTTCAAGCAGATATGGAAGTGAGCGCCACGTCACAAATGTTGCGGTTGCCAGCGCTCCGGATGATGGAGGCCGAAATTCGGTCGGCAAGATTTCGTGCGGAGATGAGAACAGGAAACTTGGACTTCTAAATATGCACAGCATACGCGACTTACGCCGACGCATCCGTTCCATCAGCAGTACTGCGCAAATCACCAAAGCGATGCAGATGGTGGCGGGATCAAAAATGCGCAGGGCGCAGCAGGCGGCGTTGGCCGGGCGCCCCTTTGCCTACCTGCTGTACCGCATTCAGCGGGAAGCTACAACGCGGATGGGCGAGTTTAGACATCCGTTGCTGGAGGTGCGTGACGTCCGCAAACGCGCCGTCATACTGATTGGCGCGGACAAAGGTCTGTGTGGGGCGCTCAACAGTAACGTGTTTCGCCTTGCCGCCCAATTCGACCCGCTGTCCACCGTGTTCATAACCGCCGGGAAGAAAGCAAGCCAGTTTGTGGCCGTCACCCGCCGGCAACTTGTCGCCGAGTTTGCTTACCATGACACTCCACGGTTCGACGAGGCCAGGGCGATTGCTGCCTTCGCCCGTGATCTATTCCTGAAACGGGAGGTAGACCGTGTCCATATTGTCGCGACGCAGTTCGTCAATACTCTTACTCAGCATCCTCTCGCTATGGAATTTCTTCCGATAGGAGACATCAAGGCGCTGAATATTCCCGGTGTGGAATCCGCAGTCGAGTTGGCCAAGGACAATAACGAGACGCTATTTGAGCCGGATCCTGAGGCTGTTCTCGGTTATCTGCTCCCGCACTATCTCAATTTTTATGTCTATCAGGTCTTGCTCAATGCCAAAGCCAGTGAGCAGAGCGCGCGGATGGTCTCAATGAAGAATGCCACGGATAGTGCGGAACATTTGATTAAGGATTTATCGCTTGAATATAACAACCAGCGCCAAGGCAATATCACAAAGGAGTTATTGGAAATCGCCGGCGGTCAGTCTGAGTGAGGAAACTCGCGGGCCGTTGCGGAAGGGCACGAATATGAACAAAGGCAAGATCGTAAAAGTTGCGGGTCCCGTTGTGGATGTGGAGTTTCCGGAAACACTGCCCGGGATCTATCACGCGTTGACCGTCGAATACAAGGTTGGGGAACAGCCTGCCAAGGTGACACTGGAAGTGCAGCAGCACCTTGGGGACAGGTTGGTCCGAGCAATCTCCATGGCCACCACCGAGGGACTCAAACGGGGCTACGAGGTCACGGATAGCGGTGGGCCCATATCCGTACCCGTCGGTGATGGTGTCATGGGTCGAATATTTGATGTCACCGGAAATCCGGTTGATGAACGCGGCCCCGTTCATGCGGAAAAGTATTATCCCATCCATCGCCCGCCCCCACCGCTGGTGGATCTATCCACTTCTCCTCAGGTGCTCCCGACCGGTATCAAAGTCCTCGATCTGATTTGCCCATTCCTAAAGGGCGGCAAGGTGGGCGCGTTCGGCGGCGCCGGGGTGGGCAAGACGGTTGTGATCATGGAGCTGATACACAACATTGCGAAACTCCACGGTGGTGTATCGGTGTTCGCCGGAGTTGGCGAGCGCACGCGAGAAGGCAATGATCTTTACCACGACATGTCCGACGCTGGTGTCCTCAAACAAGACAATCTAGGCGAGTCCAAAATCGCTCTGGTTTACGGCCAGATGAACGAACCGCCCGGCGCTCGTCTCCGTGTGGCTCTTTCCGCATTAGCAATGACGGAATACTTCCGCGACGAGAAAAATCAAGATGTGTTGCTCTTCATTGACAACATCTTCCGTTTTTCCCAGGCTGGTTCTGAGGTCTCGGCCTTGCTAGGTCGCACTGCTAGCGCCGTCGGCTATCAGCCAACCCTCAGCGCTGAGATGGGCGCCTTACAAGAGCGGATTACTTCGACCAAGAAAGGCTCGATCACATCTTTTCAGGCAGTATACGTTCCTGCCGACGACCTGACCGATCCAGCGCCGGCCACAACCTTCGCACACTTGGATGCAACGGTCGTGCTGGACCGCGCGATCGCTGAGTTGGGAATCTATCCGGCGGTGGATCCGCTGGCTTCGACCTCTCGCGCTCTCGCGCCCGAAATCGTAGGCCCAGAGCACTATGAGGTTGCGCGTGGAGTTCAGAAGGTACTTCAACGCTATAAGGACCTGCAGGACATCATCGCGATTTTGGGCATGGATGAGCTTTCGCCGGAAGACAAGCAGACTGTGTTCCGGGCGCGCAAGATTCAGCGTTTTCTGAGTCAGCCATTCAGCGTCGCCCAGGTGTTCTCCGGGCGAGAGGGTAAACAGGTGCCTGTAGCAGAAACCGTTCGGGGCTTCAAAGAAATTTTGCAAGGTAAGCACGATGAAGTGCCGGAAGGCAATTTCTACATGAAGGGCGCTATCGAGGAAATCAAACAGGGCTAAACGCAAGAACTATTAACCCATGATGAGGGAACCATGGCCACAATCCTGAAATTGCAAATCGTCACACCGGATGCCACCGCTTATTCCAAGGAAGTAGAAATGGTCACGCTGCCCGGGATCGAAGGTCAGATCGGGATCGGCCCCGATCACGTCCGGTTGATGACGCAAATGCAGCCGGGCGAGTTAATTGTGCGGAGCGACGGACACGACGAGTTTTGGGCCGTCGGTGAAGGGCTGGTGGAAGTAACCGCTGATTGCGTGGCCATACTATCGGACATGGCCGTCGCGGCCGACAGCATAGACGAAGCCAAAGCCGAAGAAGCGCGGCAGCGGGCTGCCGCGCGACTTCGCGAGAAGCTTTCCGCCGAAGAGGTGGCTTCCGTCAACGGCGCGTTACTTCGCTCGCTGGCACAACTAGACGTCAAGCGACGCTCAGCGCGGCTGCGACCTGCTTCGTAACTCTCATCGAACCGCATCGGAGGCCTCACACATTTGCGCTAACCACGGGGAAAGATGCGCCTCCGATGTGGACTGACGCATTCCACGCAATTCATCGTACCGACATCTCTTGAATAGTTTCGTAATCATGTGGCTAATTAAAGTTAATATGCAATCGAGACTCCTTTCGAGATTCTTGTCCTGGGCGTGGTTGGCTTCAGTGGCGACGATTCGTGCGAATCCAGGTTACGACGTATAGCGGTGAACCGAACGCTCGCCCGGTCTTGGCAAGGGGCGCAGACGGTTTGTCATGCCTTCGTTTGCGAAAGCGTATTCCGTGATCTGAGATTGAAGTCCGGGCCGCCAGAGGTCGACCGGGCCGTACTGAGAGAGTAGCCCTGCTTTTGGGAGGGTCCGAAGGCAGTCGTTCTATTTCGCTTCCAACAGGGCCTTTTTTGCGCTGGCGATTTCCGCGAGCTTGGCCTCGTCAACCTGGGGATACGCCAGATCGAGAGAGGCCAGGGTGTCCACGATCGCGGCGCCAACCGCCAATCGAGTGAACCACTTGTTGTCGGCTGGCACAACATACCACGGGCTGTGCTTGGTAGCGGTGTTCCGGATCATGTCCTCGTAAGCGTCTAGGTATTCATCCCAGTGGTTGCGTTCTGTCATGTCCGAGCTGGAGAACTTCCAATTTTTGTCGGGTTCTCGCGCTCTTTCCAAAAAGCGTCGCTTCTGTTCCTTCTTCGAGACGTGGAGGAAAAACTTAACCACGGCGACGCCATTGCGTGCGAGATATCGTTCGAACGAGCGAATATCCTGGAAGCGCTCCTTCCAAATGCGTTTGGTTACCAGCGCAGCAGGAATTTTTTGCTTTGCCAGAAATTCCGGATGCACGCGGACCACCAGCGTTTCCTCGTAATAGCTTCGGTTGAAAATACCGATGTGCCCGCGATTCGGAAGGGATTTCATGCAGCGCCAGAGATAATCGTGATCAAGGTCCTCCGCGGAAGGCGACTTAAAGGAATATACCTGGCAGCCCTGTGGGTTAATGCCCGACATCACATGCTTGATGGTGCCATCTTTGCCCGCGGCATCCATCGCTTGAAAAATCAACAGCACACCCCATTTACCCTGCGCGTAAAGCTTGTCCTGCAACTCGGCGAGGGCTTGAACGCCGATAGCTAGCGCCTCCTTGGCGCGCGGTTTGTTCTCTGACTTGAAGGCCAAGGTGTCACCCGGATCCACGTCTTTCATCCGAAACTCTTCCCCATGAGTGATGCGGAATGGCTTGGCAAACTTGCGAGCTTTCTTGATCACTTTATCGGCGTTCACAGGCGCTTGATTCGACTCCTTGAATCGAGTTATTGTTCGCCACCCTGAGTTGCAACTTGCCTGCCAATCACGCAAGCCGTCAGCTGTGCGACTATTGATTCAAATTCAAGGTGTTACAAAGAATCGCGAGTCGCCGGCCGAACCCGTGCCCGTTCGTGTGTGACGACCTCGACGTTTCCGTCAAAGGCATGTCATGAGCAGCAGCCCAGACGAGCTCATTGATTCAAGACTCCCCGCCACGAGGCCTCGTAGCTACTGAAAACGGGAGAGATGGCGGATGAATTGGTCACGCCTCTTGGTTGGAGATCGAGATGCTTCAGGGAACGAGGGCCACTGCCTACCCGGCAGGTCCTCGCGGAAGTGGGCGGCATAAAAGTCAAGCATCTGATTAAGTGTTTTGTGCGGGCTTGAGCGCTCCAAACGTTGACCGCCGACCCGCGGCACCTCCTTAGGAGGCAACTGTGAATCGTGGGGCGAACCCGAATCATGACTTGGAGATCTCCAAGATCGCCGCAGTCCGAGCGGCATGGATCCGTGCCGTGGAAGCAAGCGACATCAACGGTTTGATCGCTCTGGCCACCGACGATATTGTGGTTGTCCATACGAATGGCAGAATCGCCATCGGCGTCGATGCCGTGAGGGGAGATCTGAAGCACGACTTTGGATTATTCGATGTTGAGCCGCGAGACTCGTCAGCCGAGATCGTCGTTCACGACAAGTGGGCGATTGAGTTTTGCAACGTGGACCAAATGGTGAGCGGCGTTAAGCGAGGTATAGGAATCCAGACGCATTCTGGGATCGTCGCGGTGTTCTCTCGTCAGCCAGACGCTTCGTGGAAGGTTGCCCGGGTCATCGGCTTGCCAGGCTGACAGGCTCGGCGAATCCCGACGTACGCTCGCGGCGACCCCGAGAGTTTTCAACGCTTCGTCGCGGGTTTCATCACAGTGTCGGTCCCACAGCAGTGGTGGTTTCGAGCCGCAACCCTCCCAACCGACCATCGTTCGGCGCAGGCGGACTCGCAATGAGCTTTATTTTTGGCGCTGACACGCGGTTGCAGACGAGTCGTCGCGCTCGGCACAGGCGCGTCTTAAAAGTACTCAGCGGAATGTTAAGCACCTGGCACGCTTCTTCATTGGATAGTTCGTCGTAGTAGGTCACCTCGAATGCCTGCCGCAGTATCGGCGACATTTTCGCGAGTTGCGCGTCGATTTGCTGCAGCGCCTCGGCGTGGCAGTAATTTTTCTCGGGGTTAGGTCCCGCAGCCGGAATCTGCTCCCAGAATGCGGGCTCATCGGCGGGTTCGCAATCCGCGACTGGAACACAGCGGGATCGCATCCGTTTTCGCCGGATCATGAGGGCGGTGTTCATGACGATGCGCGTGAACCAGGTCTTCAGGGCAGCGCGGCCTTCGAAGCTGCGCAGGTGCCGATACGCGGAGAGAGAAGCGCTTTGGACAGCGTCTTCCGCGTCCTCTGTGTTCCGCAGGATCGCGCAGGCCATCGTCACAAACTTCGTACGCGACGTCAGAAGCACTTGATCGAACGCTTCGAGCGCCTGCGCGTGCGACCGCGAGCAGCTAAGCCTTTTTGCCCGTCGTTCGCCGAACTTGCGGGTCAATGCGTTCGTGCTGTTGCTTCGTCTTGCGATGAAATGCTGCCGGCTATCCACAACCGCAGCCGTGGCGGGCTTGTCTAGCGGCGCACTTCCGTTTCGATAGGTCACAGTCGCTCTCCATTCTTCACTTCGTGCGTGAAGCATCTGGATTTCCAAAGGAGTTGCTGCGTCACAAATTACGGATCTGCACTGTTTTCAATGCAGCAGAGAGCACTCCGCACCATACAGCGTTGGCAGGAACATCCCGCTCCACAGCCTAAAGGCCGAGCCTTTGACGCTCGCGTCTAGGTCGTGACGCCTCTCTACTCAGCGAAACGGCATGCGATGCGGGCCGTTCCCCTAGTTCGTTGTGCATCAAGCAGATAGAGAGGCCCAGTCCAGTTATCGATTTGGTCCATTCCCTGCAACACAAAGCACTCCAACGCTTTCGTGATGAGTTGCACAAGTGATCCGGTTAAAGCACGGGGTGAATCGCCGTGGCAAAGAAGTTCGGAAAATGGTTCTGTTGGTCGCTTGTCGCGGCCGTGGCTTTGCATTCGTATTTCGTTCAGGAGCTTGCTGCCGCGCTGGTGCTCTTCACGATCGCGTTTTTCTTCATTGCCATGCTGTTTTTCGCCGTCATCCTGCTCACCAATCTTTTCGCAAACGCCCACGCGACAGAGAGCAGTAATCGAGTGTTGCAGGAAGCTCCCGTGCGGCTCGCGCCGCGACCCGCGAAAATGCTTTGAGGTTTCTCTCGCCTGCGGAAACCGCGGTCCCCAGGAACCTGCAAGCTACCCGGAGTGCACCTCAACGCGGGCAAGAATGGGATCATTCGCCACACTGTGTCACGCCTCGGCGGAGGCGGTATGCGGTGTTGCGGTTGCAGCAGGACCTCCGGCAAATGCCCATGCGGAATACAAAGCTACTGGCCATACCAGATTCGCTCCCAGCACGCTCAACAGGAAAGCAACATTCATAATGCCCAGCAGCGCAAAGACCACCAGTGCATACGGAAAAAAACAGCGGCGCACGATGAATTCCAGATGCCGCGCTGCGTAGAGCAAGGGATTGGAGGATCGCTTCTCGACATGCCCTTGCCAAATGCCCAATAGCTGCTCCGGACGTCCCGTTGCAAGACGCCGGCGTTGCCATCCAACCGCGAGGAAGCTCGCCAGCGCACCGAAAAGCAAAACCCCGCCCCACAGCAAGTAAGCCTTCGATCCCGAAGTCCGCCACTGCCCGATGGTCATTCCAATTAGCAGAAAAAAATAGAACACATAGTCGCAGACCGTCTCCAGCCAGCATCCGAAATCCGATTCCAGCAATTTCAACCGCGCGACTTCGCCGTCGCATCCATCCAGGATACTGGCGAACAAACACAGCAATGCGCCGAGCACCGTGTGCCAGTAACCGCGCAGCGCGAAGAATGCAGCAGATTCAATTCCCACGCCCAGCGTGAAGATACTCACCATGTTTGCCGAAATCGGGAACTCGATGAGTTGCCGGCTAATCGGGATGGAAATGCGACGATTCAATCGCGCAAAGATGCCGTCCGTGGGCTTGACGAGCCAGCGATCGAGTTTTTTTTCCGCCAATCGCCGTTCATTTTCCGAACGCACTCGCTGCCACAGGTCTTGGTTTACGTTGATCGACACGACGGGGCACGCAGCGCTGATCCATGCGTACAGCTCGTCGAGGTCGCGGGCAGCACAAGATTCAACAATGGCGCGTAGGTCGTCGGCGGTCAGCGCATAGAGTCCAACAGGCGAGCCATTGCTTGTCAGTGCCCTCGGCGCCCTTGGGCGCGCGGGCCCTCCTGCTTGTCCCTCAACCGGAAAATAGCTGCTGCCCAACACGGCTTCGACAATCGTGAATGGATCCCCTTCTCTTCCGGAATCAATACGGGCGTCGCACCACCGGAAACTAGGGTTGTTCTCCGGTTACCAGGCAGATTAGGGATTCGCCCAGCGACCGGATAGATGCTAGGAAACGCATGCGAAACGAGGGCGAGAATACATTTA
>Ga0209655_10000245_pt1 | contig 20929 bp, 24 predicted proteins | sample BogFormECP03_OM2_FD_188236 | JGI IMG/M metagenome (GOLD analysis project Ga0209655, IMG submission 188236) | Bog forest soil microbial communities from Calvert Island, British Columbia, Canada - ECP03_OM2 (SPAdes) (version 2) | ecosystem: Environmental > Aquatic > Freshwater > Wetlands > Bog ...
CTGTTCGCTGATATGATGTTCAATTCGTGACGCAACCCGAAAGCCTGCAGTTGAATCCTAAGCGTCGAAGTTCTAGCCAAAGTCCAAGAGGGGGAACCTGGTGCGGCTACTGAGAATTGTCTGTGTTCTGGCGGTGATTGGTTTCGCGGCGCTGGCTCTGGGGATCGCGCTGAAGGATCCCGCGTCCCGCTCCCACGCCCAGAACCAGATCGAGATTCAGGTAAACCCCTCGGCGTCCGCACGTTCCACGTCATCGTCAGCAACAACTGCCGCCGGCCCGATGTCATCGACCGGCGCTGCAGCCGCCGTTGTGGCCTCGAATGTCGGCATTCGCACGCTCGCCATAGCGTCGCAACCGTCCGAAACGACTGCCACGAGCAGCGCCGCAGCGTCGTCAACGCAACTCTACGTGACCGCCATTGACCGCCCCGATCAGATCTGGTCCTACGTCCTGCGCGCCGCGTCGAGTGTCGCGCCAGCCAGTGCTGCCAAATTTCTGGCGGCAGCAGCCGCCGGAGTGGGCACGGTCGGCTCTATTGGTGACGGAGGCGCAGCCAGCGCCGCGGAACTCGATCTCTCGCTCACCGATTTCAGCATGCGCAGTGAAGTCGCCATCGCTTCCGACGGCACGCTCTTCATTGCCGACACCGGCAACGCCACCGTCCGCACGGTCGGCGGAGCCGCGAGCACCGAGCCATCCATCATCCGCAGTGTCGCCGGGCGCTGGGCGCCGCGCCAGAATGTCGAGTTGGTAGCACCTTACGGCGTGACGCTCGACCGCGCCGGAAATCTATATATCGCCGATCACGGCGCCAATGCCGTCGTTGAACTATTCGGCGCCGCTTCTGCCAAGGCGGGCCAACTGGAAGTGCTTGCGCACATGGTCACGCCCGCAGCCGTAGCCGTCACTCCGGACGGCGACACAGTCTTCGCCGCTTCTCCAGACACCGGCGTGATCGTGGCCATCAACACGCAGACACACGCGCTGCGCAGCGCCGGCGTATCTCCTGCTCCGCTGTTCGTCGCCGCGCTCGCGCAATCAAATGCCGCGCGCATCGTTCCTCAAGGCCTCGCCGTTGACGGCGGCGGAAATTTATTCATCGCCTACACCGCCACGGGAGGCACTTCCGACCAAATCCTCCGGCTTGATGCATTTTCCTCGAAGCTGACGGTCGCTGCGCGCGGCTTGAGCGCCCCTGGAAATATTTCCTTCGACTCGCAGGGTGACCTGTTCGTCGCGAATCAAGGCATGCGCCAAGTTTTGAAATTCAACTCGATGGGCGTTCCAGCCACTGGCGTCACGCTGACCCCGCCGCCGAACTGCACCAGCGCCACCACGGTCTTTTGCGACCAGCTTGTCGGCGGGACCAGTCCCACCGAGCCTTTCGAACTCAGCAACAACAGCAGCAGTGCAATTACTGGTATCACCGCAAGCTTCACAACCGGCAATACCACCGATTTCACGATTTCCAATTCTTCCTGCGCAACTTCACTGGCTGCGAATAGCAGTTGCGCGTACAACGTGGCCTTCACGCCGGCAGCCAGCGTCACCAGTGCTTGTGGCGGCGCAGTAATATCGAATACTCGTTGCGCTACCCTTTCGGTGAATTACACCGGCGCCACGGCCCCGCTCACAGCGGAAGCCAGCGGCGTTGCCGACGATTTCGAAGTCACCTGCATGACCACCTCGATCTTCACGTGCCCGCCGCTATCGAATGGCGCACCGTACCAAATCACCATCGATCAGGGTTACCCGGCTACGTTTCAGTTGCAGATTGTGCCGGACAACACGTTCAGCGGTTCCGTGACGCTGAACTGTCCGACTAATCTGCCTTCCGCGCCGGTGGGCAGTGCTGGAACTCCCACTACCTGCGGGATTTCCGCCGGCACCAGTGTCAGCCGGCCGCTTGCCAATACGCTAACCTTGCCCGTAGTGGCCGGAACCGCCGTGCCATTCAACGTCACGTTCCAAACGACCACGACTGGCGGCACGCAATTCGGCGCGTCTCCTTCCACCGCCGCTAAACGCATCGGTGCGCTCGCCGCGTTTTTCTCCTCGCGCTCGGGCGGCTCCGCGAACTCCGGAAGCTCCGGCTCCAAGCGAATCCAAGCGGCGACTGCTCCAGCAACGGCTGTCTCGCTGGCCGTAATCTTCTCGATCCTGGCGCTGCTCACACGCCAGAAGCGTTTACCGCGCAAAGTCCTGGTCCTCACGTTCACCTTCGCCGTCGCTATTTGCGCAGTTCTTGGCGGATGCGGCCATAGCTCAACCACAAGCGTAATTCCCTATACTCCGACGGGCACCTACCCTCTCACTGTGCATGGTTTCGCGCAAAATGCTTCGCGCGGTTTTACCATGACGCTCGTCGTGGACGACTAGCCCTCCGCAACGTACCCCGGGGTGGCATTACGCGCAGACCCGTGTTAGCAATTCAGTTCAGCCTAAAGGTAAACGACGCCTGGGCGGTATCCGTAGGGCTTCCTCCGCCGTCCCGTGGTCTGCTCCGGACGAATGTAACGATTGATCAAATTCTCGATGGCGGTCTGTGCCGCGCCCAGCAGATCCACAGCAAGCGCTCGCGCCACGCGCGATCGCGCCGCCAGTGCCGCCGTGGCATATCCCAGCGCGTCGGTGGCGGAGCGAATCTGCACCGGATCGGTTCCCAGCGTCAGGTTCGGTAGTACTTTTTCGTAGCGCACCCGCACGGTGATGGATTGTGTCGCGCCAATCAGATTGATCTTGTCTTCCCGCCACTCCCACAAACGCAAGTAGGTGCTCGGCTGCAGGTTCAACATGCCGCCGCCGCTGGTGAACTTTTCCATGGGCACGACGACGTCCCCGGTATTCGCCGCGGCGCGTTCCCTGAGCACGTGCGGCATCAAGCAGTCGGTCGGAAGCTGCGGACTGGAGACGTCGCTGATCTCCGTGTTCGTCACCCCGGTCGAAACGTTCTGGTCGAGCTCGATGTCCTGTTGCTTCATCAGCACGCTGACGCCATTTTCAGCAAGCTCGCGCTGCAATCCCCGATACGCCGAGTTCAGCAGCGGCATCAGCAGCGTATCCCTGAGTACCGCGCCCGATGTGTCGTTTACCAGCGCGCGCGCTAACGTCAGAGCGTCCTCCGCTTGCGAATACGCCGTTGTGGGTAGAACGGGCATGGTTCCTCCGGTCTCGTGAGGCGCAGGTACCGATCGCTGCGATTTGCGTTAGGATATTTCGCAGTACTTCGAATGCACCTGTAAAAAAGGAGCTGTCATGGCAGCCACCGACAAACGCCAGTACATTCCACCGCCCGGCGGCGTGGGCGATCTGCCGTTTAGCAACGCGGTGATCGCAGGGAACACGGTCTATCTCGCCGGACACATCGGTTTCGATCCGGCCACGCGAAAACTTCCGGAAGACATCGAACTCGAAGCGCGTTTCGTGCTCGACGCGCTGCGCGACACGCTCACGCGCTCGGGCCTGTCACTTCAGGATGTCGTTTCGCTGACCGTGTTTTGCCCCGAGCTGTCGCTCTTTGAACGCTTCAACTCGGTGTACCGCACATTCTTCCGCGCTCCGTTCCCGGCCCGCGCGTTCATCGGCTCCGGTCCATTACTCTTCGGCGCGCACTTTGAGATTCAAGCCATCGCGGTGAAACCTGATGCCTGATTGTCGTGTCGCACCATAATCGCCCGGCCCTGGTCGCTATTCAGCTTTTATGACCGGGATTTCCTTTTGTAGGAACGGAATCTTCGCCGCTGGCCAGTCCACCAGGCTATCGCCTGAAAGTCCGAACATCGCCGCCGTCGCGTGTCCGAATTCGAGGGTGAAGTTGCCCGGTATTCCCACCGAGCCAATCGCATGCGTCGCCGCGTCGGGATGCGCCAGCCAATAGGAAAAAGCCGCCGCATTTACAAACAAACGAATCGTGAGATTCAGCGCATTAGTGCGCACCCATTCCCAGCGCCAAAATCCATTTCCAGTTCTTCGTCCGTCCGCGGCTCCGAATCATGCGCCTTCGCGTCGCGCCCGTCTCTGTTCACTTCACGGCGTCCGTTACGGCGCGGTAGATGCGTTCCCAATCCCAATATTTCGCCGTCGCTCGAATTGCGATTCAAAACCGGCGCTGGAGTAATCGTGTTTAAACTCATGCTCTCATCGCCTCTCTCGCTCATTAAAAGTGTGCCAGTGTGCACCTGGTCCCGCCACCCCCGCGCCGCATCAACGCGCTGTATCTACAGCACTTAGCTGCGTTTGCCACCTGTTCGCTCGATAGTTTCCCACAATGAAACCACAGTACTATTCTCGTTGCGGCACCGCTCTTGTACATCTACACCTAGCGGGGGAGCTGTACGTTGGTCCAGGAGGACACGACAGACCCTGCATAAAACTGAGGTAACGTCTAATATGAGCACGCCGCCAATCACCTCCGCACAAGCTGCCCCAAAATCCGCTTCGTCCATTTCGCCAGTGGGCATCGAACGTCGCCGCCGCAAGCGTGCGAAAATCACCGCGCAAGTTCACATGCGTGCCGTGAATACTCCTGAGCCCTTCGAAGAAATCTGCAAAAGTGTGGACGTGTCGCGTGACGGACTGCTCGTCACCTCTGTGCGCGCCGGCTACTGGAAAGGCCAGCGGCTCGACGTTACCTTCCCGTATTCCACAGCCGCCGCCGCACTGAATTCATCGCAGCCCGCAGAAGTCGTGCGCGTCGTCGAACAAGACGGCCGCTACGCCGTCGCATTGCAGTTCATCAACGGCAAGTCCGACTCACCCGCCAAGGACGGCGCAAAGGCGGATCCCTCCCTAGCGGGCGTACCGGCGTCTTCCTCCGCTACGCACACCAAACAACAATCGGTCGTGCTCGCAGTCGAATCCGATCCCAAGACCGCCGAAATCATGCGCAACATTCTCTCCAATGACGGCTACACCGTCATCATCGTCCCCACCGCCCAGCAAGCGCTCGACATCCTGCGCCACACGGTCCCGGTCGTCTTCCTCGCGGAAGTCGAAGCGAAAGACATGAGCGGCCACGACCTCTGCCTGATCATCAAGCGCAACGATCGCCTGCAGCGCGTACCGGTAATTCTATTGACGAAATCCGCGCAGCCCGCCGACTACTCCGCCAGCCACCAGCTCGGTGCCGTCGTCTGCATGGCCAAGCCCTTCAAGCCGGAACGCCTACTGCACGTCGTACGCCTGGTAGCTCCTCCGCCAACAGCTCGCAGCGCCTACGGCGCATCGCGCTATGCCAGCGGCTCAATCGAACGCGCCATCTAGCTTCCGCGTCGTCGCCGCTACCTACGCCTGCCAGTATTTACTTGCGGTGGCGCTGGTGTAGCAACAGCTGCCGGTGCTGCTTCCGCAGAAAATCCCGATGGAACAGCGCATGCGCCCGCACGTTCGTATACCCCAGCGGCGCCTCAATCTTCGCCACCTCCCCGGCGTCAGACGAAAACCACCGCATGCAAAACTCCAGCTCCACCGCGTGATTATCCGCAAACTCATCCGGCATAATGCTCGGCAAAATCACCTCTGCCTCGACTCCGCCAGGTGAAGCCGCGGCAGCAGCAGTCCCCGCCGCAGCCGTCACATTCTGGCGATGCACCACGGCTATCTCCGCCCCTAGCTGCACAATCTCGCGATATTGTTTCGTGCGCGACTCTTCCTCCGGAATTACAAATTCCTCCAAGCCAATCAATCGCTAGATCAGTGCCGTGTTTTCCGGATGCGCCACAATCGCCGGCATCTGCGGATCGGGATTCGCCAGCAGTTGCAACAGCACCGCGCCATGCTGCGACCATAGCGTCGGATACTGCTCGTCCGTTTCCGGATAGCTAAATAAATTCCCCTTCAGGTCCGCCAGCCGAATCCATTTCGATTCGAACGCCGCGCCCGCCCCCAGCAACGTCACTTCCACGTCGTTCGGCCGATTCCGTCGGAAACAATCCACCGCCAACTGCATGATGTCCGCGTGGAAAAACTTCATCCGTCGCCAAACCAAAGCGATGCGTCCCATGGCCTGGTCGCGCGCCATGGCATAGCCCGACGCGGTGTCGTTGTTCGACATCGCTCCCCCAAACAGCGCCGCAAACGCTCCAGTAAGAAACTGTGCCGCCGGACCCATCAATCCGGCAGCATGCTCAGCCAGGTCCGGAGGAACTTCCGCCGCGTCAGGCTGAAAGAAACCCGCAGCCAGAGACTGCCCAGGTTTCGCGCGCGCCGGATAGTGCGCGCCCGGCTCCGCCGTCTGCCCTTGCAGCGCGTCGAAATCCAACACCTCGCTGTCCGCGTAAATCGGCGGAATCCCGTACTCGTACCTCTCCATCTGCAAATTCGAAAGCGTGTTGAATCGCTCCTGCACTCTAATCAACGCGTCTCCCAGCGCCGGCCTTCCGCTCGAGCCATCTCCCGGCAGCGCGTGCAACACGCGCCAATGTTCATCCATGTTCTCGCTGCGCGATTCGCAGTAAGTGTCGCCCGCAAACGCCACATAAGCTCCATCGGGGAACATCTCCAACAGCTCATCGCGCAATGCCTTATCATCCAGCGCGTAGAAAGCCGATGGCCGCGGCCATGTCCTCTGAAACGTGATCAAATTAATGTTGGTGTCGCCGCCCTCCGTCAGCGGTCCGCCCTGCGATTGCGCCAACCGTGCCAGCCCTTCGTATTCCTGCGAGCCGCTCGCCACCGGCGACCCAATCTTGTTCGCCGCGTGCGGGTAGGCCGCGCGCAGCCGCGCCTGGTGAACTTCCATGTTCCACTGAATGTACGGATACTCGTGCATCTCGCTCGCCCACGGCGGAGTCTTCAATTCCAGGCCGCCGACAATCGTCACCACCTCCTGCCCGTTCGGCACGCGCTGCCGAGTTTCTGCCGTCGGCACCGTCACCCTCTCCGCCGCCACAAAATCTTGCTCGGTCAGCAGCGCGCCGCAGGTATCGCAACGCCTGCCAATATTCGTATCGGCGCCTTCATCCGCGTTCGCTTCTACACCGTCAGCTCTCAGCTCCTGAATTTGGTCGCGGTCCTGCCGGACAGCCGTTTTGGCAGCGGGCGCTTCACCTCGACCCTGCGCTCCACGTTTCGCGGCGTTCTCCGCCCCGCATTCCGGGCACACATACAAATCACTGCCAATCTTCACCCCGCGCGCGCCAATCTCCGTCTCAGGATGAAATCCGAATCGCTGGCCATCCACTACAAACCGCGCGTGAGCTTCCACCTTCCCATCCGTCCAAAGATTGAACGCTTCCTCCACGATCAAATTCCCGATGCGATTATTGCGTTCCACCAACTGCGCCACTTTTGTCGTGGACTTGGCCGCCGCCACGTCCTCCTCCGCCTGCGCCGAAGAGGGAAAAAACCGCACGCGCGGCACGTCCTGCGATAGCACCGCGACCAGCGAGAGTCCGAACGCCTGATAAATATTCGTTACGAACTCGTAGCGCGGTAAGTCTTCCAGCGTCGAATTGTCCGAAAGCTTCTGCTCGAACGGTAGGTGCCAGTTCTGATCTCGCTCGTTCCACCATAAATATTGCAACCCGCGCCAGAATTGATGCGCCTGCTTGATCCTGCGCACTTCCTGACGGCGCGTTCCTTCCGACTCGTACGAGAATTGGTACACCAGCCGCCGCAGCGCCCCTTCCAGCTTTTCCGGCAGTTGCTCGTCGTTCGGACCGTAGGGAGTGGTCTGCGTCGCCGTCCGCGCCGGACCTCGTGTTTCCTTCGCTCAACACCGGCCCTTCCACCGGCACAATAGCCGGGTCCGCTGCTGAAAATGATTTCTGCGTGGGCGTGCACTTTCCTCGCTTGCGTTGATAACGGTCCAAATCACGCTGTCAGAAACGAGATCCGCCGCGACGTTGCCGCGTGGAACGGACACACCAGCCGAAAATCTGCACTCAAGCGATTGAATCGTGCGGAGAAAATCTGGAGCACATCAAAAACTACTGCGATATCGGCGAAACTCCGTCGCCCGGCTACTGCATCACGAACGATCGCTGCCCCAGCGCGATCGCGTCAGCCAGCCTCGCCCCGCGGTCGTTTGTGGAAAATCCAAACGTGCAATTAGTGAAACGCACGTTCTGCAACGAAACCTCGCCGCCCTCATAACGCAATCGCGTCCCGACGAACGTCACGTCTTTCCAGCGCATGCCGTCCAGGGTCTGCGCAGCTCCCGCAATCGTCAGCCCGGCCACGCGCACACCGTCCGCCATCACCCGTGTCGAAGGCGGCAGCAGAATTTCCGACGTGTCCGGCATCAGCGTCGCATCGATGTAGCTCCCGCGCAGCGCGGCAGAATCCAAGAGCTCGTTTGCAGCAAGCGCCCGCGGCGCGGCCAAGACCACATGCCCGGGGATGTTCAGAGCATGCGGTGCCCGTGTGTCCGGTCCTACGTTCATTTCCGGATTCGCGCTTCCCGCCCCACTCGCAGTCCCATTCTTCGCGCCGCCAGCCACACCCCCGCCAGTTCCTTCCGGCAAAGGCGGCTGCGCGGATCGCAGCTGCGCCAGTTCAATCCGCGCCAGCGTCACATGCTCGATCAATCTCTCGTTATCAGGATGCGTCCGCAGCACGCGGTCCAATTCGCGAACGGTGTGCTCGAAAAAATCTGGTGCGGCCGCTTGCGCCTGCATTCGCGTGGACATCAGGATCGTCGCGGCACGGTCCGTCTGCATTTCCGCCGCCGTGATATTCCCGCCCACTCCTTGCGCCACCGCCTGTTCCAAAGCGTCGGACAACGCCGTCTGCCACGCTGCCACCCCCGGCCTGTCGCTCGGCGGCCTCACATAAAAGTGCGACGCGTCGCTGCCCGCCATCTTCGCCGGATCCAGCAACCGCTTGACTCCTTGCCACACCAGTGTCGCCACTAACGTTGTTGCCAGCGCCACGACTGCTACGCGAACGTAGGTAGGCGCCGGCGCAAGCCCGCTCTTGCGTCTTTCCCAGCGGCGATCCCGCCCGCTCGGCGTGTCCCAAATCCCGAATCCCATCCTGACTCCGCTACCGCCTGCTACTGCCAGTCATTCTAGCCCAGGCCGAGCGCCAGCGCGAACGCCCGCGCTCCCGAAATCCGATCGCCACGCATGCAATGCCTGCGGCCTCGCCTTCGCTAACCGCGCTCGCAGTGTTTCGCAAATTCATCGCGCAAGAAGTTCACTAGGTCACGATGATCCGCGAACACATTCCCCATTTGTTCCGCAATCGAAGCATCGTCCGTACGCCGCGCAAAAGCATCCGGTGAAAGGTATACCGCAGCGATCTTCTCCCGCCCGTTCGCCAACACCGGCAACGAGCCAGGCGGCACAGAAAATCCGCCCGCCGACGACCGCTGCTCGCTCCCCGGGCTGCACGCGATGATTTCACGCGCCAGTTCGCGCGGCGAAGTGCGGTGCGTAACATATTCCCGGTAAGTCACCACGCACGAGCTCGACTGCCCACGCGGATCCGCTAACGTGCCTGAGTTCCTCTCTCGCGCGTCACCCGCCATGAGCGATCCAGGCGCCAGCGCGTGCCAGTAAGTCGCCGCCGGGTGCTCGAATCCCCAATCAATCGAAATCCAGCGCGGCCACCACGGCTGCCAATCAATTTCTTCCCCGCGCGCCGTATGCCGCCCCGAATCAAAACGATCGAAATACTGTCCCGCAAACACTTCCCAATCCCCGTCGAAAAACGCCCGCTTCAAATTTGTCGGCAGCGCCAGCAATGTCTTCTGATAGTTCTTATCCGCGGCGTAGATCGGGTTATCGAAAAACCGCGCCGGAATAAAATCGTAGTCCTTGGCGTTATATTCCTCGGGACGCTCCATTCCCGGCGTAGCCTGCCTGTCAATCCGCAGCGCTTTCACCCACGCATGCCGGATATTTTCCGGATTCGTCGCGCCCGCCATGCACGGATACGTGCCCGGCACCGGGCAACGATTTCAACTCGTCAAAAATTGCCTTTGCCGCAAAGTAAAGAGCGTCAGCTCATCAATCCCAATAAACAAATACTCCGCGCGCTGGTATTGATACACATCATGCTCGCTCGCGCAGTATCCAAAGCGCGTCGTCGAACCGTTGGTCCATTCCACCAAGTGCTTCGATTCATGAAACGCCACATACAACTCGCGCGCCACGTCGCGTCGAAAATAATGCAGCAACGAACCTTCCAGTTCCGGAAACGTCCGGCGCAAAAGCAAAGTGTTCACGTTGGGATGGTCAAGTGCTTGAACCACCACTTCCATCAGCAGCGCTTTCGATTTTCCAGGTCCGGCCGCCCCGCCGAACAATCGGTATTTCGCCGGGGACGCATGAAACTGGCGCTGCTTAGGAACCGGCTTGTAGTTCAGGGTGTAGTTACGCGATTTGCTATCGTTGCCGCCCGCCGCATCAACTCCAGCGTCCACCGTACCAGTCTCGCGGCCACCGGCACCGTCGCTGCGGGCAGCTCTGGCTTGCTCGAGGAACCATCCCTTCACTCCAAGTGTGCTCTCTGCCATGAACAGTTGCGCCGAGTTCCGCGCCGCATCTCAAGCGCGCGGTCACGCGAGGGTCCGAATTTTTTCCCCGACGTAAAATGCAGCCGCCCCACTCAGAAACGCCGCAGCGATCGCCGCGTGATGCCCGCTCAGCACCGCTCCCAAGACCAGCGCTCCGATCCCACCCAGCTGTACCACGTATCCAATGGTCGTCTTGCTCGCGCTCATGAATGCTCCTTTGAAGAACTTCGCATCGCGATTCTGCAGCTACCGCCCTTCCCTCTTCGCTCTCGCTTTATTCCGTGCGAACCGGCCGCGGCACACTGTGAATCAGCCGCACAAACTGCGACGCTTCAGAGCCATCGCTGTCCCCGCGGTTTTCTGCGGCTCCAGTCAATGCGCCAATTCTTTCAGTACGTCGCACAACAGCTTCGCGGCAGCCACCCCTACGGCCCCTTGTTCTTTATTCCGGCTCAGCTTCTCCGCAACGCCCGAATACATCGCCGCCAGCTTCGATTCATTCAGCCCGCGTTCACGCAGCGCTTCCGCCCGCTTCAAGCGTTTCTTGCGATTGTCCGGGTCCTCGCAAATCATTACTGCCAGCTCCGCGACCGACATCACAACCTCGTGCGCGCCTCCGACGCCCCCCTCTTGCGGGCTAGGCGGCGCAGGACTCCCGGATAATCTCCGAGTCAGCTCATCCTCTGCGCTCCGCCGCGCTTCACCCGTGTTCGCTGGTCCAACGGTTCTTGCACACGCCGCAGCTTTCGCCACCTCGTTTACCTTCTTACCAGCCTGTTTCGACGTCACCGGCGAACCTCCGCGCTGTCCGCACTTCACAGGATCCGCCACTGCGCCGCGCGCCTCATTCGATGTTTGCATTCCACTCACAATTGACCCCGTGACGAATTCAGAGCCTCCCACTTTTCTACGTGGGAGCGTGACACGCGCGTGCCGGGTCCAGTTCGAGCCGCTCGGGCGTCGTCGTTGTCGCCACAGCGTTGCGCATGTCCCACGCAGGTGAACGCCTTTTGCTGCTCTTTTTCTGGGGTTTGAGTGCGTTCCGGATTAGATCCGACTGCCGAATCCTTTCAAGCTCCAGCATCCCCAGCAGCGCTCCGTGCAAACCGTCGCGATGCTCCGTGCACAATCTTCCGCGCCGCGCAGCCGGCCGCGCGCACCGCGTCCAGGCACTCTGGGAAGATTGCGAGCGCACGAAAACCAATGCACACTGACATGAGACGGCTTGGAAAAGTTCACGAGGAAAAAACTGCGGGCCACCGGCAACAGCGCAGCGCCAGTCTTATTGGGACGGAGGCGGGCTGGGCGGATTATCCGCCTTAATTTCGATAATTACCTTGCAGTCGCGGGGCGGCGATTTCTCGCCGTCCGGCATCTGCGCTGATACTCCGATGCGATGCCTGCCTATCGCGAACCACATCCGCGGGCTGGTAGCCGAAATCCCCTTCATCAATCCTTGCGCGTGCTGCGGCGCTGGAATCGAAAACAGCAGGTACGGCTTCTCGCCCGAAATATCGTACACGTTGAATTTCTGCACGCACGCCTTCGTTACTTTCGCTGTGCATGCCGGCGTTTTCGTGAAATCGTAATCAAACTGGACGGTCATGCTGTGCAGCGCCGATCCCGTCGCGGACGGGTCCGTTCCCTGCTGCGTGCCGCCCTGTTGCGGGCCCGAAGTTTGCGGCGCGGCGCTCGATTGGCTCGCCGTCGCCTGCTGGCGCCGGCTTCCACCGTATGACGCTGCATAATTCGTCGCACCGGCGCTCGCAACCGCGCCGCCAATGAAAAATCCCCGCCCCGGCGACAGCAACGCGATCGCGAGAACGGCGGCGTATCCGCGCCAATCGATCAACGATCATTCTCCCCGGCAACAGCCATTTCGCGTTTATCAAGCGGCGCGGTCATAACCAACACGTTATCATCACAAACATGCCCGCCGGAAGCGTCAAGCCGAAAGCATTTCTCTAGCGCTAACAGCGCGGGTCGCCCGCTCGAGCTGATCCCAGAATTTGCACCGTCACACCCGACCCGCCAGAAATCGCGATCACCTTCGCTCGCACGAAGTTCGCGCGCACTCCGGTAGCCACCAGATTATCTCCCGCGGTCAGCGTGGAGCTCATGTTGGCAGCGCCCGTGGGCCCAGCGTACTGTGCGTCCACGTCGTTGATCGCTGTTTGCAGTTGGATGTTCACGGACGTCGGAGCTGTGGCGAAACTGATCTGCCGGCGGATCGTGCGGCCGTTTTCCGGAAATCCTGCGTAACGCGGCGGCGCAAACTGCTGGCTCGCCTGCCCCGCTGCCGGTGCTTCAGCGTTGAAAGCCAGGGCAACATCACCGCGAAAAATCGAGTAAGGAGGGACCTGCGCATTATAGTTCGGCATCTTCGGGCGTCCCTAGAAGGATCTGCGTTTCTAACTGCCGGTGCAGCAAATGCAGCGTGGATGCAATTACAATTCGTCAAAATACGAAAGTGTGCCTCCGTTCAGCGCACGTTCGCATTCGCAAAAACTCGAACACGCCTGCGCATCACCAGGCACACCACGACTAGTGCCTAAACGATGTGGAAAGAGGAGGGTTCCTACAAACTCGCCGTTGGAAGCGGCGTTCGAGTCACTTACTGCGCTCTACACTTTTCGAGGTTAACGAATAAGTTTTTACCCGCATTTTACAATTCTGTCAAGTCGTTGTGTGTGTATACAAAAATAATCCAAGGCGAGTGCGCGTCCGAGAAATGGATCCGCGCAACAAAGAAAAACATACGGAGTTGATAGGTAACAACTTGTGCGCCGCGAAGCTCAGGCGCGTCACGCACCCCGTCCTGAATCAACTCGTTCCGCGCTCGCAACCACCTCCTACTGCGGTTTCTGAGGCTCGGAATTCTGCGCCGGCGCAGGTGCTGCCGCACCGCCCGCTGCCGCAGGCTGTGGCCTCAAAGCAAAATCCACTCCCCGCGCCGCGTTTTCATTCACCGTTCGTTGCAGGTCCACTCGGCTCTCATCCACCGCATTGTCACCGCCGTACGAAGTGACGTAATGCAGTTTCCCATCCGCCAGCCAGTAATCGCTCACCGCAAAACTCGAGCCGTCCTTCAGGTACAGCAAAACGTACGTTTGCTGCGGCGCTGAATCCGTCCGCAATTCCTCGGTCCCTCCAGAGGAATCCGCCGCCGCCTCTGCGCCGCCAGACCCCGGCGCCGCCACCACGTACGAATCAGGGTTATCCGGCGACGTTACGTTCCCCGAACCTTCCGCCGCCTCATCGGTCCAGCCCGACCCGTAGCCGCCCGAAGTAGCGCCGAAATATCCCGGTCCTCCGCCGAACCCATACCCAAATCCATACCCGAAGCATCCCCAGAAGGGATTGCACGGCCCGAAACCACCGAACCCGAACCCAAACCCACCGTAATACGGGTTGAAACCAAAAAATGGATAATACGGGTAGTAAGGATATCCCGGCCGAATGGGCTGAAATGGATGCTCCGCAGCGGCAACCACCGCCGTGCGATGTGCCGTCGTCAAGGGCGCGCGCGTTGTAGTCGCGATCGGCACGAATGGCCGCGACCCGTTCACGTTCGCAGGGCCGTAATAATTTACGCGTCCCGCCGCGGACATTCCCGCATGTGGCGGCTCCTGCCAGGTGTTATTTCCTGCCGCAAAACGCTCGGGAGTCACGCTCGATTCCGACTTGATATTCCCCGCCGGCATCGCACTCGCTCCCTTCGACGACGCAGCCGAACTAGCCGAGCCGCTGTGGAACGGATTCCACCAATGCCCGCCGCTACTTCCAGCGCTTCCGCCACTTGCGTGCGAGCCGCTGCTGTTCGACGACGGCGCGCTGCCTCCCCCGCCGCCAAAACCACCGCCCGAGCTGCCGTGTGACCCGCCGCCTCCACCTCCACCATGAGAACCGCCACCGCCGCCACCACCACCGCCATGCTGCGCGAATGTCGGAACAGGTGCCAGCGCCAGCGCGCAGAGAAACACCAAAGGCGCACCAAATTTCAGATGTGTCGGTCCCTGTGTAGGAAAGCGCGACGCGTGAACTTCTTCTGCCGCGTGAAGCTGCTGAGAGGTCTCGTTCATGTTGTATCCCTCCACCCGACTGGGCGACTGAAGGGTGATACCACTTCTTCCGCTGATTCTTCGTCATTCTACACGAATCGACCCGCCCCCGCTCCTATTGATTACTTCAAGTTACAATCATTTTACAAATCGCCCGCCGCCCCAACCTTCGGCCCGCCCCGCACAATGACGTTATACTGTTTCCGATGATTCCTTTTCTCCACGTCGCCGGCTTCGCGATTCCCACCTTCGGCCTCATGGTCGCCTGCGCAATGCTCGCCGCGTATTTCCTGCTGCGCGCCGACCTAGTCCGTCGCGGCATCGCCGACAAAAGTTCCGGCGAAGCCGAAGCTCTTATTTCATTTCCGTGCCTCGCCGGCTTCGCCGGCGCCAAGTTGTACCATTTGCTCGAATCACCGGCTGAATTTTTCGCAGATCCAAAGCGCCTGCTGTTCAGCCCCTATGGATTCGCTTGGTTTGGCGGCCTCCTCGCCGGATTTGCCACTTTTGCTTTCGTCGCCTGGCGCATCACCAAACACAGCGCCGCGCCCGGTCATCCTGTCTCTCTCCTCACAATCTTCGATGCCGGCTCTCCCGCCGCCGCCGTCGGCTACGGGATTGGCCGCATCGGCTGCCTTCTTTCTGGCGACGGTGACTACGGGATTCCGACCTCCCTACCTTGGGGCATGAGCTTTCCAAACGGCCTCGTTCCCACCGTCGAGCGTGTTCACCCCACTCCACTCTACGAATTCATCGTCGCCTGCGGCATAGCCTGGTGGCTCTGGCGGATCGGTACGCCAGGTATCAGCACGCCAGGTCATTTAGAATCCACCTCGCCGGCCGACGCGCGGTCCACCGCCGCTTCCGGCAGACGGCCCGGTGAAGTCTTTGCAGCCTATCTGATCCTCACTGGCGTCGCTCGCTTCCTCGTCGAGTTCATCCGCATCAATCCCCGCTCCTTCCTGGGAATGTCCAACGCGCAAACTGCCGCGGCTGCCTCAGTGCTCGTCGGAATGATTTTGTGGAGATGGGTTTGTAAACGGAAGGCAAGCGCCTAACACAAAATCTCAGCTGAAATCCTCGGCGATAAGCAAAGATCCTTTACGCCACGCAGGGAACGGGCGTTTCCAATCCTGCTTTGCCCATGCGAATCGCCAGCAATCCATTCGAAAGCACCGCGACGCTCCGCCCCGGATCCACCTTCGCTCGCAGCGCCACCACGCAGAACGGCCGCGGCGCACGCAAAATAGGGGCACGGCGCTCCGCATCACGCTCGTCGTTTTGCGTCCGCGGACTTCCACTCTGACTATCGTCGTCGCGCGGATCGCAGCACTCGCGTGAGCGGATAGTCTCTCCCCGTCGGAACTTTCGCTGCTGCGCGTATCCTCTCCAAAGTCCTCGATGATGTAATCGCCGAAATCTTCCTGCGCGTCCTCTCGCGGGCTTGGGCCCACATAACCAGCGATCAACAACCAGCATTCATCCACCGCGACCGTAATCTCCATGCCAGCGCAACCCGGCACACTGGCCAACGCGTACAGATTTCCGCCCGACTCTTCAAAATCCACGGAAATCTTCGCGAACAAATCGTCCTCTGCCGCCTTCCAGTCCTCCCGGTCGCTTCCCTCTTGCGCGCCTCGCACAATGCAACGCTGAAACGCGCGTCGCGATACTTCGTCATACACCGCCAGCAGGCAATCCGACATATCGCGCAGCGGAATCTGCTCGTGCAACATCTCGTCGCTCTTTTGAAGGACGGCTCGCACCACCGCTTCCCGGAATTTCGTTGCACGCTTCATCGCCGTCGTTCCTATAAAGCCGCCATCACTTACCCAGACTTCCGAAGCCCGGGAATACGCTCTCGTGCCGCAATCGCGATCAATGTGACGGCGCTTTGCCCGCCAACGAGAGTACCCGTTCGTCGGCGCCGCTGCGCCGGTTCGGCACCAAGTCCTCACCATGCTCGAACCTTTCATTTGTTTGCCGGCCGAATCGTTCGGCGGTTGCAACTTGTTCCGAACCTCCAGATGGCGGCGCTTCGGCGCGCACAATTTCACCACAGGAAATCCCCCTCCGGCTGCGCTCGCCCTCCGGAGCCACAATTGCCTTATCGCTCGTCCGCAAAATACTTTCCGCCTCAGTCTTCAGCATCGGCGGATTCAGCGCACGCTATTCTCGACAGCCGGCAGCCACAGGCAAGTCTCCGACAGCGGCACCGCAATGAACAGATTCCCGCTTTGTTGCGCAACCGGCCACGCGAGATCGTATCCGGTACCGTCGGGAAGCTTCTCAGTCGCCAATGTCAGTGGGAATCGGATCGTGCGCAGAACCGTGTCTGCCTCACGGACAGTCTTGACCGAATGTGATTCCCATCCGGAGCGCGCCAGCCCCTTCAATGTGGATTCAGTGCTTGCGGTGGAGGTCCCGACAACTAAGATTCGTACAGCAGCGGCGGACATGTTGGCCCCTTTGGGGAAGGGGAACGTGCGCTTCAGACCCGAATGCGACCCACTCGGACTTTCCGTATCCGCTCTATCTTGCGCTTTCCCGCTCGCCTGCCACGCACGCCCCGTGACCACGACCGGCCCAACTCCGTGCCTCGCTGCAATATCTCGCCAGCCAAAGTACAGATCCCAACCTTTCCTGGCACGGTTCCCACCCCGCCAGAGTCGCGCGCGGAGCTTTTCAGGGCGTGCGGTGTGACAGCTGCCGCGCGCGATCGTTGCGAGGCGAGTAACCAGTTCCGCGAAATCCCATTTAGTTCATCGGGAGATGCGCCGCAGAACGCTCTATACAACTACCCCTTCCAGCTAGGCCCGGAAATGTACCCCGCCGCCAAAACTGTGACAATTCGCAACATTACTGCTTTTGTCTTACGGCACTTACGGATCCTCCCCAAGCCTCCTTGCCCAACATTTCGCTGTTATTCTTGATACGCTAATACCATAGCAGTAGTTTCGCACTTCTACTAAGTTTGACGCGTCCCCGTCCTGGGCGTGGGCAGTTTGCACGGCAACAGATCGGCGCTTTGTAGTCTCCAACTCCGCTCCGTGCGGAGTGTCTAGCCGTCAGCCAAATGGACCAACATCGCCCAAAAACTTCGAAGCGGCTCTCAGCCTCTCCCTCTCGCGGGAGTTATCCCAGCAACGATTCCCTCCCCAATTCCCGCTCCGACGATATCCTTTCCAAATCGGACCCCGCCGTGCCACAACGGGAACCGCGCAGCGCACGCGGCGACCCTCTGCTCCCCTTCGTCGCCCTCGTTAAGACCTTTAACGAATTTCTATTCGAACTCGACGCCGACGGTAAGTTCCTAAGCATCTGGACCTCCAATGAGGCTCTCCTCCGCGAACGCCGCGCCGAATTTCTCGGTCGCCGCGCTCTCGAAGTTTTAGGCGAAGAGATTTTCCATCCTTTCTCCGAGCTTTTCCGCAGGGTTATCAAGCAAGATGCCTGCGAAGATATCGAATTCCCCGTCGATTTCCCCACGGGCCGGCGCTGGTTTCATGCCCGGGTTTCCGCCGTCGGCCGCGGCGCAAGAAAATCTCATTCCGTCTGCCTTCTCGCGCGATATCACCCAGCGCCGGCTCGCCGAGGAGGCCCTCCGTCAACAAGAGGCGCTTCTAAAGCATGCCGAGCAAGTCACCGGCACGGGCTGCTCCGAATACGACGTTCGCACCGGCAAGCGCATCTGGTCGCGCCAACTTTTCCGCATCTACGGTTTCAATCCCAAGGACGGCGTTCCCAGCCTCGAAGCCAGGTTCGCCATGATTCATCCCGAACGACCGCGAGCGATTTCGCGGCGACCTTCTATCGGCAATTCAGTCTTGCTCTCCGTTCGAATCCGAAGCCCGCTACAATTTAACGGACGGGCGCGAGCGTATTATATTTGTTCGCGGCATTACCCTCCCGGACGAGTCCGGAAAAACCGCGCGACTACTTGCCGTCGTCCAGGATGTTACCGAAATTCGCCGCGCCGAGGCCCAGACCCGCGAGCGCGAATCACTCCTCGCTCAAGCCGAGCAACTCGCCGGCCTCGGCGGCTGGGAATTCGACGTTGCACAGCACATCTTCACCTGGGCAGCGCAAATGTACCGCATGCTCGGACTTCCCCCGAACGATCAGCCGTTGCAGCTCGCCCAAGCCTGCGCTTTGTTTCATCCCGACGACCGCGCGCGCGTCACGTAAGAAGTCGCCGCCCTTATCAAATACAAGCGTCCGCTCGAAAACGAAGTGCGCTTCGTCCTGTCCGACGCGCAAGCCCGCGTCTTCCACTCCCGCGCCGTTCCCATTACCAACGACTCCGGCAGTGTCGTCCGCATCGTCGGCACGTCTCAGGACGTCACCGCCCAGAAGTCGGCTCAAGATCGCTTGCGAAAAAGCGAATCGCTTCTCGCGCAAGCCGAAGAGATCGCCAAGCTGGGCAGCTGGGAAATGGATACCGTCAATTCCACCATGACTTGCTCCGCCGAGTTCTTCCGCATGCTCGGCCTCGAACCCCTCACCGGCGCGATTCCGGTAGAAGACGTTTGGTCCTTGGTGCGCTTCGAGGATGCTGCCGCGGCAAAACAAGCCCCAAAAACCGCCATCGTCACGCACGCACCCCTTGAGCATTTCGCGCGTTACATCATGGCGGACGGCCGGACCCGCGCCTTGCATACTCGCGCCATCCCCCTCGCCGACGCTTCCGGCCAAGTCACCGGTTTCGTCGGCTTCCATCACGACATCACCGAACAAAAGCGCGTCGAGGACGACCTGCGCCGCCTTTCTCGCGAACTCTTGACCCTGCGTACTGAAGAACAACGCCGCGTGGCCCGCGAACTTCACGAAACGACATCGCAAACTCTGACTGCGCTTAAAATGACTCTCAAGCAGATCGAGGATTCACTTCCTCAAGACGATCGGCGCGCCCGCGAACTCGCAAAATCTTCCCGTACGCTCACCAGCGACGCCATCCGCGAGGTACGCACCCTTTCCTCGCTCTTGCATCCGCCAGTAATGGACGAGGCCGGGCTCACCGTCGGTCTCAGTTCCTACGTTCGCCTCTTCTCGGAGCGCAGCGGCGTCGCGGTCGATTTCGACATCCCCGACAACTTCCAGCACCTTCCCAAGGAACTAGAGCTCGCCCTGTTCTGCGTCGCGCAAGAATCACTCGCGAACGTCCACCGCCACCCCAAGGCGCGTGCGGTAGAAATTTCCACTGTCCGCACGGCGGAACAAGTCAGCCTTGCCGTCCGCGACGACGGCATTGGCATGGCCCTGCCTTCGCGCACCGATCGTAGAAATTCTCTTCTCGGCATCGGAATTGCCGGCATGCGCGAGCGCGTCAATCAACTCCAGGGCGAGTTCCATATTCACAGCTCCCCCGGCAAGGGCACCACTATCCAGGTGACTTTGCCGCTGATCGTCGAAGAGAGGTCCGAGTGAAGTCCCGCCGCCCATTTTGCCCGCGCCGTGTCCACGCCCGCGCCACTTGCTCTTCGCAAACCGTTCCCCGCCAATGCACCTATCTTCTAAGGAGAATCTCATGACTGAAGAATCGCCAATTCCCAGACCGTACCGCATCCTCGTCGCCGATGATCATGCCGTCGTGCGCCGCGGCGTGCGCGCCTTGCTGGAATCCCAGCCGGGCCCCGAAGTCTGTTGCGAAGCCGCCACCGGGCTCGAGGCGGTCGAGCATATCAATAAAACCAAACCTGGGCCTGCTCGATCTCACCATGCCCGAAATGAACAGACTGGAAGCTGCCCGAGCCATTCGCGAAGAATCGCCCGATACAGACGTCCTGATTCTCACCATGCATTTCTCCGAGGACGTCGCCTGCGCAGTCCTGCGCAGCGGCGCTCGCGGCTACGTGCTCAAATCAGACGCCGACTCCGAACTCGCCGCCGCCGTGCGCCACGCCCAACAGCACAAGCCGTTCTTCACCGGACGTCTGGCCATGACCATGGTCGAAAGCTTCGTCAACGAGCAGCGTGAGGGCGGGCCCAGCACCGATCATCCCCTGCCCGGCTGCCCGCTCGCCGCCCGAGAACTCGGAATCGTCCAACTGCTCGCTACCGGAAAAATAAGCAAGGAAGTCGCGGCCACCGTCGGCATCTCCACGCGCACCGTCGAAAGCCACCGCAATCACATCATGAAAAAAATGAATTTCTCCAGCTTCAGCGAACGAATGCGCTTCGCCATCCGCAACCACCTAGTCGAGCCGTAGCCGTTGCTGTTGAATTTGTAGCGGCCAGCTTTAGCTGGGTGCCTTTGACCTTGACTTGGCCTTCGTAGCGGCGCACTTCAGGGCGCCATCGATCTAATGGCAACAATCGATGGCGCCCTGAAGTGCGTTATTCGCGCTAACGCAACCTCTAACTCGCTGGAGCAGCGTCGGAAGTCGCAGGAAAACTGTCCGCCCG
>Ga0209655_10000247_pt1 | contig 20903 bp, 17 predicted proteins | sample BogFormECP03_OM2_FD_188236 | JGI IMG/M metagenome (GOLD analysis project Ga0209655, IMG submission 188236) | Bog forest soil microbial communities from Calvert Island, British Columbia, Canada - ECP03_OM2 (SPAdes) (version 2) | ecosystem: Environmental > Aquatic > Freshwater > Wetlands > Bog ...
GACTCAGTAGCCGATTGGGCTGGGCCGCCGATCCCGATCGCCGCCGACTTGCCGGACCGCACGGCCGGCGTGAGCTATCAGCCGGGCACGACGGCCAAGCGGCTGACCCAGATCGGCGCCGCGGTGAGCGGTGACGGGGAGAGCCTGACCGTGACGCCGCCGAGTTGGCGGCCCGACCTGCTGCAGCCGGCCGACCTGGTCGAGGAGGTGCTGCGGCTGGAGGGGCTGGAAGTCATCCCGTCGGTGCTTCCGTCGGCGCCGGCCGGGCGGGGACTGTCGTCCGGCCAACGGCGTCGCCGTGCGGTCGGCAAGTCGCTGGCGCTGTCGGGTTACGTGGAGGTGCTGCCGACGCCGTTTCTTCCCGCCGGCGTTTTCGACGCCTGGGGCCTTCCCGCCGACGACGAACGCCGTCACACCACCCAGGTGCTCAACCCGCTGGAGGCCGACCGGCCGCATTTGGCCACCACGCTGCTGCCGGGTCTGTTGGAGGCGTTGGCGCGCAACGTGTCCCGCGGCATCGTCGACGTCGCGCTGTTCGCCATCGCGCAGGTGGTGCAGCCGACTGAGCAGACCAAGAGCGTCGGGCTGATCCCGGTGCAGCGACGTCCCACCGACGAGGAAATCGCCCTGCTCGACGCGTCGCTGCCGCGCCAACCCCAGCACGTCGCCGCGGTGTTGACCGGGCTCAGGGAGCTGCGCGGCCCCTGGGGTGAGGGCCGACGAGCCGAAGCGGCCGACGCGTTCGAGGCGGTCCGGACCATCGCTGCCGCCAGCGGCATTGAGGTGCTGCTGCGCGCGGCACAGTATCTGCCGTGGCATCCGGGCCGGTGCGCCGAAGTTCTCGTCGGCGACGTCGTCATCGGCCACGCCGGCCAACTGCACCCCGCGGTGATCGAGCGCTCCGGCCTGCCCAACGGCACCTGCGCGGTCGAGCTCAACCTCGACGCCATGCCGATTTCCGCGGCGTTGCCGGCGCCGCGGGTTTCACCGTTTCCCGCGGTATTCCAAGACGTCAGCCTGGTGGTGGACGCGGATGTCGCCGCGCAAACGGTGGAAGACGCGATCCGCGACGGTGCCGGGGAGCTGTTGGAGGAAGTCCGACTGTTCGACGTTTATACCGGCCCGCAGCTCGGGGAAAGTCGTAGGTCGCTGACGTTCGCGCTGCGGTTCCGTGCGGCGGACCGCACGCTCACCGAAGACGAGGCCAGCGCGGCCCGGGACGCCGCAGTACGAAGTGCTGCCGAGCGGGTCGGCGCGGTGCTGCGCAGCTGAAATTCTCGACAAAGAATGAATTTGCAAGCGAATGCATAGTCATGCAACGATGGGCAGCATGACCCAGGGGATACGGGTGGCGGTGGCCGGCGCCAGCGGCTACGCGGGCGGCGAGGTTCTGCGGCTGCTGCTCGGGCACCCGGCTTACCACGATGGGCGGCTGACGATCGGCGCGGTGACCGCTGCCGCCAGCGTGGGCAGCACCCTCGCCGAGCACCATCCGCACCTGTTACCGCTGGCTGGGCGGGTGCTGGAGCCGACGGAGGTTGACGTCCTGGACGGCCACGACGTGGTTTTCCTCGCGCTTCCGCACGGCCGCTCGGCGACGTTGGCACAACAGCTCAGCCCGCAGACCCTGGTGGTCGACTGCGGTGCGGATTTCCGTCTAGTCGACGCCAGCGTGTGGGAGCGCTTCTACGGCTCCGAACACGCCGGCACCTGGCCTTACGGGCTACCTGAGCTGCCCGGGGCGCGGGACGCGCTGCGGGGCGCCCGGCGCATCGCGGTACCGGGCTGCTATCCGACGGCCGCGCTGTTGGCGCTTTTTCCGGCGCTGGTCGCCGACCTCGTCGATCCCGCCGTCACCGTCGTCGCGGTCAGCGGCACCTCTGGCGCCGGCCGCGCCGCGAAGACCGACCTGCTCGGTTCGGAGGTCATCGGTTCGGCGCGGGCCTACAACATCGCCGGCGCACACCGGCACACTCCCGAAATCGTCCAGGGGCTGAAGCAGGCTACCGACCGGGATGTCACCGTATCGTTCACGCCGGTGCTCATCCCGACCTCGCGCGGAATCCTGGCGACGTGTACTGCCCGTACCCGGTCACCGTTGTCGCAGTTGCGCGCGGCCTACGAAAAGGCTTACCACGCTGAGCCGTTCGTTCACCTTCTGCCTGAAGGACAGCTGCCGCGTACCGGCTCGGTGATCGGCAGCAACGCCGCGCACATCGCGGTCGCGGTCGACGAGGACGCGTCCACCTTCATTGCCATCGCGGCGATCGACAATCTGGTCAAGGGCACCGGCGGCGCCGCCGTCCAGTCGATGAACCTGGCGCTGGGTTGGCCGGAGACCGAAGGCCTTTCGGTGGTCGGGGTGGCGCCGTGACCGACCTGACCGATGCGGCCCCTCTGGTGCGTGCTCAGGGAGTGACCGCCCCGGCCGGTTTCCGCGCCGCCGGGATCGCCGCCGGCATCAAAGCCTCGGGTGCATTTGACCTGGCGCTGGTGTTCAACGAGGGCCCGGACTTCGCGGCCGCCGGCGTGTTCACCCGCAATCAGGTCAAGGCGGCACCCGTGCTGTGGACACAGCAGGTGCTGACGACCGGGCGGCTGCGGGCGGTGATCCTGAACTCCGGCGGCGCCAACGCGTGCACCGGCCCGGGCGGCTTCGCCGACACTCATGCCACCGCCGAAGCAGTTGCGGCCGCGTTGTCGGGCTGGGGCACCGAGACCGGTGCGATCGAAGTCGCGGTGTGTTCCACCGGGTTGATCGGCGACCGGCTGCCGATGGACAAGGTTCTCGCCGGCGTCGGTCACGTCGTGCATGAGATGGCCGGAGGGCTGACTGGCGGAGAAGAGGCCGCGCGGGCCATCATGACCACCGACACCGTCCCCAAACAGGTTGCGCTGCACCATCCGGACAAGTGGACCGTTGGCGGCATGGCCAAGGGCGCGGGGATGCTGGCGCCGTCGCTGGCGACCATGCTGTGCGTGCTCACCACCGATGCGGTGGTGGAATCCGGTGCGCTGGAAGACGCGCTGCGGCGGGCCACTACGCGGACGTTCGATCGCCTCGACGTCGACGGCAGCTGCTCGACCAACGACACGTTGCTGCTGCTCGCGTCGGGTGCAAGCGAGATCGCGCCATCTCAGGCCGATCTCGACGATGCGGTGCTGCGGGTCTGTGATGACTTGTGCGCGCAGCTGCAGGCTGACGCCGAAGGCGTCACCAAACGGGTCACCGTGACCGTGACGGGCGCCGCCACCGAGGACGACGCGCTCACCGTCGCGCGAGTGATCGCGCGCGACAGCCTGGTCAAGACCGCGTTGTTCGGTTCCGATCCGAACTGGGGCCGGGTGCTGGCGGCAGTCGGCATGGCGCCGTTCAGCCTGGACCCGGACCGAATCACGGTGTCATTCAATGGTTCTGCGGTATGCGTCGACGGAGTCGGCGCGCCGGGCGCACGCCAGGTGGACCTGTCCGGCGAGGAGATCGACGTGCTCGTCGACCTCAAGATGGGCAGCAACCAGGCAGCTATCCGCACCACCGACTTGTCGCACGCCTATGTCGAAGAGAATTCGGCTTACAGCTCATGACCACTAGCGCACTGTCGACCGAGGCTAAGGCTCATGTGCTGGCCGAAGCCCTGCCCTGGCTCAAGCAGTTGCACGGCAAGATCGTGGTGATCAAATACGGCGGCAACGCGATGATCGACGACACGCTGCGATGCGCCTTCGCCGCCGACATGGCGTTCTTGCGTAATTGTGGGATCCACCCGGTAGTCGTGCATGGCGGCGGCCCACAGATCAGCGCCATGCTGCACCGGCTCGGCATCCCCGGCGACTTCAGGGGCGGATTCCGGGTGACAACACCGGAAGTGCTCGACGTGGCGCGGATGGTGTTGTTCGGTCAGGTGGGCCGCGAGTTGGTCAACCTGATCAACGTGCACGGGCCCTACGCGGTCGGCATCACCGGCGAGGACGCGCAGCTGTTCACCGCGGTGCGGCGCAGCGTCACGGTCGACGGCGTACCCACCGACATCGGATTGGTGGGAAACGTTGAGCATGTCAACACCGCCGCCGTTCTGGACCTCATCGCCGCGCAACGTATTCCGGTGGTCTCGACACTGGCGCCGGACAGCGACGGCGTCGTACACAATATCAACGCCGACACCGCAGCGGCGGCGTTGGCCGAGGCGCTGGGAGCTGAAAAGCTGTTGATGCTGACCGATGTCGACGGCCTGTACACCCGGTGGCCCGACCGCGATTCACTGGTCACCGAAATCGACATGGCGACATTGGCGCAGCTGCTGCCGACGCTGGAGACCGGGATGATCCCCAAGATCGAGGCGTGTCTGCGCGCTGTCGGCGGCGGCGTGCCCAGCGCGCACATCATCGACGGCCGCATCGAGCATTGCGTGCTGGTCGAATTGTTCACTGACGAGGGCACCGGCACGAAGGTGGTGGGTGCGTGACGCGCGCCGGCGACGATGCAGAGCGGAGCGATGGGGAGGAGCGGCGCCGATGACCCAGACGGCGGAGATGCAGCAGCGGTGGTCCGCGGTGATGATGAACAACTACGGCGTCCCGCAGGTGGCACTGGCCAGCGGAGACGGTGCCGTGGTCACCGATGTGGACGGGAAGTCCTACCTGGATCTGCTTGGCGGCATTGCCGTTAACGTCCTGGGGCACCGTCACCCAGCCGTGATCGACGCCGTCACGCGGCAAATGTCGACGCTGGGGCACACCTCTAATCTGTATGCCGCCGAACCGGGCATCGCGCTGGCCGAAGCGCTGGTCGGCTTGCTCGGCTGCGACGCGGAGGCGCGGGTGTTCTTCTGCAACTCCGGCACCGAGGCCAACGAGCTGGCGTTCAAACTCTCCCGGCTGACCGGACGCACGAAACTGGTTGCCGCCCAGGAAGCTTTTCATGGCAGAACGATGGGCTCGCTGGCGCTGACCGGCCAACCAACCAAGCAGGCACCGTTTGCACCGCTGCCCGGTGACGTCACACATGTGCCATACGGCGACACCGAGGCCCTGGACGCTGCGGTCGGCGATGACACCGCCGCCGTGTTCCTCGAGCCGATCATGGGGGAGAGCGGTGTTGTCGTCCCGCCCGACGGCTACCTCGCGGCGGCCCGCGACATCACCGCCCGCCATGGCGCGCTGTTGGTTCTCGACGAGGTGCAGACCGGGATGGGCCGCACCGGTGCATTTTTCGCCCACCAACACGACGGCATCACTCCAGATGTGGTGACGCTGGCCAAGGGCCTTGGCGGCGGGCTGCCGATCGGGGCGTGCCTGGCGGTCGGCCCGGCCGCGCGGTTGCTCACACCGGGTCTGCACGGCAGCACGTTCGGCGGCAACCCAATCTGCGCGGCAGCGGCTCTGGCGGTGTTACGCGTACTGGCCGGCGAAGATCTGGTCCGGCGCGCCGAAGTGCTCGGAAAGACGTTGCGCCAAGGCATTGAATCGGTTGGTCATCCGCTGATCGACCATGTCCGCGGCCGCGGTTTGTTGTGCGGGGTGGTGCTCAGCGCCCCGGCCGCCAAGGATGTTGAGATGGCCTCTCGCGCCGCCGGTTTCCTGGTCAACGCTGCCGCACCCGACGTCATTCGGTTGGCGCCGCCGCTGATCATCACCGAACACCAGATTGAGACGTTCGTCGCTGCGCTGCCGGGCATTCTGGACACGGCGGAGGGAACCCGATGACACGACACTTCCTGCGCGACGACGACCTGTCGCCCGATGAACAGGCCGAAGTGCTGGCGCTGGCCGCCGAATTGAAGAAGGATCCGTTCAGCCAACGCCCGCTGGAAGGCCCGCGCGGCGTCGCCGTCATCTTCGACAAGAACTCGACTCGCACCCGGTTTTCGTTCGAGGTCGGTATCGCCCAACTCGGTGGGCACGCCGTGGTGGTCGACGGCCGCAACACCCAGCTGGGCCGGGAGGAGACGCTGCAGGACACCGCAAAAGTGTTGTCCCGCTATGTCGATGCCATCGTCTGGCGGACTTACGGGCAGGCCCGGCTGACCGCGATGGCCGAAACCGCGACGGTGCCAATCGTCAACGCGCTCTCCGATCAATTCCACCCCTGTCAGGTGCTCGCCGATCTGCAGACCATCGCCGAGCGCGCCGGATCGCTGCGCGGTTTGCGCATGTCGTACTTCGGTGACGGCGCCAACAACATGGCGCACTCGCTGATGCTCGGCGGTGTTACCGCCGGCATGCACGTAACGGTCGCCGCGCCCGAAGGGTTTGGCCCCGATGGGTCGGTGGTCGCCGCCGCCGAGCGGCGTGCCGCCGAAACCGGCGCGTCGGTCGCCGTCACCACCGACCCCGCAGCTGCCGCATCGGGGGCCGACGTGCTGGTGACCGATACCTGGACGTCGATGGGTCAAGAGGACGACGGGCTGGACCGGGTTCGCCCGTTCCGTTCTTTCCAGCTGAACGCCGGATTGCTTTCGTTGGCCAGCACTGAAACTGTTGTGCTGCATTGCCTTCCGGCGCACCGAGGTCACGAGATCACCGACGACGTGATCGACGGGCCGCACAGCGCGGTGTGGGACGAGGCTGAGAACCGGCTGCATGCGCAAAAGGCGCTGTTGGTGTGGCTTTTGGAGCGCTCGAAATGACGCGCAGTGGCTCGCGGACCGCACCCGAAGTCACCCGCGCCGCACGGCAGGCCCGCATCGTGGCGACCCTCTCGTCGGCCGAGGTGCGCAGCCAAAGTGAGCTGGCCGCGCTGCTGGCCGCCGACGGTATCGAGGTCACCCAGGCCACGCTGTCGCGGGACCTCGAAGAGCTCGGCGCGGTGAAGCTGCGCGGCGCCGACGGCGGTGTCGGCTTCTACATGGTGCCCGAGGACGGCAGTCCGCTGCGCGGGGTGGCCGGTGGCACCGCGCGGCTGTCGCGACTGCTCAGCGAGTTGCTGGTCTCCACCGACGCCAGCGGAAACATCGCAGTGCTGCGCACCCCGCCCGGCGCTGCCGACTACCTGGCCAGCGCCATCGACCGCGCAGCCCTGCCGTACGTCGTCGGGACGATCGCCGGGGATGACACTATTTTCGTTGCGGCCCGCGAGCCGATGAGCGGCGCCGAGCTCGCAACCGTGATCCAAGACCTCAAATAACCAGTCAAACAAGGAGATCAATTCATGTCCGAGCGCGTCATCTTGGCGTATTCCGGCGGTTTGGACACCTCGGTGGCGATCAGCTGGATCGGCAAGGAGACCGGCCGAGAGGTCGTCGCGGTGGCGATCGATCTGGGGCAGGGCGGTGAAGACATGGAGCTGGTACGCCAGCGAGCGCTGGACTGCGGTGCCGTCGAAGCGGTCGTGGTCGACGCCCGCGACGAGTTCGCCGACGGCTACTGTCTGCCCACCATCTTGTCCAACGGTCTGTACATGGACCGCTACCCGTTGGTGTCGGCGATCAGCCGGCCGCTCATCGCCAAGCATCTGGTCGCAGCGGCCCGCGAGCACGGTGGAAGCATCGTCGCGCACGGCTGCACCGGTAAAGGCAACGACCAGGTCCGATTCGAAGTCGGATTCGCTTCGTTGGCACCGGATCTGGAGGTGCTCGCGCCGGTTCGCGACTACGCGTGGACCCGCGAGAAGGCCATCGCCTTCGCCGAAGAGAATGCCATCCCGATCAACGTCTCCAAACGCTCACCGTTCTCGATCGACCAGAACGTGTGGGGCCGCGCGGTGGAAACCGGCTTCCTGGAACACCTGTGGAATGCGCCGACCAAGGACATCTACGCCTACACCGAAGATCCCACCGTCAACTGGAACACCCCCGACGAGGTGATCATCGGATTCGAGCGTGGCGTACCGGTGTCGATCGACGGCAAACCGGTGTCGGTGCTGCAGGCGATCGAGGAACTCAACACCCGCGGCGGGGCCCAAGGAGTTGGGCGGCTCGACGTGGTCGAAGACCGGTTGGTGGGTATCAAGAGCCGCGAAATCTACGAGGCGCCCGGGGCGATGGTGCTGATCACCGCGCACACCGAACTCGAGCACGTAACGCTCGAGCGTGAGCTGGCGCGGTTCAAGCGGCACACCGACCAACGCTGGGCGGAACTGGTTTACGACGGATTGTGGTACTCGCCGTTGAAGACGGCACTGGAGTCTTTCGTCGCCAAAACCCAGGAGCATGTGACCGGTGAGATCCGGCTGGTGTTGCATGGCGGCCACATTGCCGTCAACGGCCGGCGCAGTGCCGAGTCGCTCTACGACTTCAACCTGGCCACTTATGACGAGGGCGACAGCTTCGACCAGTCCAAAGCCAAGGGCTTTGTGTACGTTCACGGCCTGTCGTCGAAGATCGCTGCGGGCCGGGACCTAGCCGCCGATCAACCATGACCACCAACGAAGGATCGCTGTGGGGCGGCAGGTTCGCCGACGGCCCGTCGGATGCACTGGCCGCGCTGAGCAAATCCACCCACTTCGACTGGGTGCTGGCGCCTTACGACATCACCGCGTCCAGGGCGCACACCGTGGTGCTGTTTCAGGCCGGGTTGCTCACCGACGAGCAGCGCGACGGGCTGCTGGCCGGGCTGGACAGCCTCGCCGAGGACGTCGCTGACGGCAGTTTCCTGCCGTTAGTCATCGACGAGGACGTGCATGCCGCGCTCGAACGCGGACTGATCGAGCGGGTCGGGCCCGACCTGGGCGGCCGGCTGCGGGCCGGCCGGTCGCGAAACGATCAGGTGGCCACCCTGTTTCGGATGTGGCTGCGCGACGCGATTCGCCGGGTGGCCGCCGGTGCGCTCGACGTTGTCGGCGCACTGGCCGGGCAGGCCGCGGCTCACCCGAGCGCCATCATGCCCGGAAAGACACACCTGCAGTCGGCTCAGCCGATCCTGCTGGCTCACCATTTACTTGCACACGCCCACCCGTTGCTGCGCGACGTCGACCGGATCGTCGACCTTGACAAGCGCACCGCCGTGTCCCCCTACGGTTCCGGAGCACTGGCCGGTTCGTCGCTGGGCCTCGATCCGGATGCGATCGCCGAACGGCTCGGATTCGCAACCGCGGCGGAGAACTCTGTCGACGCCACTGCGGCAAGGGATTTCGCCGCCGAGGCCGCGTTTGTTTTCGCGATGATCGGCGTCGACCTGTCCCGGCTCGCCGAGGACATCATCATCTGGAGCTCAACCGAATTCGGCTATGTCACCCTGCATGACTCCTGGTCCACCGGCAGTTCGATCATGCCGCAGAAGAAGAATCCCGATATCGCCGAGCTGGCTCGCGGCAAATCCGGTCGGTTGATCGGCAACCTGGCCGGCCTGCTGGCGACCCTGAAAGCTCAGCCGCTGGCGTACAACCGGGATCTACAGGAAGACAAAGAGCCGGTCTTCGACTCGGTCGCGCAATTGGAGCTGGTGCTGCCGGCGATGGCCGGACTGGTGAGCAGTCTGACGTTCGACACGAAGCGGATGGCGGCGCTCGCTCCGGCGGGATACACACTGGCCACTGACATCGCTGAATGGCTTGTGCGCCAGGGCGTGCCGTTTCGGGACGCTCACGAGTCGGCGGGTGCGGCCGTGCGGGTCGCCGAGCAGCGCGGGGTCGGGCTGGAGGAGTTGACCGACGACGAGCTGGTTGCCGTCAGCACCCACCTGACGCCCGAGGTTCGAGACGTGCTCACCATCGACGGGTCGGTCTCGTCGCGCGACGCGCGCGGCGGCACCGCGCCGAGCCGGGTCGCCGTGCAGCTCGACGCGGTTCATGCTGCTGCCGAACGACTTCGGCAGCAGCTGAGCCGGTAGGAGGGCCCGCATGCGGGACCGGAAGCGCTGGCCAGTGCGGTACCCGCCCGGCGAGGCGCTGCTGGCGCTGTATCGGCGCCGCGGCCCGGTAATCAACGCCGGGATCGCGGGACTGGGTTACACGTACCTGCTGGGACCGCAGGCGAACAAGTTCATCTTCGCCAATGCCGATGCGTTGAGCTGGCAGGACGCATTTCAGATTCTGGTCCCGGTCGATGGTCCGACGGCATTGGTGGTTAGCGACGGAGCCGAGCATCGTCGCAGGCGCAGTGTCGTCGCGCCGGCACTCCATCATCGACAGGTCGGCGACTACGTGCCGATCATCGCAGCCAACGCCGACGCGGTGATCGATCGCTGGCAGCCGGGACAGCGAATCGACATCTACGACTCATTACGCGCAGCGGTCCGGCGGAGCATCGCTGAATGTCTTTTTGGCGCCCGAATCGCCGACCATGCCGACTTCCTCGGTGAGCAACTTCAACCGCTGCTTGCGCTGACACATCGGCCACCGCAGCTGATGCGCATCCAGCAGAGGATCGGTTCACCCGGATGGCGACGGGCAATGGCGGCGCGGGCCCGTATCGACAGCTTCGTGGATCGCCAGGTCGCCGACGCACGCATCCATCCCAGGCCCGACGACCGCTTGCTGACCACGCTGATCACCAGCCGCCCTGATGACGGGCAGCCATTGAACCACAACGAGATTCGCGATCAGATCGTTTCGATGATTACCGCCGGCTACGAAACGACAAGCGGCGCACTGGCGTGGGCCATCTACGCACTGCTCAATGTTCCGGACGCCTGGAACAAAGCGGCGGCCGAGGCCGGCCAAGTCTTGGGCACCGGGCCACCGACCGCGCAGAACCTTGAGGCGCTGACTTATCTCGATGGAGTAGTCCAGGAGACGTTGCGGCTGTACACCCCGGGAGTGATCTCGGCACGGAAGGTCAAACGTGATCTTCAGTTCGACGGGCAGCGGATTCGGGCTGGGCGACTGCTGATTTTCAGCCCGTACGTCACCCACCGAATCGGCGATGTCTGGGCCGAGCCTGAAGAGTTTCGTCCCGAGCGGTGGGATCCCGACTCACCGCACTATCGACGGCCAGCGCCTCACGAGTTCATCCCGTTCAGCGCCGGCCTGCATCGGTGTGTGGGATCGGCAATGGCCACCACCGAGATGACGGTGATGTTGGCCCGGCTGGTGGTCAGGACCACGCTGCGACTGCCCGTCCAGCGCATCGGGGCACGCAACTTCGCCGCGCTGCGGCCTTGGCCCGGCTTGACCGTTGAGGTCAGTCAGGTTTCCGCCAGGCGGTAACTATTGCGCGATCAGCGCGAGATGTGAAGGGACCTGGGGAATGTCGGCGGCCGGCAATGGATGGCAGAAGAAATTTCCCTGAACGGCGTCGCTTATTCGATTCCTGGGCAGGCCAAACTGCGAACGTGCTTAGCCCTCGAGCTCATCCGCATTAACTCACGGTGCCGCGGGTCAGCGGATCGATTCGAAGTTTCCAGGGTTGTTGACGCGCAGGTTAATTCCCAAGCTCACTCGACGACGTCCGAAAGTTCCAACCAACGGTTCTCCAGTCCGGCAACGTCTTCTTCGAGCTCGCGCAACTCCTGGGTGAGCCGGGTGATCTCGACGTGGTCGGATTGGTCATGCTCGGCGAGTTCTTCGTGCTTGGCTGCGATCTGGTCGGCCAGCCGCGCCAGCCTGCGGTCGATTGCAGCGATCTCCTTCTGGGCGGCACGCAATTCAGCCCCCGAAATCGCCTGTGGCTCAGCGGCGCTGGGGGCTGGTGCCGAAGCCCGCTGCGCGGTCGTTTCCGTGGCGAGTCTCAGATATTCGTCGACCCCACCGGGCAGGTGTCTCAGTCGCCCATCCAGGATCGCGTACTGCTGGTCAGTGACCCGCTCCAGCAGGTAGCGGTCGTGCGAGACGACGATCAACGTGCCGGGCCACGAGTCGAGCAGGTCTTCGGTGGCGGTCAGCATGTCAGTGTCCACGTCGTTGGTGGGTTCGTCGAGCAGCAACACATTGGGCTCGGCCAGCAGCGTGAGCATCAGCTGCAGCCGGCGACGTTGGCCGCCGGAGAGCTCGCCGACACGCGCCGACAGCTGGTCGCCGGCGAACCCGAGCCGCTCCAACAACTGCGCCGGGGTGACGTCACGACCGTCGACGTGATAGCCGCTGCGTAGCCGACCCAGCACGTCGGCGACTCGCTCGCCGGTCAGCGGTGTCAGCTCATCGCCCCGTTGGTCAAGGATTGCTATCCGAACAGTCTTGCCGCGCTTTACTTTTCCGCTGTCAGGGGCGACCGCGCCGGTGATCAGTCCGAGCAGGGTGGACTTGCCGGCACCGTTAGCCCCGACGATGCCGCTGCGTTCACCGGGGCCAATGCGCCATTCGACATCGCGCAGCACCGGGCGGCCATCGAACGAGACCGACACGTCAAGCAGGTCGACGACATCCTTGCCGAGCCGTGCGGTGGCCAGTTTCGCCAACTCGACGGTGTTGCGCAGCGGCGGGACGTCGGCGATCAGCTGGTTAGCCGCGTCGATACGGAACTTCGGTTTCGACGTGCGCGCCGGCGGGCCGCGGCGTAGCCAGGCCAGCTCCTTGCGCATCAGGTTCTGCCGCTTGGCCTCAACGGCGGCGGCCTGTCGGTCGCGTTCGACTCGCTGCAAGACATAGGCGGCGTAGCCGCCTTCGAACGGCTCGACGATGCCGTCGTGCACCTCCCACGTCATGGTCGCCACCTCGTCGAGGAACCACCGGTCGTGGGTCACCAGCAGCAGTCCGCCGGTGTTGCGGGCCCAACGCTGGCGCAAATGAGCTGCCAGCCAGGTGATGCCTTCGATGTCGAGGTGGTTGGTCGGCTCGTCCAGCGCGATGACATCCCAGTCGTCGATCAGCAGCGCGGCCAGCTGGACCCTTCGCCGCTGGCCGCCGCTGAGGGTGCCGATCGCCGCGTCCCAGTCGATGTCGGCGACCAGTCCGCCGACCACATCGCGGATGCTCGGATTACTGGCCCATTCGTGTTCGGGCCGGTCGCCGACCAGTGCCCATCCCACCGTGCTGCTCGAGTCCAGGATGTCCGCCTGGCTCAGCTCGCCGACCCGTAGCCCGCTGCGTTGCGTCACCCGTCCGGAATCCGGGAGCACCCGCCCGGTGAGTAGGCCCAGCAAACTGGACTTGCCGTCACCGTTCCGGCCCACGACGCCGATGCGGTCGCCGTCGCTGACCCCGACGGTCAACGACTCGAAGACGACCTGAGTCGGATACTCCAGGTGCACCGCCTCGGCCCCCAGCAGGTGTGCCACCGCCCCGACCTTACGTGGCCCACCCCTGCGAGCCGGCCAGCAGACTAGGCTGGCGAACGCACCGGCACCCTGATCAAAGCTGCGGGCCCACCTCCTGCGATGTGCCATGATGTGCAGGCTGTCAGGCCCACACGCAGCAAAGGATCGTCTCAGTCGGTAGGGAGGGGCGGCATGGATCTGAATTTTTCAGCGGTCACGCGACCGGTTGAGCGTCTGATGGCGACGGCGCAGAACGGACTGGAAGTCCTGCGGCTCGGTGGCCTGGAAACCGGCAACTCTCCGTCGCCGTCCCAGGTCGTGGAGAGCGTGCCGATGTACAAGCTTCGGCGGTACTTCCCACCGGACAGTCGGCCGGGGCATCCGCATGCCGGGCCGCCGGTGCTGCTGGTGCACCCGATGATGATGTCGGCGAACATGTGGGATGTCACCCGCGAAGACGGGGCCGTCGGCATCCTGCACGCCGCCGGGCTGGATCCCTGGGTCATCGACTTCGGCTCGCCCGATCAGATCGAGGGTGGGATGCGCCGGAATCTGGCCGACCACATCGTCGCGCTGAGCGAGGCGGTTGACCTGACGGCAGAGATCACCGGTCAGGATGTGCATCTGGTCGGCTACTCCCAGGGTGGGATGTTCTGCTACCAGGTGGCGGCCTACCGGCGCTCGAAAAGCATCGCCAGCATTGTGACGTTCGGCTCGCCGGTCGACACCCTGGCCGCGCTCCCGATGGGGCTTCCGCCCAACATCGCTCCCGGCGTTGCCACTTTCATGGCCGACCATGTCTTCAACCGGTTAGATATCCCAAGTTGGTTGGCGCGCACCGGCTTTCAGATGCTGGACCCGCTCAAGACCGCCAAAGCCCGAATCGATTTCCTGCGGCAGCTGCACGACCGTGAGGCGCTGCTGCCGAGGGAAGCGCAGCGCAGATTCCTGGAGTCAGAGGGCTGGATCGCCTGGTCCGGACCGGCAATCTCCGAGCTGCTCAAGCAGTTCGTCGCGCATAACCGGATGATGACCGGCGGTTTCGCGATCAACGGTCAGCTGGTGACGCTGACCGATATAACCTGTCCCGTACTGGCTTTCATCGGCGAGGTTGACGACATCGGTCAGCCGGCCGCGGTGCGCGGGATCCGGCGTGCGGCGCCCAATGCGGAGGTTTACGAGTACTCGCTGCGCACGGGTCACTTCGGGTTGGTGGTCGGATCCAAAGCGGCACAAGAGTCTTGGCCAACCGTTGGCGATTGGGTGTTGTGGATTTCCGGGAACGGAGACAAGCCGAACGACATCTTCCCGATGGCCGATCAACCGGAGGAGCGTGACGATCGCGGGGTCGCGCTCAGTTCCCGTGTGTTGCACGGTCTGGGTGAGGCATCGGAGGTGGCGGTGACTCTCGCGCGCGGAGCGGCCGACGCCGTCGTCGCGGCGAACAAATCCATGCGGACATTGGCCGTCGAGACCGTACGAACCCTGCCCCGACTGGCCCGCCTGGGCCAGATAAACGACCACACCCGGATCTCGCTCGGCCGGATCATCGGCGAACAGGCCAACGATGCGCCCAACGGTGAATTCCTGCTGTTCGACGGCCGTGTGCACACCTACGAGGCAGTGAACCGGCGCATCGACAATGTCGTGCGCGGCCTCATCGAAGTCGGGGTGCGCCAAGGCGAACACGTCGGAGTCCTGATGGAGACCCGGCCAAGTGCACTGGTGGCGATCGCCGCGCTGTCGCGGTTGGGAGCCGTCGCCGTCCTGTTGAAGCCCGACGTCGACCTGGCTGCCGCGGTCCGGCTCGGGGGAGTGAGCGAGATCATCACCGACCCGGCCAACCTCGAGACAGCGCGGCAATTGCCCGAGCAGATCCTTGTGCTCGGTGGCGGTGAGTCCCGTGATCTGGACCTGCCCGATGACGGCGGCGTCATCGACATGGAGAAGATCGACCCCGACGCCGTCGAGTTGCCGGCTTGGTATCGAGCCAACCCAGGGTTGGCGAGGGATCTGGCGTTCATCGGGTTCAGCACCGCCGGTGGGCAACTCGTCGCGAAACAGATCACCAACTACCGCTGGGCGCTGTCGGCGTTCGGCACTGCCTCGACCGCAGCCCTGGGCCGTAACGACACGGTGTACTGCCTGACGCCGCTGCACCACGAGTCCGGGCTGTTGGTCAGCCTCGGGGGTGCAGTGGTCGGCGGCACCCGCATCGCGTTGTCCCGCGGACTGTGCGCGGACCGTTTCCTGGCTGAAGTGCACCAGTACGGTGTCACCGTCGTTTCATACACGTGGGCCATGCTCCGTGATGTCATCGATGACAAGGCTTTCGCGTTGCACGGCAATCACCCGGTGCGGTTGTTCATTGGTTCGGGTATGCCGACCGGAATGTGGCAGCGAATCGTCGACGTGTTCGCGCCCGCGCATGTCGTCGAGTTCTTCGCGACCACCGACGGACATGCGGTGCTGGCCAACGTATCCGGCGCCAAGATCGGCAGCAAGGGCCGGCCGTTGCCGGGTGCCGGACGCGTCGAACTGGGCGCCTACGACGCCGAGCATGACCTGATCCTGGAAACCGAGCGCGGGCTGGTCCGGGTACCGGACGCGAACGAAGTCGGTGTGCTCCTCGCCGAGCCGCGCGGGCCGATCGATCCCACCGCGTCAGTCAAGCGCGGTGTCTTCGCTCCCGCCGACACCTGGATCTCCACCGAATATCTGTTCCGTCGCGACACCGACGGCGACTTCTGGCTGGTGGGCAGCCGCAGTTCGACGATCCGCACCGAACGCGGCATCGTGTTCTGCGAACCGATCACCGATGCGCTCGGGCTCATTCCGGCGGTCGACCTCGCGGTCACCTACGGAGTGCCGAAGGACGGACATCAAGTCGCGGTGACGGCGCTGACGTTACGGCCGGGTGCCACGATCACGGCGGCGGACCTCACCGAAGCGGTGGCGGCGATGCCGTTCGGGTTGGGACCCGACATCGTGCATGTGGTGGCGGAGATGACGCTGAGCGCCAGTTACCGTCCGACCGTTAGTCCGTTGCGGGCGGCCGGAATTCCCAAGGCGGGGCGGCATGCCTGGTATTTCGATGCTGAGGCCGGCCAATTCCGCCGGTTGACGGGTCCGGCACGGGCAGAGCTGTCCGATGCGCACTGACCTCCGAGACCGACGTGATTGACGAATCCCTGTTGAGCATCCTGGTCTGCCCGGCCGACCGGGGCCCGCTGCTGCTGGTCGGCAAAGGCGACGGGCAGTTGCTGTACAACCCGCGGATGCGGCGTGCCTACCGTATCGAAGACGGCATCCCGGTGCTGCTGGTCGACGAGGCGACCGAGGTCGGCGACGACGAGCACGCCCAGCTCATGGCGCGGGCAACGCCGGCAAATCCCCAGTGAGGTAACGCTGCAAGTTCGGGGCGATCGTCTCCACGATCTGCTCAGCAGGCAGCGACTTGAACGGCTCCAAGTCCAGGATGTAGCGCGCCATCAGCACACCGACCAGTTGGGATGCGACGAACTGGATACGGATGATGCCGGTGCCCGGCGGGTTGTCGACACGAGCCCCGACTTCGACGGCGATCACATCCCGGATGAACGAACGGAACAGGTTGACCTCCGAGCCGGCAAGGATGGACCGCAGCGTGGCAATGAATCCGGCGCCCACCTCGGAATCCCACAGCGGCAACAACATTGACGGAATTTTGTGACCAAGTTCCTCGACAGGTGTCTCGCGCAACGGGCCAATGATGTCCATCGGATCTATCGGAACGCGAACGGCCGCGGCGAACAGCTTCTCCTTGGTGCCGAAGTAGTGATGTATCAACGCTGAGTCGACACCTGCCGCCGCCGCTACTGCGCGTATCGAAGTGTTCGCGATCCCGTTGCGGGCGAACAGCACTCGGGCATTGTCAAGGATTCGATCGCGGGTGTCTGAACTTCCCGCCGGACGCCCGGGCCGCTTGCGTCCGGTGTTGGTCGCCGTCACGCTAAGGCGTCCGTCGGCGAAGGGTCGCGGCGGCCAGGCACAGCGCCGCCAGCGCGAACGCGAACACGACCAGAATGTCTCGTACCGCGACTCCGGTCAGCTCGGTATGCGCGCCCACTTGTTGCAGCGCTTCGAGGGCATAGCTCGCGGGCATCACGTTGCTGATCCACTGCAGCCAGTTCGGCATCAGCGCTCGCGGAACGATGATGCCGGCCAGCAGCAGCTGCGGCACCATCACCAGCGGGATGAACTGCACTGCCTGAAACTCGGTGCGCGCGAACGCACTACACAACAATCCAAGGCCGACGCCGAGCACAGCATTGACGATCGCGATCAGGAACACCCAGAACGGACTGCCGGCAGTGTCGAAGCCGAGAAGCCAAAACGCCACGATGCACGCCAAGGTCGCTTGCACCGCTGCGGCGATCGAAAAAGCTGTCCCGTAAGCGATCAGCAGGTCGAGCCGGCGCAGGGGAGTGGTCAAGATACGTTCCAACGTCCCCGAGGCCCGTTCGCGCTGCATCGTGATCGCGGTGATGATGAACATCACGAAAAGCGGGAATAGGCCCAACAGGATCAGACAGGCGTTGTTGAACGGTGCCGGGGTGCCTGGACGGTGCGGGGCGTTCTGAAACATGAAGTACATCAACGTGATAACCAGAATCGGCACCGCCAAGATCATCGCGATGCTGCGGTGATCGGCGGCCAGCTGGCGCAAGATCCGTAGCGTCGTCGCGCTGTACGGCTTCAGATATCCCTGCAGCCCTAGCCGGCTCGGCGCTTGGTGCTGCGCCTGATGGTGGACAGAAACGCGTCCTCCAGTGACGTGCATCCGGTGTCCTCTCGTAGTCGGGTCGGGGTGGTGTGCGTGACCAGGTGGCCGTCGCGCATCAGCAACAGGTCGCCGCAGTGGTCGGCTTCGTCCATCACGTGGCTGGAAACCAACAGCGTGGTCCCAGCGTGGGCCAGGTCGGCGAACTGGTCCCAGAGGTCTGCCCGCAGCACGGGATCCAAGCCGACGGTCGGCTCGTCGAGGACGAGCAACTCGGGCTGGCAGACCAGGGCGCATGCCAGCGACACCCGGGTGCGCTGACCGCCGGAGAGATTGCCGCAGAAGGCGGTGCTGTGATCGCTAAGCCCTACCCGCTCAATCGCGGAATCGGCCGCGTGGCTGTCGAAGCCGTAAAGCGACGCAAAGTAGCGGACGTTGTCGATGATCCGCAGGTCGTTGTAGATCGTTGGGTCCTGCGGGAGGTAGCCGATCCGGCGGCGCAACGGTGCTGACCCCGCTGGTAGACCCAGCACCCGGACCGTGCCCGAAGCGATGAGCTGGGTGCCGACAATGCAACGGATCAACGTGGTCTTGCCACAGCCAGACGGGCCGAGGAGTCCGGTAATGCTGCCACGGGCTATGCGAACCGAGAAGTCGTGCAGCGCCGGACGTTTGCCGCGAACCACCCGCAAGTGGCTGATGTCGACGGCTACTTGGTGTCCGTTCGCGAATAATTCATCGTGTGATGAAGTCATCATATGATGAATATCCGCCCCTGCTGCCGGGCTGTCAAGGGCCGCAGGCAGAATCTGTCCGATGGGCGCTGACCTACTCGTGGTCGACCCGGTTGGAGCGGCGCAGCGGCTACTCGGTGCCACCCTCACCGGTCGCGGGGTCACCGCCACGATCGTCGAGGTAGAGGCCTATGGCGGGGTGCCCGACGGTCCGTGGCCGGATGCCGCCGCCCATTCGTATCGCGGTCCCACCGGTCGCAGCGCGATCATGTTCGGACCTCCGGGCCGGCTTTACACCTACCGCAGCCACGGCATCCACGTATGCGCAAACGTGGTGTGTGCTGCCGACGGCGTCGCCGCCGCGGTGTTGCTGAGGGCCGCTGCGATCGAGACGGGACTCGACGCCGCCCAATCCCGCCGCGGTGCGTCGATCCGCACCACGGCATTGGCGCGCGGACCGGGGAACCTCTGCTCGGCGTTGGGAATCACCATGGCCGACAATGGCATCGACCTGTTTGACGGCGACGGCCCGGTGCGGCTGCGGCTCAACGACACCCTCGACGCAGTGTCCGGGCCGCGTGTTGGCATCAGCCAGGCCGCCGACCGGCCCTGGCGGCTGTGGTTAGCGGGTCGGGCGGAGGTGTCGGCCTACCGGCGCAGCCCCCGCGCGCCGGCGCCCGGTGCCAGCGACTAAACCGACGCGCCGTCCGGTCGCCCGCCGCGGCGCCGGGTCGGTGCGAGAAGATCTATCACTGTGGGCGCTGAAATCCTCGATGAGCTGCGGTGGCGTGGACTGATTGCACAGTCCACCGACCTTGACGCGCTGGCCGCCGAGGCCGCCCGGGGTCCGATCACGCTGTACGCGGGATTTGATCCCACCGCGCCCAGCCTGCACGCCGGACACCTGGTGCCGCTGTTGGCGCTGCGGCGCTTTCAGCGCGCCGGACACCGCCCTATCGTGCTCGCCGGCGGCGCAACCGGCCTGATCGGCGACCCTCGCGAGAGTGGCGAACGGATGCTCAACACCGCCGACACCGTCCGGGGATGGACTGAGCGGATCCGCGGACAGCTGGAACGCTTCGTCGATTTCGACGGCTCTCCGACGGGTGCGATCGTCGAGAACAACCTCGAGTGGACCGGCGCCATGTCGGCGATCGAGTTGCTTCGTGACGTCGGCAAGCACTTCTCGGTCAACGTCATGCTGGACCGCGACACCGTCCGGCGGCGTTTGGAAGGCGAGGGGATCTCCTACACGGAATTCAGCTACATGCTGTTGCAGGCCAACGACTACGTCGAGCTTCATCAACGCCATCACTGTGTGCTGCAGATCGGCGGATCCGATCAGTGGGGCAACATCATCGCCGGGGTGCGCTTGGTGCGCCAGAAGGTGTCGGCCTCCGTGCATGCCCTCACGGTTCCGCTGGTGACCGCGGCCGACGGGACAAAGTTCGGCAAATCCACGGGCGGCGCCAACGTGTGGTTGGACCCGGAGATGACGACCCCGTACGCCTGGTACCAGTATTTCGTCAACACCGGCGATGCCGACGTCATCCGGTACTTGCGTTGGTTCACCTTCCTGTCGGCCGACGAGCTGGCGGAGCTGGACGAGGCCACCGCGGCACGGCCACAGGAGCGTGCGGCACAACGCCGGCTGGCCCGCGAACTCACCACACTCGTGCACGGCGAGCACGCCACCGAGTCGGTTGAACATGCGAGTCAGGCGTTGTTCGGCCGCGGGGAGCTCACCCGGTTGGATGAGCCCACGCTGACGGCCGCGCTCCGCGAGACCTCGGTAGCTGAGTTGAAGCCCGGTTCGCCGGACGGGATTGTCGACCTGCTGGTCGCCAGCGGGCTGTCGCAGAGCAAAGGCGCCGCACGTCGCACGATCGCCGAGGGCGGCGTATCCGTCAACAACACCAAGATCGATGACGAGGACTGGGTGCCCCGACCAACGGACTTCCTGCATGGACGCTGGCTGGTCTTGCGCCGTGGCAAGCGGAATATCGCCGGGGTCGAGCGCGTTCCATGATTTTGCGGCGAGCTTGCGTCAGCTCCAAACACGCCGTCGAGCAGGTTGTTTGACTCAGCGTTTGCGCTCGCGTAACTTGATCGAGTCGTCGCGACACGGCCCAGTCCGTCGAGCGCGGCGATGTCCCAGAGGGAAGCTCCACTTCGGTGGGTCTCTCGCCGTCCGCACCACGAGTAAGCGGCTATTAGCCGCGGGCTTGTTGCGCGGCCGGAGGGTGTTGTTTGAGAACTCAATAGTGTGTTTGGTGGTTTTGTTTTTGTTGTTGTTTTTTTGACTGCGCTTGTGGCGCCCCGTGTCATGGGTGTGGTTG
>Ga0209655_10000249_pt1 | contig 20868 bp, 14 predicted proteins | sample BogFormECP03_OM2_FD_188236 | JGI IMG/M metagenome (GOLD analysis project Ga0209655, IMG submission 188236) | Bog forest soil microbial communities from Calvert Island, British Columbia, Canada - ECP03_OM2 (SPAdes) (version 2) | ecosystem: Environmental > Aquatic > Freshwater > Wetlands > Bog ...
CCTTTGCAAATATTCTGATCAAACCAGTCACCGCGTCCATGCTGTTCGATTCAGCCGTCCAGGTGCTTGGTGCGAGCAACTCCAAGACGTATGAAATCGCGGAGGCTCCGACCGTTGAACTCGGGCAAATACGCGGCGCGCGCGTCTTGCTCGTCGAAGACAATGAACTCAATCGCGAGGTCGCGCTCGGCCTGCTGGAAGATGCGCACCTGGCGATTGACACCGCTGAAAACGGACGCGTCGCCGTACAGATGGTTGCCGAACACGAATACGAACTCGTGCTGATGGACATGCAAATGCCGGTGATGGATGGTCTCGCAGCGACACGAGCCATCCGCTCGAAGCCGCAATTCCAGTCGCTGCCCATCATCGCGATGACCGCCAACGTGATGGAAAGCGATCGCGAAAGATGCACCGAAGCGGGAATGAACGACCACCTCGCCAAGCCCATCGATCCCGATGCTCTTTTCGCTGCATTGTTGCGCTGGATAAAACCGCGGGCGGACATCGCCGCGAAGGCTCCGCCTGAATCTGCTGCGGCGATCGCACGCTCGCCGGATCCCGGCGGCCCTCCGGAAACCGCATCCTTGAAGATTGAGGGTGTGGATACCCAATCGGCCCTGCGTCGGACTGGCGGAAATCCCAAACGCTACGAAATGTTGTTGCGCAAATTCGCGGAGTCGGCAGACGTGGCAGAAATTCACGCGGCGCTCGCTGCCGGCGACACAGCCACCGCAGCCCGTGCCGCCCACTCGCTGAAAGGAGCGGCCGCCAACCTCGGTGCGACCGCGGTTGCCAACTCCGCGGCCGAAGCAGAAACAGCAATCAAAGCGGGACAGCCTGCGCAGCCGCTGCTGGATACGCTCGCTATGCAACTGCACGCAGTTGTACAGGCAATCCACTCGGCCCTGCCCAATGAACAACTCGCACAGAGCGCCGTTTCCGCAACCGCCGACCCGGCTGCCGTCGCGTCCCCGCTGCGAAATCTGAAAAAACTTTTATCGAACGACGATGGCGACGCCGCCGATTTCATTTTGGAAGCGCAGCCGGACTTAGCGAAGGCACTCACAGGATCCGAAATCAGTAGCCTGAGCGATTTCGTAAGTAATTACGATTTTGTCGGCGCCCTGAAGTGTGTTGCGGCGATCGCCGGTCGTTTAGGCCTAAAACTGGAGTGAAATCATGACTCTGCCCTCGACCCCAAAAACGATTTTGATTGTGGATGACACCCCCATCAACATCGGAGTTATTTCTGGCGCCCTGAAAGACTCCTTCGCCACCAAGGTTGCAACCAGCGGCGAAAAGGCTTTGGCAATCGCGTCAGGGAAAGATAAGCCGGATCTGATCCTGCTGGACATTCTGATGCCGGAAATGGACGGGTACGAGGTGTGCCGCCGTTTGAAAGCAGATCCGGACACGCGCGACATTCCTGTGATTTTTCTTACGAGTCAGACGGAAGCCGAGGACGAAACAAAAGGATTCGAAGTCGGAGCGGTTGACTACATTCATAAACCATTCTCGGCCGCCGTCGTAAAAGCCCGTGTGCGTACGCATCTGATGCTGCGCGACGCACACGCCGTGATTGCGCGGCAACTCGTCGAAATAAACACCGAGCTGGAAATGGCGCGCCAGATTCAGCTATCCATTCTCCCCAGCAGCACGCCGAAGATCAGCGGCTTGGATATTGTGGCACGCTATATTCCCATGACTTCGGTGGCCGGCGATTTCTACGATTTCATCGTCGTGGACGAACGTCACGTCGGCATCTTGATTGCAGATGTGTCGGGACACGGCTTGCCAGCAGCACTCATCGCGTCAATGCTCCAGGTTGCCCTCACCGCACAAGCGCGCCACGTTTCTGAACCGGGCAAGGTTCTGGCCGGTTTGAATCAAGCGCTGTGCGGAAAGTTTCAGCATAATTTTGTTACCGCGGCCTATGTGTATGTGGACTTGGAAAAAAACATCATGAATTACGGCGGCGCGGGCCACCCGCCGCTGTTGCTATGGCGCAAGTCAACCGGCAGCGCCAGCGAGCTTCTGGAAAACGGATTGGTGATGGGCCAGTTCGAGGAAGCCACATACGATTCGCTGCAGGTACCGATCGAGCCCGGTGACCGGTTTTTCCTCTACACCGACGGAATCCTTGAAACCTGCAATCCAGCACAGGAAGAATTTGGAACAGATCGCTTCATGAAGTTCATGGAAACAAATAACAAACTTCCTGCAGGCCCGTTTGCGGACGCGCTAATGCTCGAATTGGCCCGCTGGCTGGAACAACCCCCTGGTGAGGGCCACAAAGACGATATTTCGCTCCTGGCCATCGACTTCACGGCTCGCGCGTAGCCAATCCCTAGTCCCGGAAGCCGTTGACATCGTCTATCTCAACGGAAAAAAGTACGTTGCTTCGGCCGCGACGGCGGCGAACACGTGCAACATTTTCCCGGCTCGAGGTAACCAACACCTGCAAAATTGGAGGGAAGCTCATGAAAAAAATCGCGCGCTCAGCAATAAAATCGGTGGATATCCAGGCCAGCCCGGACAACGTCTTCGCCTTCCTCGCAAATCCGATGAATTGGCCGCAATACGCCGTCGTGAATCTGCGCTCCGTCCGTCCCGGGGAGGACGGATGGTTCCATGCCGTCACCAAGTTCGGTGAAGGCGCGCTGAAGGTTAACGCCGTGAAGGAACTCGGCGTGTTCGATCACGTCTGGAAAGATCCGCAAGCCACCTGGCAGGTTTATTCTCGCGTCGTGCCAAATAGCGAAGGCGCTACCGTGATGATGACGCTTTTTCAGCCCGCGGTGATGAACGATCAGCAGTTCGATGAAGCCATGAAGGAAATGGAGAAGGAGATGAACACGCTGAAAGAGATCTTGGAACATTAGTGCGCCGAGCCAGGAAGACGCTTACTGTTTCCAGCCGCCGCCCAGCGCTTTGTACAGCTGCACCAGGCTTTGGTATTCGCCGCCGCGCGCCTGCGCCAAGGTGATTTCCGCTTCGAAGAGCGACCGCTGGCCGTCCAGCACTTCCAGATACGTGGTGGTGCCGCCTCGGTAACGCATGATGGAGATGCGTACCGACTCCGCCAAGTCTGCGACGGTCTGCTCCTGCGCCACGCGCACTTCGTGAAATTTCTGATATCCGATCAACGCATCGGACACATCCCGGAACGCATACTGAATCGCCTCTTTGTAAGAGATCAAAGCCTGTTCGTGTTGCGCTTCGGCCACGTGCAAGTTCCCGCGCAGCGCACCGCCCGTGAAAATTGGCTGGCTTACCGACACACCGTACGACCAGATGCTCGTTTGCGAGCTCATCATGCTGGAGAAGAGATTGCTGCGCCCAAATGCGCCGCCACCTGCGCCCGTCAGCGATATTTGAGGAAAGAACTGCGCTTTAGCCACGCCAATTTGCGCGTTCGCAGCGATCAATAATTGCTCGGCCTGGCGAATGTCGGGCCGGCGCTCGAGCAAAGAGGACGGCAAGCCGGGAGGCACGTCCGGAGGAAGCGCCTGCTCGCCGAGCACGCGTCCGCGTGGCACCCCTTGCGGGTAATTGCCCAGAAGTGTGCTGATCGCGTCTTCTTCTTGTGCAATCTGTCTTTCGAGATCCGGAATCTGTGCGTTGGCGGTGTCCAGCACTTGCTGCGCTTGCAACACGTCGAGCTTTGTGGCAACGCCGTGATCCAACCGCAGCGACGTCAATTTCACGGAATCTTGCTGCGTTTTTACGGTGTCACGGGCGATCTGCAATTCCAAGTCAAGCTCCAGCAGCGCGAAATAATCGCTGGCCACATCGCTCACCACCGTCAACACCACCGTCTGTCGTGCCGCTTCCGTCGCCAGCAACTGCGCGCGCGAAGCTTGGGTGGCGCGTCGCAGCCCGCCAAATAAGTCCACTTGAAAGGCCGCGTCTGCCGTGAGCGCCAGGAAATTTGATTTCGACTGAAAATTCTGCTCTTTGCCACCCGTGAAATTGCCGTCGCCCTGCACCTGCGGGAAAAGACTGGAGCGCGTCACCGCCAGTTGCCCGCGGGCTGCGCTAATGCGTTCGATGGCTATCAACAAATCGTAATTCTGTTTCAGCGCCGTGCGGATCAAGTCTTGCAGCACGGGGTCTGGAAACACTTGCCACCAGGGCAGATCTGCATACGAAGCCGCCTGCGCTGCGGCCTGCGGATTTTCCGGCGTATTACGGAATGTGCCCGGAGCGTTCACGTTGGGCTTGTGGTAATTCGGCCCCACCGCGCACCCGGCTACGAGATTCGCAGTCAGCAGAGCGGCTATCAATGGCCGCAGAGTCGTCATGAATTTCATGTTCATGAAATTCTTGTTCACGAATCGCTCCGTTGAACGACAAGCTCACTCATGGACCGGCGGCTCAAGTCAGTCCCCCGGCGCCGGCGCAGGCGTTTGCGGCGCGGCGGCAGCGGCATCCTTCTTGCCGGCGCCTGACCACTTCTCTACCAAATAGAAAATCGCCGGAACCAAAAATATGGCAAGGAAGCTGGCCGCGAGCATTCCGCCAATCACCGTAGTGCCGATAATCTGGCGCGCCACGGAACCGGCCCCGGTGGCGATCCACAAAGGGACGCTGCCCAGAATAAAAGCGAAGGAAGTCATCAAGATGGGCCGCAGCCGGATCCGCGCGCCCGCCAACGCAGCGTCCACCAAGGGCTTGCCCTGCTCGTATTCGTCTTTCGCGAACTCCACAATCAGAATCGCGTTTTTCGCCGCCAGTCCGATCAGCATAACGAGCCCGATCTGCGAATACACGTCGTTTTCGATCTGCACCATGTACGCTGGATAAAACCAACCGGCGATCGTGCGGCGCAACCACAGCGCGGCGAACGCGCCGAACACCGCCACCGGCGTACTGAGCAGCACGCTGAAGGGCAGCGACCAGCTTTCGTACAGCGCCGCCAAAATCAGGAACACGAACAACAAGGAAAACGCAAACACAACACTAGGAGATACTCCCGACTGAGCAAGCTTTTCCTGAAACGACATGTCCTTGTAATCGTAGCCCATGTCGTTGGGCATCGTTTGCGCGAACACTTCTTCCAGCGCCTTCATTGCCTGCGCGGAACTGTATCCCGGCGCGGCGCTGCCCACGATCTGCGCGCTGCGATACTCGTTGAAGCGCATGGTGAATTCCGGCCCGATGCGCGGCTCGAATTTCGTCAGTGCGGAGAGCGGCACATTGTCGCCCCTGATGTTGCGGACGTAGAATTGCCCCACGTTTTCGGCGCGCGTGCGGTATTCTCCTTCCGCCTCGATGTACACTTGCCATTGCCGCCCGAAGCGATTGAAATAGTTGATGAAGTATCCGCCCATGAAAGATTGAATGGTTTTGTAAACGTCGGTGATGTTCACTCCCTGCTTGATTACCTTGTCCCGATCCACCGTCACGAACTGCTGCGGCACGCTGGGCAAATAGGTCGTGGCCAGAAAACCGATCTCGGGACGTTTGCGAATGGCGGTCATGAACGTGTCCAAATTATGCGTGAGATATTCGACGTCCTTTCCGGCGCGGTCCTCCAGAACAAATGTGAAACCCCCGGAGGTGCCGACTCCCGGAATCGCCGGAGGTGAAAAGTTGAACGCGATCCCCCCGGGTATCTGGCTCAATTTCTGGTTCAGGCGCGTCTTGATTTCCTGGAACTGCGTGGCGCGGGATTTCCGCTCGTCCCAGGGATCCAGCGTTACGAAGAAAAACGCGTTATAGCTGGTGCGCACAAAGCTCAACAGGCTGAAGCCGATTACGGTGGTGGTGTATTTCACTCCGGGAGTGTCTGCCAGTATTTTTTCTACGTCGCGCGCTGCGATGTCCGTCCGTTGCAGCGAAGCGGCGTTGGGAAGCTGCAAGTTGATGAAGAGATAGCCTTGATCTTCATCCGGCAGGAAGCTGGAGGGCACGCGCGCCCCGAAAAATGCCGCGCCCGCTGCAAATGCCACTAACAGCACAATGGCGATGGCGCTCTTGCGAATCAGCGCACCGGAAACGGACACGTAGTCCTCAGTCGCCCGCTCGAACATCCGGTTGAACCATCCGAAGAACTTTGCCAGCACGCCCGTGCTCTCTTCTCGAGGGCGCAGCAACAGTGCCGAGAGGGCTGGGCTCAGCGTCAGCGCGTTGAAAGCGGAAAGAATCACGGAAATCGCGATGGTCACCGCGAATTGCTGATAAAGGCGTCCGGTGATCCCCGGAATGAATGCAGTGGGAACGAACACCGCGGAAAGCACCAGCGCGATACCGACGACCGGCGCGGTCAATTCTTCCATCGCCTTCAAGGCCGCTTCTTTGGGTGCAAGGCCTTCTTCAATATGCCGCCCGACGCCCTCCACGACCACGATCGCGTCGTCCACCACCAAGCCAATCGCCAGCACCAGTCCTAACAATGACAGCGTGTTGATCGAAAATCCGAAAAGGGGGAAAAAGACGAACGTCCCGACCAGCGCTACCGGCACGGCCAGCATGGGAATCAACGTGGCGCGCCAGCTTTGCAGGAAGATGTACACCACCAGAATCACCAGCACGATTGCGATCAGCAGGGTCTCGACAATTTCCTTGATTCCAGACGTCACCGCCTTCGTCGTATCCAACGAAGTCACGTAATCGATATCCTGCGGGAACGTCTGCCTCATCCCAGCGATCAGTTTGTTCGCGGCCTTTGCCGCGTCCACCGCGTTCGAGCCCGGCAACTGGTAAAGGGCGATGATCGCACCCGGTTTTCCGTTCAACCGGCCCGCCGTACTATAATCCTGCGAACCCAACTCCACGCGCGCCACATCTTTCACGCGGACGATTCCGCCATCAGGCGTTTCGCGCACCACGATTTGCCCGAAATCCTCCTCGGAAATCAATCGTCCCTGGGCGCGCACCGAGTAGGTGAACTCCTGCCCGGGCGGGACTGGCTCGCCGCCCACTTGTCCGGCGGGGTTCACGGTGTTCTGCCCCTGGATCGCGTTGATGATGTCCGTGACGGTGATGCCCAGTTTGCCCAATTGATCCGGCTTCACCCACAAGCGCATCGCGTATTGTCCGGCGCCGAAGATCTGCACGTTGCCGATTCCGTACGATCGTGTCAGCGGGTCGCGAAGGTTGATGTATGCGAAATTGGACAGGAACGCCGCGTCGTACGTCCCTTTCGGCGAGTACAGCGTCAGCAGCATCAGCGGCGAGGTCACCGATTTTTGCACCGTGATACCGTAGCTGTTCACATCCGCCGGAAGCTGTGATGCCGCTTGCGTTTCGCGGCTCTGCGCCAGAATTTGATCGATGTTCGGATCCGTCTTCACATCGAAGTCCACGATCATGGTCATTCCGCCATTGGCCGTGGCGTTCAACGAATACATGTAATTCATATTGTCCACGCCGCTCATTTGTTGTTCGATCGGCGTGGCGACGGATTGTTCCAGCGTTAGCGCGTCCGCGCCCACATAAGTGGCTTGGATTTGTATTTCGGGCGGAGCGATATTTGGAAATTGCGCGACGGGCAGGCTGACGATGGTGATGATGCCGAGAATCACCATCACAATCGAAATCACGATTGCGACGATGGGACGGTTGATGAAAAATTTGGACACAGGCCTTAGTTTCCCTCCGCCGTCGTAGTCTGCACCACATACGGCTTCGGGTTCACTTGCGTTCCGGGACGTAGCTTCTGCGCTCCCTCGGCCACTACGCGCTCTCCCGGCTTCAGTCCGTTGGCGATGATCCAATCGCTGCCGGTGCGTTCTCCGGGCGTCACCGTGCGGATGCTTACTTTGTTCTCAGCGTCCACCACCGCTACCTGATAGCTGCCTTGCAGCTCGGTCACCGCGCGTTGCGGTATCACCAGCGCGTTAGGTAGTGTGCTGGTTGGCGCGCGAACTTTTCCGTAACCGCCCGGCCGCAAAATATTCCCGGGATTCGGGAACAGTCCCGCGATCAGGATGGCACCAGTACCTTGGCTGACCGAGCGATCCGCGAAGTCAATTGTTCCGGGGTGGTCGTAAGTGCGCCCATCTGCCAGGATCAGATAGAGCGGCATGCGCTTCAGCTCCGCTGCCCTGCCGGATTCAGTGGGAAAGCGCCGGTTGAAGTCGAGGTATTCGCTTTCACTAACGGTGAAATAAACTTTGATAGGATCAACCGTCGAAACCGTGGTGACTGCAGCGCTGCTGGTGTCCACCAGCGCGCCCACTTGCAACTGGGCAATACCAGCGATGCCGCTGATCGGTGCGACCAACCTGGTAAATCCGAGATTGAGTCGCGCAGTTTCCACCGCGGCTTGCGCCGACTGAATTTGCGCCTTGGCCGTCGCCACGGTGGCTTGCGCCGCCAGGTTGTTCTGAATGGCATTGTCGAGATCCTGCTGGCTCGCGGCCTGCTCCTTTGCCAACGGAGTATAGCGATCCACATCGAGCTGGTTGCGCAGTTGCACTGCTTCGGCGTTGGCGAGCTGCGCGTTGGCTTGCGCTAAATTTCCTACAGCCTGATCAAGTACCGCCTGAAAGGGTCGCGGGTCAATCTGGAACAAAAGCTGACCTTTCTGAACGAACGCGCCTTCCTGATAATCCTGTTCCAGCAAATAACCGGTGACCTGCGCTTTTACGCTGGCGTTCACTAACCCGTCGAGCGTGCCGATCCATTCGCTGTACAGCGCCACATCTTTCTGCACCACCGGCGTCACCATCACGTCCGGCGGCGGCCCGGCGCTGGCTGCCGCTTTCGGGCGCAGCGCTATCGCGATCACCGCTACCACGATCACTACGAGTGCCACGACTATTACGACGGTACGTCTCACGGAACCATTCATCGGGTCTCTCTCTGAAATTTTCCCAATCCTATAATTCAACACGCCTGACTTCTTCAAGCAGCCAGCACAATTCAGCGAAAGGACTGCACCCCGACTGTCGGAGACGTCTTCTCGTCACAACTGCTTTACGGACTGCGCACAGCAGAGCTTTATCTTGCGAGACGACAATCCGAGGAGCGGGCGACGAAAAACTTAGCACTTCTGCATACAAGTGTCGAGACTCCAAAACACCCGGACCCAGTGGCCATTCTAATCTGTATTTGCTCCGCTGCGGGCGCCCCGTTGGTTCAACCGCTTAGATTCAGAACCGGACAAGCGCGATGCAGAAATCTCATCAATCTAACTGGATGAGCGGGGCACCTGCGCTCCCAAGAAAGGCCGTTACGAAGGGAATCGGCCCAAAGGTGCGGACGAACCAGCGCGTGCCGCCGCAGCCTCAGCATCAGGTTTCACAATGGAGCGAGCCACCTCATGGATTGCGTCGATTACCAGATCGGGTTGGTCCTGCATGATCCAGTGGCTGCTCTCTTCCGCCAGCACGTGCCGGCCCTGCGGCAGACGCTGCGCGATGGCTGCGTGCTGCTCGCGTCTCTTCGGCGGCGTGGATTTTGCAGATAGGATTACGGCCGGCTTGCTGCTAAATTCGCCCAGTTCGGCGATGCGCACAGCAGAACCCGGCAGATTTTCCAGCTGACTAGCGATGGTTCGGCAGAATTTTTCCTGGATCCAGAAAACAGCCGCCATCTTGCGTTCTTCGAGCGGCAAATTCCAGAACCACGGGCTGGAAACCGAGCCGGATTCAGCCGGCGCTTCCCGGCTGATCAATCGCACCAAACGGCCTGCCACTTTCGTTGCGCCGGAAGTCAACAGGAATGCCACGAAACGAATCACGCCGATGCGGCACAGCAGCGCGGCACGCCGACTCACCGTCGCGCCAATCTCGGCTCGCTTGCGGTCCTGTTCCGAGGGAGGATTCCACTCCGCCGGCGCCACTGGATCCACCAGCACCACACCCGCCGTCTCCTGCGGATAACGCGCTGCGAACAACGGCATCGTGAGCCCGCCAAAGGAATGTCCCACCAGAACGTACGGCGCAGGAATCGCCGCGCGCTCCAGCAAAGTATGCAGTTCTTCCACCATGCGCTCGGCGCTTCGCGGCATTGGGCCCAAATCGCTCCAACCCAGTCCGGCGCGGTCGTAGCTCACCACGCGATACGATTGCGCGAGCGTGCTCTGGATTTCGCTCCAGCTGAGCACCGTGGACATCAGCCCCGCTTCCAGCACAATCGTGGGAGTTCCCTCCCCTTTTTCCAGCACGTGTAAACGATGCGTTCCGAGTTCTATGCATCTGCCCGGGGCCGGATAGAGCTTGTCGTCCCGCCGCAGCCCAAGTTTCTGGTAGATCGCTCCGGCTATGGCGCCGAGCAACAGAAACCCGAAAATCCAAATGAGAGTGTGAATGAACAACTTCCTCTCCCGCCGCAAAAATTCGCTGCTTCAGCTGCGCATCAGGCTACGCAACTTCTCTGCCGCCTGAAAACCTGACTCCGCGCAATCGCCAATAGAGCGCCCCGTCAGATAATTTCCCGCGAGGCACAGTCCCGGCAACGCGCTTTGCGCTTCGCGAATTTCCTTTACCCTTTGCGCGTGGCCCACATTGTACTGCGGCAGCGCCCGCGGATATCTCCAAACCGTGCGTTCGATGGGTGCGCCGCTGATGCCTAAAATTTTTGCATTTTCCGCTTCCACCATTTGCGCAAACACGTCGTACGAAGCGGTCATCAGCCCACCGGTGTCTGTGCGCACAAAGCTCGTCATTAATACGTTGCCCTTCGGCGCATGCCCGGGAAATAACGACGAATTCCAGAAGGTGCAAACCGTGTGCAAACCTTCCCGGCGCGGAACCATGAACCCGAAACCGTCCAGCGCGTGGCGTACTTGTTTTCGCTCGTACGCCGAAGAAACTACACCCATCGGCGCATGCTCGATTGCCGCCAGCAGCGCCGCCAATTTCGGCGCGCTTTGCTGCAGCAACGAGGCCGCAGTATAGGCCGGAGCCGCGAATACCACTGCTTCTGCCGAAAATTCCCCGCCGCCGCTCACGCGGATCTGCCAGCTTGACTCGCTTCCGCTGTTTCCACTGCGCCCCGCCGCCACCGATTCCACCGTTGCCCCGAAGTGAATATCCTCGCCCAATTTTTCCGCGAGCTTCTCCGCGAGCGTCCCCATCCCACCCTTGAACGATCCCAGCGATGGCAGCGTGTCCGTGACATACGGGCCACTGTACTGTGCCTTTGAATCACCGGATGAGGGCGCCCCAGCCGATTTCGCCGTGCCGTCATTCGAACGATACGCGCGCAGCGCACCGCGCAGTACGCTACCGCGGCTTCGTTCCCACTCCACCAAATCGGGAACTGCGCTCTGCATGCCCATCTTGCGGGCGTCGCCAAAAAAAACCGTCGAAACGAATGGGTCAGCCAAATAGTCCAGCACCTCAGCGCCAAACTTACGTTCGACGAATTCCGCCAGCGATTCCTCTTCGGTCGGAGGCTGCGAGTTTCGCAGCACTTCGCTAAGCAACCGGTACTTCGATCGGCGCCCGACCAATCTCGTCGTGAGCAGCCCTCCAGCCGAGAAGGGCGCGAGGTGCAATCGGCCATCTCGCAAAATATAGCGCGTGGCCTTCGCATCGCCGGCCACGAATTCGCTTTCCAGGTTCAACTCGCGCACCAGATTCCACACCGCTGCCGGAAATCGCGGGCATTGCGGCCCAGCTTCGAACACAAATCCGTTTCGCTTCACAGTGCAAACCATGCCGCCGGCGCGCCCGGAAGCTTCCAGCACCAACGCCTGAATGCCCAGTTGCCGCAGGCGAAACGCGCATGCTAGGCCGCTCAGCCCGCCGCCGATCACCACCGTTTTGTATATGTGCCCCACAACCTGTAAATTGTATCAAACGCGCTGCAACGCGAACGCGCAGGAGGCCGCCACATCTCAATGCCCGAGCGTCCGAAAAATCCCCTTCGAGTGCGTACGTGCAATCGCTCGTAGATTTCGTCGCGCAGTACGCCGCGCGCGGAAATGAAGTTGCCGTGCGTTATCGTCGCGGCTACCGTATGGAAACCTGGACGTACGCGCGGATCGCGGAGGGAGCGAATTGCGTGGCGCGCGAGCTGGAATCTCGCGGAATTAACAAAGGCGACGCCGTTCTGTTGTGGGGCGAAAACTCTCCCGAATGGATCGTGGTATTTTTCGGATGCCTGCTTCGTGGCGCCATCACCGTGCCCATGGACCACGGCTCCACAGCCGAGTTCGTCGCGCGCGTCGCTCGGGAAGTAAATGCCAGGCTGATCTTTCACAGCCGCGCGCTTTCGGATGCCGGGTTGGCGGAAAATTCCATCACCCTGGAATCGCTTTCCGAACTCACGGAACACCGGGATTCATCGCCGTACCCCGCTCCCCCTCTCTCACGTCAGGACGCTCTCGAAATCATCTTTACTTCCGGCACCACCGCGGAACCGCGCGGCGTGGTGATCTCTCACGGCAACGTCCTGGCCAACATCGAGCCCGTCCAGCGTGAAATCCGGAAATACCTTCGCTACGAGCGCATTTTTCACCCGCTGCGCTTTCTGAATCTGCTACCGCTGAGCCACGTCTTCGGCCAGATGCTGGGTATCTTCATACCGCCGTTCCTCGCCGGCACAGTGGTCCTTATTGACTCGCTCAAACCTTCCGGCCTGATTGAACTGATTCGTGACGAGCACATATCTGTTCTAGTAGCGGTTCCCCGCTTTATCGAATCGCTGCAGCGCGAAATTCTGCGCCAAATGGAACGCGACAGCCGCACCCCGAAATTTAACGAAAATTTCGCGGGCGCCGAGAAGGAACATTTCCTCCTGCGCTGGTGGCGATTCCGCAAGATCCACTCGCTGCTCGGCTGGAAATTCTGGGCGTTCATTTCCGGCGGCGCGGCGCTGCCCGAACAGGTGGAATCGTTCTGGAACCGCCTGGGCTACGCCGTCATTCAAGGTTACGGCATGACCGAAACCACTTCGCTCATCAGCCTGAATCATCCGTTCCGTTCCGCGAAAGGCTCCATCGGCAAAGTTTTTCCCGGCATGGAAGTTCGTGTGGACGAGCACGGCGAAATCCTGGTGCGCGGCGAAAATGTCGCCACCGCGTACCGTCAGCACGATCAAACGCAATCCGTCGCGGAATCCGATGGCTGGTTTCATACCGGAGACATGGGCGAGGCCGACGCGGACGGCCGCCTATATTTCAAAGGCCGCCGCAAAAATGTGATCGTCACGCCGGCGGGCATGAACATCTATCCCGAGGATCTCGAAAAAGCGGTGCGCAGCCAGCCGGGAGTGCGCGATTGCGTGGTCATCGGCATCGAACGCGACGGCAATGCGGAGCCGTGCGCGGTGCTGTTACTCGAAGACCCGCCCCACGCGAACCAAGCGGCTATACTCGAAAACGCCAACCGCTCCCTCGCGGAATATCAAAAGGTTCGCCGCTTGTTTCTGTGGCCCGATCCTGATTTCCCGCGCACGCCGACTCTGAAGCCGCTGCTCCCGCGCATTCGCGAGCTCGTTAACGCAAGGCTCGATAAAGCAGTCCCCTCAAATGACGGCAAAAGCTCCCTAGCTACGCTGATCGCCCAGATCACCGGACACCCCACGGCCGCCGACTCAAGCAATGCCACACTCGACGCCGACTTGCACATGACGTCGCTCGATCGCGTCGAGCTGATGAGCGCGCTCGAGAGCCGCTATCAGACGGACCTCAGCGACGTCCGCTTCAGCGAAGTCTCCACCGTTGGCCAGCTGGAAGCACTTCTCACGGAATCTCCCGCCGCGCCTGCACAACATCTCTATCCGCGCTGGCCGCAAAACTGGTTCACCACCGCTGTCCGCCTCGGCGTCTATTACCTGCTTGCGTGGCCCGCCACATATATTCTTGCCGCCCCGCGCGTCCGCGGCCGCGAAAATCTCCGCGGGCTGCGCGGCCCCGTGTTGGTGATCGCAAATCATGTCACTTATCTGGACATCGCCTGGATTCTTCCAGCATTACCCGCGCGCCTGCGCAATCGCCTGGCCACCGCCATGCGCGCCGAACGCCTCGCCGAAATGCGACGTCCGCCGAAAAACATGAATCCGTTCAACGGTCTCCGAGAGCGACTCGACTATTTCCTGGCGTTGTCGTTGTTCAACGTATTTCCCCTGCCGCAACGGTCCGGCTTCCTAAAAAGTTTTTCGTTTGCCGGCGACCTAGCGGATCGCGGCTGGAACATCCTGATATTTCCCGAGGGCCACACGACCGAGGACGGCCACATTGCTCCCTTCCGCGCCGGCGTTGGCCTGCTCGCGAAACAACTGAATATTCCGGTTCTTCCTATCCGCCTTGCGGGACTTTTTGATCTCAGGCAAGCAAATCGCATACTCACGCGCCCCGGGCACGTGCAAGTGACCATCGGAACGCCGGTGCGCTTCTCCCCCGACCAGGATTCGAATGAGATCACCAAGGAGCTGGAGCGGCGCGTGAGAGAACTCTAGTCCGTTTCCGATGGCGCACTGGGCCGATCAAGCGGCAGCCGGCGAATGGCGAACACGATCATAATCAATACCAGCAGAATCGCGAGCGATGCCCATTTTTGGTGCAACACAAAATCTTTCGCGGCCGCTCCGTAGCGCACAGCTAGAAATCCCTCCGCAAAAAACAGCAATCCGCGTCCCACAAACGTACCCACCACAAAGGGCATGAAGGGCACCCGAAACACTCCTTGCGCGATTACAAATGGTTTGAACGGAACAGGAAAAGGCGCGACGGCTGGCAGCAGCACGGACGGAAACGGATATTGCTCGACCCACTTACGAATACGCCCCGGCGCGTGCCCCTGCTTCTTGCGGTAATAAGCTTCGCCGGCCTTGCGCGCTAACGTGTAAATCCATATGGACCCCGCGAGCGAACCCAGCGCCGCCATTGCCGCGTAGTACGGCATGCGCAGCGGTTGGCGGATCGAGAGCTCCATCACGATCAGGTCCGTCACTAGGGGAAGTGGAACGAAGGAAGAATCCAGAAAGGACGCGAGGAAAACCCCTGGTCCACCCAGCGCAGGCAACGTAGCCTTCACCCAGCCGCTGACCGCAGGCCATTTCAATGCTCGAAAGCTCCCTTTTCGCTCGCGCGGCCGGAAACGAAGGCGCTACTGTTGCTTGTCCTTGTGCGGTTTCTTGCGAAGATCCGGCCAGAATTCTTTCACCATGTATGTCGCCGCGTCCCATCCCAGCTGCGTGACCCATGTGGTCGCCACGTTTCCGAAATCGCGCTCGTTCTGTGGGTGGTAAGTATAGGTCGAAATAGCAGCAGCGCCGCCGGCTCCGAAAATCTCGGAGTAGTTGAATTCCGTCTGGCCGGAATCGGAGCGGGTGATGATCACGCGGCTTAAGGCGTGCCCGGCGCGCTTCTTGAATCCGCCATGGCCCAATTGGTAATAACGCGGATCCTGGTGCAGTATCGAGGGAAGCACCGCAGAGGCCATGAAATTTTCGATGGCGTTGTCCCCGTAGACCGTACCGTACCGCTTGGCGTAACCCTGCGCCCCTTGCCCGTATGACGAATCGCTATCGCTGGCCTGTCCCAACGCCGCCACGAATCCCACCAACACAAACTCCATCGGGTCGTATATGCCGCGCGCTACCAATTTGAATTTTTGTCCCGGCGTGAGCGGCGGAACGTTTTCGGCATTTTCAACCGTCAGGAAATTGGGCAGCGCCCAAAACAGCCGGTCATGCGACGTGCCGTTCTGCTGCCCCGCAGTCTGCTGTTGCTGGCCCTGCTGTGAAGTTGCCGTCGGCTGCTGTCCCTGTGGCTGGCCCGGTTGTTGCTGGCCTGGTTGTTGCTGGGCCGTCTGCTGCGGATTCGCGTTTTCCTGCGCGTCCTTTAGCAGCGACTCGAACGGACTAGGAGTCAGCATTACCTTTGAGGTGATATCAGGCGAGGTGGAAGCAGGCGGCGTCATTCCCTGCCCCGCGCAGGGCAGGCTCCAGAGCAACCCGATCAACAGCATCCAGCGGCTGAAACCGCACATCGGAATGCGTCGGCAAAGCACGGTACGACTTCCTCCACACAGGAATTGCCACCCTCTTCTCAGTATAGATGCTCGCAAGCCAAAAAAAGAAGCGGCGTCTGCGTATCTTTATTAATTGCGTCTTTCCGGAGGACACAAATTTTTGCTCTTCAAGTGTAACCCTTTGCTGTGGTACTGAATCGAATGCAAAGTTCCAGGCTGGGGTGGTCTTGCGAGGAGGCAATGTCCGCTAGCGTACAAACTCGCGGACAAAATGCGAGGCATACTACCGGAGCATTGGACAGCGATGCTGTCGGGCGCGACAGCTCCGCCAAATCTTGATGTTCAAGGAGGAGATCATGTCCGATCATCACCAACCGCTTCCCACAGTCCCTTCTTATCCCTTCCGTCTGGATGTGCCGCTGCACAAATTACTACAGGAAACCCCTGAAAAACATACGCCGGAATCATCCAAAGAAAAAAAGACGCTGCCGACTCCTGTTTTCCCAAGCCAACCCGAACTTTTCCATGATCTGGACGCCGAAGATGTCGCTGCGCACGATCAGGTCCTGCAGACCGGCAAACGCCACTGGCCGGCTTCGCGTATTTTTAAGAACATGCGTGGCTGGATGGTGCCCTATTTCAAATCGCGTATTATGCCTGGCGATTTTCAACCGATCATCGCGTATCTTTTCACCGAGTGGAAATGTAATCTGGATTGCCACTACTGTTGGTCCTACGACAATCGCGTCAAGGGAATGACCGAAGACACCGCCCGTCGTGCCATTGATTGGCTGCATGACACGCCGTGCCGCGTCCTCGCTCCCACCGGCGGCGAGCCTCTGGTGCGCCCTGATTTTGTGCACAAAGTCGTTTACTACGCCGCGAAAAAAGATTTCTGGGTTTATCTCGCCACCAACGCTCGCTTACTGCGTCCGGATGTAATTGATCGCCTCTCAGACGCGGGTATCGCAACCATTAACTTCGCCGTGGATACCGTGAAGGAAAAGCCTGGCCTGCCGAAAGCTTTCGAACACGTGAGCTCCTACTTCGATTACCTGGTGCGGCGCCAGTATCGTTACGGCTACACCACCTTTTTTAATACGAATATCTGCCGCACGAATATCGAAGACGTGAAACAGCTGGTGGAAATTGCGCACGATAACGGCATCTCCCTCACTTTTCATATCAACGAAGCGCCCATGATGGAGCAGCCGCACTTCAAGCATCTGGACGCCAATGACACTTACATCCGCCCCGAGGATTTTCCGATGGTGGACGATTTGCTCGACTGGCTCATTGACAAGCAGCGCCAGGGCTACAAAATGGTGGACTCCATTCCCCGCCTGCAGAATATGAAGGGATTCATGCGCGGCGTCGGCGAACATTGGGGCTGCCGCGCCGGTCAAAACTGGCTGATCATTCGCACCGACGGCACGCTCGCGCCCTGTTTCCCGATGTACAACGCGGGCTACGATTGGGGCAAGGTGGAAAATCAGAAATTCGACCTGAAGCAACTGCACGAAATGAAGCAGGGTTGCGAGCCACACTGCTTCTCGACGCTCGGCTACAACGTCGCGTATTGTTACGACGCTGCTCGCGTGATGAAGTGGCTGCTGAAGCAGGCCAGCCACGGATTCCAGGGCGTGACCGGAAGTTTCGAGTAACCGCCGGGAAAGTTACGGCTTAGCGTGCGACAAGGAACCGGCGTCCCTGATTGAGGGCGCCGCAGGCTGGTGTGCATCAAGCCGCGCATGCGAAGTTGTTGATCAACCGAGCGCGGCACGCCGTCTCGAACTAAAGGTTTTTCCAGGCCACCGACGCGGCACCCAGCAGCGGGCACTCCTCGTTCAAAACCACGTGCACGGGAATTTGCACTAGGAAAGATTCGAGCTTTTCCTTGTGCTTCACCGCGGCGACGAATTTACCGGTCTTCAGCTTGGGCAGCACTTTCACGGCAATTCCGCCGGCAATATAAATGCCGCCGCGTGCCATCGTGCGCAGCGCCAGATTTCCCGCCTCTGAGCCGTAGATCTCCACCCACAGGTCCAAAGTCGCGGCGCACACCGGGCACTCCCCGCTCAATCCGCGGCGCGTGATTTCCGGCGCCGGATCTTCGCCGTCATCATCGAACCCCGGATGCCGAACGTCCGGATTCAAAAACTCATGCACGCGCTGAAATCCCCCGCCGGACAAAATCGTTTCCACGCTCACACATTCCTGGCGCGTATTCAGAAATTTCCACAAGTCCGCTTGCTGCGAGGTGTTCGGAGCAAAATCCGCGTGCCCAGCTTCCGTGGCCATCGGGACGTGCCGTTGACCGTCCCAAAACAAAATTCCCTCGCCCAGGCCCGTCCCCGCCGCGATCACGATTTGCGTCGAACGCGGCGAAGGCACTCCCGCGTGCAGAGTTTCCAGCTCACTGGGTTCCAGCACGCCGATGCCGTAGGCCGCCGCTTCTACGTCGTTCACCAGGCGCACGTGATTCAGGTGCAGGTGCGACGCGACGTTCGCGCCATCCACCACCCAGGGAAAATTCGTCGCCTGCACGCGGTTGTTTACCACCGGGCCGGCAATTCCAAATGACGCCGCCGTGATCTTCGCTCCCGCCCCATTCAGAAAATCGCTGGCGATTTCTTCCAAGCCCGAATGTTTTTGCGTGGCATAGCGCCGGTCGGCGACGCGGACCAGCTTCCCTGCTTTCACATCGAACAGACCTAGATTGGCCTTAGTCCCTCCCAGGTCGCCCGCCAAAATCATTTAGGCCTCCGAGCTTGCGAATCGAACGTGGTGTGCATGAATAAGCGCTAGCCTTACAGCGGACGCCAATGCCGGCCATCGGCAGCCGCCAAATCGTCCACCGTCCGCGGTCCGTCGCTTCCAGCCGGATAGTTCGGGAAAGGCGGTGGCGACGCATTCTTCCATGCTTCCAGGATTGGGTCCACCAATGTCCACGCCGCCTCGACGCTATCGGCGCGGTCAAACAACGTGGCGTCGCCACGGATGCAGTCGTTAATAAGCGTGGCATACGCAGGCCGCGTGCCCCCGCCGAACGCATCCTTGTACTTGAAATCCATCGTCACTGGCTGGATGCGCATCTGCGCTCCGGGCGATTTCGCTCCGAAAGAAAGTGAAATACCTTCGTCGGGCTGAATGTTCAAAACCAGCGAATTCGTTTCGTGGTTTTCGCCGCGGAATACCATGTGCGGTGCGCTCTTGAACTGGATCGCGACCTCCGTCAGCGGCCGCGCCAGTCGCTTGCCCGTTCGCAGGTAGAACGGCACGCCGCTCCAGCGCCAGTTATCTACATGCAATTTCAATGCGACAAACGTGTCCGTCGCAGAATCCGGCTTCACTCCCGGCTCCTGGCGATATCCTGGAACTTGCTTGCCGTCCACCTGACCCGGACCGTACTGCCCGCGAATAACAGACTTAAACACCGAATCCTTGGTGAATGGCCGGATGGACTGCAGGACCTTGATTTTCTCGTTGCGCACCGAAGTCGCGTCAAAAGTTGCCGGCGCTTCCATGGCGGTCAGCGATGTGAGCTGCAGCACGTGGCTCTGAATCATATCGCGCAGCGCCCCCGCGGATTCATAAAACGCCGCCCGGCGCTCCACGCCCAGCGATTCCGCAGCGGTTATCTGAACGCTATCAATATAATTGCGATTCCACAGAGGCTCGAAGATGCCGTTGCCGAACCGAAAGACCAACATGTTCTGTACGGTCTCTTTCCCCAGATAATGATCGATGCGGTAAACCTGCGACTCGTCAAACGCCTCCAGCACCTTTCTATTCAATTCTTTCGCTGATTCCAGATCGTGCCCGAACGGTTTCTCAATAATGATGCGCGCCCAGGATTTTTCGTTCTTCGGTTTGTTCAGCCCCGCCTTCTTGAGCTGTTCGATCACGTGCAAATAAACTTCCGGCGGCGTGGCCAGGTAATACAAGCGGTTCCCGCCGAGCTGGCCTTCGCCATCGAGTTCATCCAGACGCTGCGCCAGGCGGCGAAATGCTTCGGGATCGTCGTAGTTACCCGAAAAATATCGCAGGCATTTCAGGAATTCCGTTTTCTTGCCGTCGTCGGCGCCTTCTTCTTTTCCGCTGGGCAGGAATTCGCCCGCCTTCTGCGTGAAATCGCTGTCCGACATTTCTGTGCGCGCGAATCCTAGCAGACGAAAACGCGGCCCCAGACAAGCGTGGTAAGACAGGTCGTAAAGCGCCGGCAGAAGTTTCCGGCGCGCCAGATCGCCCGACGCGCCAAACATCACGATGGCGCAAGGATCCGATGGCACTTCGCAAAAATAAACGCCCGTTTGCGCATTCTGGGGTTCGACAATTGCCTTGGTATTCATGATCAGCTTCCTAGCCCGTCCGCGAAATTCTGGCGGACGCAACCTGATGTTTTATTAAAACTACCGCCCTTCCACAAGAGCCTATCACAACTCTGCAAATGCCCTGCTACAGGACGGCGGCACTGCCGGGCTGTGCAGCCTGCCGGCCCCAACTGGAATTTCCGCCTCCGATGCAGTATCTTGAATTGCACCACACTCTGCAAGGAGAGGTAAATGGCCGACGAGAAAAATTCAGGAAATCCGGGCGCCGCCGCTTCCGCGCAACCCGCGCCCCAAGCTCCGCACATCGTGAAGTGCGTCAAGTTCGGCCGCGAGATGCCGGGTCTCGATCGCATTCCATGGAAGGGCGCAATCGGCCAGCGGATTTATGACAACGTCTCCAAGGAAGCCTGGAAGCTCTGGGTGGAACATTCCAAGATGTTGATGAATGAGTTTCGCCTCAATCCGCTGGACCCGAAATCGCAACAGGTAATGGAAGAGCAGATGGAGACCTACTTCTTCGGCGAAGGCGCAAAACTGCCGGACAGCTACGTCCCTCCCAAACACTAGGAACCATCGCACGTAGTCCCCTTCCTGAACGCGGCTTCATGCTATGCGAACATTCCCGGGTTCCGGCGCGAAATTCGCGCCGGAACCGA